>JABAHR010001544.1_pt5 | contig 12050 bp, 12 predicted proteins | sample 7062101 | NCBI WGS metagenome assembly JABAHR01 (sample SAMN14534553, study PRJNA622989) | marine sediment metagenome | biome: marine biome [ENVO:00000428]; feature: marine pelagic biome [ENVO:01000023]; material: deep marine sediment [ENVO:00002113] | place: India: Gulf of Kutch | collected...
GGAGCCTCTTTCACCATAATCTCAATGGCATCCTGATCTCCCAGCCAGTCCGACCCCTTAATGGTATCGAACATATGCATTTCCCAGCTATCCACCAGTTCATCTCCGGTTGGAATTTGCTCCAGCGGACCGCGCGGACCTGTTCCTGCAACCGGTCTCACATTATTTAGGGCAGCGGCAATCCCCCCCTGGGCAGCACCACTGTGTGACCGCAGGGGGTGGATCTTGGAGAGCACAGCAACGTCTTTCACGCCATTTTTGGCCGCTTCCATTGCTGCCCAAGAGCCTGCCAGACCCGCGCCCACGATGATTACATCATGCACTATCTCTTCGCTCATCATTTTTCCTTTGTAGTTGAATCAAACTGCTTTCATAGCATATAGAGGATATCCTGTAAAATCAGACCTAAATAGTTGCATCTGTCCTGAATCTCTTGGGGAGATTGTCACTTCTCGATTTTTATTACTATTATCTCTTTAGAGATCGTAACAGCTCATGAATTTCTTAAAAAAGATTTATTTATCCCAATATCAAAATACCTTTATAAGATTCTGATGCTATACTTGATATGAACGTATTGGAACAATGACTTCTATTTAGGTCATATTAAACCTATAGCTAGAAAAAACCGATTTTTGATATTTCATGCGAAGAGGTTGAATTGAGCAGAAAAATTAAAGTCCTATTGGCAGACGATCATCGCATCGTACGAGAAGGTATACGGGCATTACTCGAAAAAAGCGAAAAACTTGAAGTCATCGCTGAAGCTGAAAACGGCCGGGAGGCAGTACAACTCGCCAAAGAACTTTACCCAGATGTGATCCTGATGGACATCGCCATGCCACAGCTCAACGGCCTTGAAGCAACCCTACAGATCAAAAGAGACTGCCCTGAGATCAAAATCCTCGCACTCACGATCCACGAGGATGAAGAATACATCCGCCAAATGCTGGCAAATGGGGCAATGGGATATATCACAAAATATGCTGCTACCGAGGAACTAGTCCAGGCAATCCTTACCGTCCATCATGGAGAAATGGTACTCTCCCCTGCAATCACACGAATGGTCGTCGAGGATTATTTGAGATGGGCAGATGTTCAGCAGGAAAACCCAGATAAACTGACCCCACGCGAGCGGGAAATCCTTCAACTTATTGCTGAAGGGCATAAAAACAAAGAAATTTCCGAAATTCTTAATATCTCAATAAAAACTGTCAAGGCGCACAGGAACAACCTCATGCAGAAATTGGACCTGCACTCACAGGGGGACTTGATCCGATATGCCATTCAAAAGAAAATTATTGAAATCTGAATACCCGATCTAAGGCCAAAATCATAAAAAATTAGGCAGTTTTACCTAAGTATATTAGCCTTTCTCAATATGACCTCCGGGAAAAATTCGTATATTGTGAAAATATGAACGTTCTTTTTTTCACAACATTCGAAAGGACATTAGATGAGAAAGATTCTTTTTCGATTCCTTAAAATCCCAATCATCGTCGCTGCACTTTTTGGACTGACAATATTGCTGACAACTCAAGTCCATGCGTACCGGATGAAAGATGCTGGTTATGATCTGGACACAATCACGAATGACCCAAACTGGGAATTAACGAATGAGGTGTCAACGAGACCATCCTCAACAGCCCTTCTTCAACAACCAGAACAAGATCAATGTTTACACTGCCACATTTCGGGTTCAAATGAAAGTCTTTGGATGCCGCTAGCCAGGTGGGCGACCTTTGGCACGGTAGGCGTAATCGCAGCATTCGGCATTACAAGGAGCGCATGGGTGTGGAGAAGGAAATCAGCCTGGGTTCCACTCACTACCCGAGTTGCAGATTGGGTGGACGAAAGATACCAGACGAAACAAATCTTGAGCAAAGTTTTAAATAAGCCTGTTCCCGATTGGGCGACCCGCTGGTGGTACTGTCTTGGGGGCATCACGGCATTTTTATTTGTCATCCAGGCAGTCACCGGGATTATGCTGGCTTTCTATTACCAACCCACTCCAGAGCAAGCCTATGCCAGTATTCAGTACATCGAATCGGAAGTTCTCTTCGGTGCCAGCATCAGGGCTATTCACCACTGGGCCGCAAACGGCATGGTGGTGATGGTGATTGCCCATATGCTCCGTGTTTTCATCATGGGTGCATTCAAGCCCCCGCGCGAGCTAAATTGGGGAAGCGGCGTGATCCTCTTCCTGGTCACTTTGTTGTTTGGATTCACCGGATACCTGCTGCCGTGGGATCAGAGAGCATATTGGGCAACCACGGTCGGGTCCGAAATTGCCGGAGGGATTCCTGACATTGGCGAATTAATTCTCGTCTTCTTGCGGGTAGGCTGGGGAATCACCTCTGCCACGCTCAGCAGGTTTTACGCCTTGCATGTGATCGTACTGCCCATCTTAGTAATTGTGATGATGGGAATGCATTTCATCATGATCCGGCGGCAGGGCCTAAAGGAACCATTGTAGAAGGAGAAACCAATGTCAGAAATCAAAGATAAACATCAAACAACCATACCTTTTTACCCTGATCATCTCAAAACCGAACTCAAGGTGGTCTGGTACATGGTAGGTCTTGCTGTGATGATTGGGATCATCGCCTTATTCAATCCAGTAGGTCTTGAAGAGCCTGCAGACCCGATGGTCACACCGGATCATGTAAAACCAGAGTGGTATTTCCTGGCGCTCTACCAACTCCTTAAATTCATTCCTAAAACAGCAGGGGTGATGCTGCCAATCCTGGGAATAATCCTTCTCATTATCTGGCCGTTCATTTTCAAAAAAGACGACAGCAAAAAAGAAATGCGGTACAGAATGGTCGGCAGCATTGTCTTTATGGTAATCGTTATTGCGATGACCATCTGGGGATGGTACAGCTGAGGTGACATAATGAAAACTGTAACAAGGAAAGACTTTTTAAAATTGGCTAAAAATGTACTCAGCGCCATGGGTCTAGGTGCTGTAGTGGTCCCCATCGTGGCATATTTTTATCCTGCAAAACTGGAAGAAGTCCCTTCGGAACCAGTCTCTGCGGGAAAGGTCGCTGATATTCCACTATTGAAATCCAAAACAATCCGCTTTGGCCGCTATCCAGCGATCATTATAAACACAGAGGCTGGATTCAAGGCTTACTCAGCGGTGTGCACCCATTTCGCTTGCATCACAAAATGGGATGAGGAACTCAAACAGATTGTTTGTCCCTGCCACGAAGGATATTTTGATCCACTAGACGGCAGCGTCATTTCAGGACCTCCGCCTACCCCACTGGAAGAACTTTCCGTGGAGATTCAAGACGATACGATCTATATCAGCGTTGGAGGTGAAGGATGACAGCTGAAATATCAGCTCAGCAAAACCAAGAGTCGGCAAACAAATCACGTCCTGTAGAACTCCTAAGGGATTTCTTCATACATATTGTTGGTCAAATCAGAATCTCTAAAAAAGCCTATCCTGGGATTATGCATTTTCTCATCTTTTGGGGGATGACATTTTTGATCATCGGACATCTCATTCTGCTTATGCAGATGACCCTCTTCGCACCTTTTGTGCTGGAAATTCCAAGAGGAAATACCTACCTTGTTTTCGAAACCATCTCAGATTTTGCCGGTTTAGCACTCTTGCTCGGAATCATCATGGCTGCATTCAGACGGTTGGTTCTCAGACCAAAATATCTTGAGTCCCGGTGGGACGATTTCTATGCCCTGACAATTTTAGCGCTCATCCCAATCATGGGGTACATCAATGAAGCTCTGCGGATCACCACCACCAACCCTGAGTGGGCACTACGATCCCCGATTGGCAACTTGGTTGCAGGCTGGCTGCAGACCTGGGGACTAACGGCGCAGGGGGCGAGTGATCTTCACCTGCCTTTTGTCGTCCTGCATGCAATTGTCGGTCTGGGTTTTATCGCCAGCATCCCTTTCACAAAATTAAGGCACCTTATCGTCACACCAATCAATATCCTTTCCAGGCCAAGAAGAAATTCCGGCGAGCTGGATACGATTGAAGACATCGATAATGCTGAAATTTTAGGTGCAGGCAGCATTGAAGAATTTGAATCTTGGCAGCTGCTTTCCTTCGATGCCTGCCTCCGCTGTGGACGTTGTGAGGATGCCTGTCCGGCAAATGCTGTCGGTATGAAATATTCCCCGCGGGAACTCATCCAAACCCTGAGAGATACCATGCAGGCATCCCTGGTCACGCCCTTGTCGAGTAATGGTCATAACGGAAATCAACCGGATATCTTTGGAGATGAATACAGCTGGTCCTGTACAACCTGTGGGGCATGCGCGGCAGAATGCCCGGCATTTGTCAATCCTGTGGAAGAAATTATCTCCCTGAGACGCTACCAGGTCCTTTCGACAGGGAAAATGCCCAAAACTGTTGGAGAGACCCTCAGAAACATGGAAAGGCAGGGAAATCCCTGGGGCCTCCCACCGCAGGAAAAAACCAAATGGGCTTCTGGCATCAACCTCCCGATCGCCAATCCAGAAGAAAAAATCGAAGTTATGCTATTTTTTGGTTGTGCGATGGCTTTCGATGAAAGGAATAAAAAAATCGCGCGAACAATTGTCAATTTGTTTGAGCAATTAGGGGTCAATTTTGCCTCATTGGACATGGACGAAGGCTGCTGTGGAGAAACAGCCAGGAGAATGGGGCATGAATACCTCTTCCAGGTGATGGCCGAACAAAACATTGAAATCTTTCATGAATATCAGTTTGAAAAAATCGTCACCCCCTGCCCGCATTGTTATAACACCATTAAAAATGAATACCCGAAATTTGGCGGTGATTTCCATATTGAACATTTGAGTGAGTTTTTGGAAGACAAATTCAAAGGGGAACCACTGCCGGTTAAAAATGGGCAAAAAGCCACATACCATGACCCTTGTTATTTGGGCAGGTACAACCAGGTATATCAATCTCCGCGTGAATTACTCAAGAAAACAACGCTCAACTCTGTGGAAATGAAGCACAAAAAAGAAGACAGCTTTTGCTGTGGGGGCGGAGGCGGTCAGATGTGGTTAGAGACTGATGCAGAAACACGCATCAATCACCACCGCCTTGAAGAAGCAGTGGATACTGACGCCGAACTAATCCTTACAGCCTGCCCTTATTGCCTTACCATGTTCGAAGACGCCATTGGCGCAAAAGGTTTACAAGAGAAGATCAGGGTATTAGATATTTCAGAGGCCTTGGTCAGAGAAAGGATTAAATAAAATGAGAAAGTCATGGATGATTGAAACTCAAGGGAAACCTCTCGAAACCGTCAACCGTTTAATTGCAAATCTATGGAATGAGCTAAATATTTCCCACATGCTCGTTCCGCTGAAAGACTCCGAGGACAAGACCTGGCACACAGAGGAAATTTCTGATACCCAGGAACTCAACAGGTCGAACCCATTTACGCCTCTGATGGTTGAAAACATTTCTCAAAAAATCCCAGAATTCCTGAGGGCACATCCAGGAGAAAATGTTGCAGTTCTGCTCCGTCCATGTGAAATCAGTGCCTTAGATAAAATTGACCACAGATTGGGTTTAGATCGGAAAAATATATTTGTAATTTCTGCTGATTGCCTTGGAACTTACCCTGCCGATGAATATTCCTGGCGAGCCGACCGAAAAGGTTCTCAGGAATCTCTAACCGATGAGAGCCTAAAATTCTCCAAACTCGGTGGTATATCCCAATACCGCTACCGGTCAGCCTGCCAGTTATGTAAAAATCCCATCGCCAACAAAGGAGATCTGAATATCAATATTGCAGGAATCCCGGTAAGACACCAGATTATGGTCACGACATATAACGGGATCAACCAGCACATCAATATGTCTGAGATTACAAATGGCCCAATCTCTGAAGAAATCCTTGTACATCATGACCAAGTATGCGAGAAAATGGTGTACCGCAACCAGCAAACCAGAGAAAGACTCTCCAAAGCCCTGGTTGAAAATACCGAACTCAACCTCGAAACGCTTGCCGAACAATTGAATGAATGTGTGGATTGCCAAACCTGTATGGAGGTATGTCCGATTTGTAATGTATTTGGATTTTCACGCACTGAGGACGGCTCAATCTCTAGAGATGTAGTGGCAGAGTGGATGGTTGAGTGTGTTGGATGCGGGATGTGTGAGCAATCCTGCGTCCAGCATAAACCTTTAGCTGCCATATTCTCAGTAGTCCATGATCAACTGGCATCAATAGAACATTAGGTAGAGCCCACCTAGTCATGTGAGAGCACCAACCAATGATGTGCACGTGCGATGTTGATCTCATCAATTACTTCCACATAACGATAAAAAGCGCCCGCATTTTTCAGGGCGCTTTGATTTTAAAGTTACCAAACTTTAATCATCGAAATAATAAGCAATCCCCACAGTTCCTGGACCAGTATGGACACCAAGCACAGGGCTCAATTTTGAGATGATCAAAGATTCAGGTTCATGTTTTCCCTGCAAGGTATTCTGGATGGCAGCTGCATCAGATTCTGCTACACCATGGAATACGGTTAAATGAATATTATCTTTTCCAGACGCATCATAGTCTAACTGTGAGAGCATCGCCCGGATGGCTTTCTTTTTCGTTCTCACGGACTCTAAAGGTTCTATTTTCCCATCCTTCAATTCCAAAATCGGCTTCATCGCCAATAGTGACCCGAGCAATCTCTTAGCCCCTCCAATTCTGCCGCCTTTATGCAAGTATTCCAGGGTGTCCACAACAAACATCACTCGGACTTTGCCAATCAAGGAGCGAGCAGCCTCTGCAACTTGATCAATGTCACCACCTTGCTGAGCAATTTCTGCAGCTTTAAATACCAAAAACCCAGATGCCATTGTCGTCAATCTCGAATCTACGACTTCGACAGGAAAATCTCCAACCATATGCTTTGCTGCCATCGCAGAAGCAATGGTTCCGCTGAGATCGGAAGAAATTAATATCGCCACTACCCCAGTATAATTTTCTGCCAGTTTAAGAAATAGTGACTGGAAAGCACCCGCCGAAGGTTGAGACGTCGTTGGCAGTTCTTGTTCTATCTGTAAACGTTGATAAAACTCCTCTGGAGTAATGTCGACATTATCAAGATAGCTCTTTCCGCTCCAATTGACATTTAACGGAATCACATGAATATCATATTTTTTTATGAGTTCATCGGGGATATATGCGGTTGAATCGGTGACAATTGCTACTTTTTCACCTGCCATTTAAAGTACTCCTCCATAATGAATAATTTTTGTGATCATATCATAGAATGGATTTCAGAGGGAAGTTTACCTTTTAATCAAACCTAATCATCCTTGTAGCACAAAGTGGAAGCTCAGGCCTCCACTTTGACTCTATTCGTATTCTGTTCAATAGTTTTAGTGAATTTGTTAATCTTTATCTTCCTCATATCCATGGGGATTCATGGATTGCCATCTCCAGGTGTCTTCACACATTTTGTCGATTCCGTAATCAGCTCTCCAATTGAGTTCTTGGTTTGCCTTGGTCGGATCAGCGTAACTCTCAGCGATATCCCCAGCTCTACGCCCAACAACCTCATATGGAATCTTCCTGCCAGAAGCCTTCGAAAAGGCTTTGATAACCTCCATCACACTATGTCCCCTTCCTGTGCCCAGATTGAAAATTTCTTTGCCCGGGTTCTCAGTCAATCGATTCAAGGCCGCCAGATGTCCCTTGGCCAGATCAACAATATGGATGTAGTCCCGAACACCAGTCCCATCAATCGTGGCATAATCATCCCCGAAAACTAAAAGTTTGTCCAATCTTTTGACAGCAACCTGAGAGATGTACGGCATTAGATTATTGGGAATACCATTCGGCGCTTCTCCGATTAAGCCTGAGGCATGTGCCCCCACTGGGTTAAAATATCGAAGGATAATGACATTCCAATCAGAATTGGCGGTTTGAACATCCATCAAAATCTGTTCAATCATAGATTTTGTATGGCCATATGGGTTGGTTGGTTGGATAGCAAAATCTTCTTTAATCGGCATCCGTTCAGGATCACCATATACTGTGGCAGATGAACTGAACACGATATTTTTCACCCCAAATTCGACCATCACTTCGCAAAGGTTTAGCGTCCCAGAGACATTATTCACATAATATCTAAGGGGAATCTCCACGGATTCTCCCACTGCTTTTAGTGCAGCAAAATGAATCACAGAATCAATTTTCTCGTTCTTAAATACATCTCTTAATGCATCTTTATCGCAAAGATCAACCTCATAAAACCGCATTTCCTGTTCGGTGATTGTTTCTACTCGATCGATTGAAACCCTGCTGCTATTTGAAAAATTATCCACCACAACAACATCATAATCTGCTTCAAGCAGTTCAACACATGTATGGCTCCCGATATATCCTGCTCCACCAGTGACCAAAATTGACATTCATGTACTCCTTTCGTGCCTCTCAGGCTGCTTCAACTATACCTCAGGCAACTCGATGGCGCAATATCAACAAAATGACAAGTTAATTGCTCATGTTTATGGTAATATGTCGCTGTAATAAACCCCGACTTTTTATCTCCCGCTGACCTTAGATGTATCAAAGTTATGATTAAAATAAATAACAGAATGAAAAAATTTACTGCCCTTATCCATATCATTTTACTTATTCAGTTCGTCTTGCCAAACACAGCTTATGCCGGCTCTAAAAAAATTTCATCTTATAGCCAGCAGCTAAGTGCGGGTGATGTAATTTCCGCAATTAATGGCTACCGGCAGGCCAATGGGCTTGCATCTTTATCCCCCAACTCTCTGCTGTCCAGTCTGGCACAGGGCCAGAGCGACTATCAAGCCTCGATTGGTACCGTCACCCACACCGGTCCCGGGGGAACAACTCCCCAGGAAAGAGCTTCAGCGGCCGGCTACGGGGGAGGAAATTTTTTCTATCTCTCAGAAATAATTTACGGCGGTTATCAGCAAACTGTCCAGAACGCACTGTCCTGGTGGCAAAATTCTTCTCTCCACAACAGCATCATGCTGAGTTCCAACTACTCGGAAATTGGTGCGGGGGTGGCAGCCAGCGGTGACCAGGTGTATTTTACTGCTGTCCTGGGAGGGCCAACCGGGAGCTCAACATCAAGTGGCGGCGGCAACGATGACGGTTCAGGCAGCGGGGAAAACACCCAGCCGACTCAATCTGGGCCAGTGATCATGCCGGTTCAAAAAGTAACTCCCCAGGCAGATGGAGCTATTATCCATACCGTACTCACCGGTCAAACTTTATGGACAATTGCTGCAATTTATGAAGTGGAACTCAGTCAATTGTACGAATTAAACGACCTGAACCAGTACTCATTTGTTTTTCCAGGTGACCAGATTATCATTCGACCGGCAGGTGAGTATGGTGAAGATAAAGTTCCTGAGGAAGCTTTGGAGTCTCCTCAACCAGAAAAAACGCTGAACGCAAAACCTCAAAAGAGTACTCAGATGCTCGGCGCCGCTTTTAGTTCTGAAAACACAAATCAATCTCAAGCATTGGTAACCCAGACCCCGACGCCTTTTGCCCCTGATCCAACACCAGTGCCAACCCAACAAAAGCTTGGCCTTTTTGAAGAGGATCCAACCGCGCGAAATCTTATTATTGGGGCATTCATTATCCTCATCTTGGTGCTTGTTGGAAGCGTCTTTATCCAGAACCCTTCTAACCGCCCTCCCAAAGAAGATCAGAAATAATTGCAAAATATGTCACCTTTAGGGACCATTTAATACACCCCCCTACCTCACTTTTGTTCTTGGCAATTAATGTTTAATTTCAACACAAATATTGTTATACTTAGGACAGTATAAACACAAACCCGAAAGGGAAATCCATGCTTTATGATTCCTTGATTGATGCAGAAGATCTTTTCGATTACATCGACGATCCTGATTGGGTAATCATTGACTGCCATTTTGAACTGGACAACCCGGATTCTGGATTGATCGCTTATCAGGAAGGTCATATTCCTGGTGCGGTCTACGCTCATCTCGACCACCAACTAGCAGGCCCGGTAATTCCTGGAAAAACTGGACGCCACCCATTGCCTGACATCGAAATATTTTCAGAAACCTTATCAAATTGGGGCATAGACGATACCGTCCAGGTCATCGTGTACGATAATCGCGGTGGTGGGATCGCTGCCCGACTTTGGTGGATGCTAAAGTGGTTGGGACACCATCCGGTTGCCCTGCTGGATGGCGGGCTAGCCAGTTGGACAGGGAAAAATCTACCTTTGGAAACATCAGTACCAAGACCAATTCCAAGATTTTTTGAACCTTCGCCTCGACCGGACTTAGTCGCCACCCTCGAAGACATCGAAAATGATGTGGATCATAGGTTTATTTTAGTTGATTCGCGAGCACCTGAAAGATACCGGGCGGAAATAGAGCCAATTGACCCCATTGCTGGACATATTCCTGCCGCAGTAAATGCTTTTTACATGGACAATTTGGACCAATACCAAAAATTTTTACACAAAAATGTGTTAATCAAAAGATTTTCTGCCATCTTAAAAGGAAGGAAATCTTTAGATGCGGTGTTTTATTGCGGATCAGGGGTAACTTCTACCCACAATATTCTTGCTATGTACCATGCTGGACTTGGCATCGGGAAACTATATCCTGGTTCATGGAGTGAGTGGATTACAGATCCGAAGAGACCGATCGAAATTCAAAATTCACCAAGACAAACTTAAGAGGAGAGAATAATGGACTACAAACATCTTGGAAGAACAGGACTAAGTGTCAGCAAACTGTGTCTAGGCACAATGAACTTTGGCCCTTACACATCTGATGCCGACAGTTTTCAAATCATGGATAAAGCCCTAGAACTGGGGATCAATTTTTTTGATACTGCAAATGTTTATGGTTGGAAAACAGGGGAAGGTGTAACCGAGAAAATCATTGGCCGCTGGTTTGAACAAGGCGGAGGCAGGAGAGAAAAAGTTGTCCTTGCAACCAAAGTATATGGTCGGATGGGAGACTGGCCAAATGAAAGCAAACTTTCGGCCTATCATATCAAACGGGCATGTGAGGAAAGCCTCCAGAGAATGAAGACTGACCACATCGACCTTTACCAAATGCACCATATCGATCGTGACACACCATGGGAAGAAATCTGGCAAGCGATGGAACAACTCGTTAGGGAAGGCAAAGTCTTATATGTTGGCAGCAGTAACTTTGCGGGTTGGCACATTGCTCAGGCACAAGGAGAGGCGAAAGCCAGGAACTTCATGGGCTTGGTATCAGAACAAAGCCTCTATAATCTACGAGACCGAATGATCGAGCTCGAGGTAATTCCTGCTTGCGAGGAATACGGTCTAGGGCTGATCCCTTGGAGTCCACTGGCAGGTGGACTCCTGGGGGGAGCATTGCGGAAAATTGAAGAAGGCAGACGGGCTCGAAAAAACCAGCAAGAGGCAATTGAGAAACACCGCACCCAGATAAAAGCCTATGAGGACCTTTGTGATCAGCTCGGAGAAAAACCTGCGGATGTTGCTCTCGCCTGGCTGCTTCACAATCCAGTGGTTACCGCACCAATCATTGGCCCTCGCACGATGGAGCAATTGGAAGGAAGCATCCGAGCTTTAGAAATAAAATTAAATAAAGACACCCTCGACAATTTAGACGAAATTTGGCCGGGGCCTGGAGGAACTGCACCAGAAGCGTATGCATGGTAATTGATGGAAAAAAACTTATTCATAAAGAACTCTTAGAAAGGTAATTAGATGGACAATATCATCCAGGAGAAAACATCACAGGCGGTAGAAATCCTCAAAGAATTCGACATCGACGCCTGGATCACCTTTGTACGCGAAACCACTGCAGGTGGCGATCCGGTTTTGCCGCTCATCTACGGGCAAGATTTAACCTGGCAAAGCGCTTTGCTCATCACCCGCACAGGTAAGCGTATTGCGATTGTTGGTTTTTTTGAAGCCGACACAGCCCGCAGAACAGAGGCATACGACCAGGTAATTTCTTACAACAAATCCATCAAACCTGCCCTGCTGGACGTGTTGGGGGAAATTGATCCCCAAACCATCGCCATCAATTATTC
>JABAHR010014007.1_pt3 | contig 12047 bp, 12 predicted proteins | sample 7062101 | NCBI WGS metagenome assembly JABAHR01 (sample SAMN14534553, study PRJNA622989) | marine sediment metagenome | biome: marine biome [ENVO:00000428]; feature: marine pelagic biome [ENVO:01000023]; material: deep marine sediment [ENVO:00002113] | place: India: Gulf of Kutch | collected...
GGTCCCCGTGATGCGCGTCACAGAGGGATGCGGCGCCGCCGGATACCCTAAGGCGGTCCATTCAAAAAGGGGTGCGGAATGAACATCGAGGCGGTAAGCGGCTCGGCAACGGTGGCAATCGCCTGCACCTTCGTGTTCCTTCTGGCGGCCGGGTTCTGGCACCTTGTTGCGCGTACCCTTAACGCTCACCCGAACTTCCCGGACGCCATCATGCGCGAGGCCGCGCAGCGATTCCGCGATGAATTCGAATCGCTTTCCCGCAAGCAGTCCGCTTACCTGGGTGCGAGCCTGACGTTCGTCGTCATCTTCGCCGTAGCGCATACTTTCCAGGCAGAACTCATGTTCGCGGGCTACCCGGTCTGGCAACTATATCTGTTGCTATCGACACTCTTCGCGGCCGCCGGCTTCACCCTTTATCGGCTCGTTCGCACAATCCGTGAGTGTCGCAGGGTGCGCTTCATTCGCGATGCGACTATCGCCGTAGGTCACTCATTGCAACGGATCGCCGTTGGTCATGGCCGGATCTTTCACGACATTGCGACACCCGCTGGAGTGGTCGATCACGTTATCGTCGGACCGGGCGGAATCTACGCGGTTAATGTCGTTGCGCATCGCGCGATACGCCGGGAGAGCGTACAGCTTGTCGACGGCGAACTTCACTTCAAACCTGGCGGCATCACGATCCCCATCGCGAACATCGCATCGAGGGCCACGCGCCTCGAGCAGGAGTTCCGCGAGTTGCTCAAGAACTCCGTCCGCGTGCGCTCCGTCATCGCCGTGCCCGGTTGGCAAGCCGATAGCCACGCCGGGGATGGCCATCTCGTGGTCAACGAGCGGACTCTACCGATACTGCGCGGCTGGCGGAGCGAGGCGGATTACCTCATGGCCGAAGACGTGCAGACCTTGCAGCGACACCTGACGAAGACCTGCAAGCGCTCGCCGATCGCGCACCGCAGATCCGGGTAGCAGCTGCGACTTATTTCCGCGCTGCCGCATTCAACTGCCTCTGCGCGTCAGCAAATTGCTCCTCAGCCTTGCCCAAGTACCGCGCGGCCTCGACATCGTACCCGTCGGCGGATGACGACCAGACACGATTGACGTAGCGCTCACCGGCCGCAAAGTGGCTCATGATGTCGGCATAGGTCTGCAGGCCGAACAGGTGCACCATGCTCTCGCGCGCGTCGGCGAAACGCACGAGGTCCGGGCGCAGCTTTTCATCGATGCGTTCCCGGAGCGCAGCGCCACGCAAGCTGCCACTGCTTACAATCTCTCGCAGGTCTTTCACGACGTTGTCGATGGACTCGCGAAGCTCGGCGCGATTGTTCTCGAGAACTTCCTCCGACTGCGCAATCGACCTGGCATAGCGCTTCAAAGCGACGACCCCGGCAACTGCCGCTAACACGGCAGCGCCGAACAGGGCCCAGTTGACGTGCTCGACATCGAGTGCCGTTGCGTAGGCCGCCACGACGAAGCCGGCGCTCAGAAGCAAGTAACCCAGTCCCTTCATCGGTATCCCCTACTAGGTCGCCATCAGCACGTGACGTATCGCATCGCCAACGCCAACGAGCGCCTCTCCAACAATGAATCCTGCCGCAATCGGTATGCCAACCTGCTCCGCCCAGGTCTTCCCCATGCCGCGCTCCGCAATTTCCCGGCCCAGGGTACCCAGCGAATAGGTAAGAACGATGTTGAACGGCAGGTAGAAACCGAGGCCGACTGTGATGCCGAGACCGCCCATCACGGTCGACAGGATGCCGCCGAGGATCGCGCCGGCCACGTACTTCTGTGCCGGCACGTCGCCGCCCATGATGCCGTCGATCGTGCTGGCAAGCGCCTGCGCCTGCGGTGCCGGCAGCCGCTCGCTACCCAGCGTGTACGCTTCATTCAGCGCGAAGATCACGAAGATCACGACGATTGGCCCAAGCCACGCGCCCGCAAACTGCCCGATCTGCTGCATTCTCGGTGTTGCGCCAACGAGGTAGCCCGTCTTCAGATCCAGCATCAGGTCGGTCGCCTGCGACATGGCGACGCACATGGCGGCGCCGACCATGATCGCGGCGATGATCGAATCGCTGCGTTCCATGCCGAATGCCTGCGTCACGACAATCAGCAGCGTGATGCCGACCAGCGTCATGCCGGACAACGGCGACCAGTTCGTGCGCCCGATCGCCTCGGACAGGATGATGCCGGCCATCCAGATCCACAGCGTCCCGAGCAGCGCCATCGCAATACCACCCATCAGTGTCATCGATTCCACGGCCGTTATGGCCATAAAGGCCAGCAACACCGCTGCACCGATGACCGCCCCGTAAAGCAGCTTGATGGGCATCTCCTCGGCCGCAACGCTCGTTTCGACCGAGGCAGCCTTCTGCATCGATTTGATTGCGCTGAGTATCAGCGGCGCCGCGAGGATCACACCCATGATCGCACCGCCGATCAACATGCCGATGCCGAGTGGCCGATAGAGCAACAGACGCAGATCGCCCGGCGTGTTTATGATCTGCCCTGCTTCGTTAGCAGGGAACGCCCCTGTCACGGACAACAGCGGCGAGACGAACCAGTAGGCTACGAAGCCGCCGATGATGAACGCGATGCCGCCGCGGCCTGCGATGAAACCGACGCCGATCGTCATGAGCGACAGGTACCAGATGCCGTTCATGTACTCCGGCAGGCCGATCAGCGCCCCGAGGTTCCAGTTCGATACCCCGGTCTTCAGCGTGATGACATGCACGGTGGCGCTGGCCAGCGCCGCACCGACAAGGATGATCGCCTTGCGCACGCCGGCGCCCGGCGACTTCAGGATCGTCGCCACCGCAACGCCGCCCGGGTACGTCAGCCGCTCGTAGTCGATCATGTGTTTCCTGAGCGGAATGATGAACGCGATGCCGAGAAACGCGCCGGCGATGCAGCCGAACGTCAGGATGATCGGATCGAAACGATCGCTGTAGCCGAGCAGGAATATCGCCGGGACCGAGAACATCATGCCCGACGAAGCGCCGTTCACACCGCTGGCCACCGTCTGCACAATATTGTTTTCGATGATGCTGCGCCGACGCAGGATGCCGCGCAGAATACCGAAACCGAGGATGGCGGCAAGTTCCGACCCTTCTATTGAGAAACCGAGGATCAGCGCGGCGTAGCCGATCGACACGGCGATGATGACGCCGAGGAACCAGCCGACGCCAACGGCAATCCAGGTAAGTTCGGGATACGGCTTGTCGGCATGTGCCGCAATGGTCGAGTCAGTCAATACGACTCTCCTTTGAGGTTCTTATTTTGCGGCAAAGACTATCACAGCGGCTCGAGCCGTGCCGCCAGCAGATCTCTCTCCAGCAACTCGTGAAACTCGTCGGCGAGTTCATCGCACATGCCCACCACGGTGCGCCAGGCGCGGACCCGCTCTTCGCGATCGAAGTTGACGAAATCGCGCCGGTCCGGGATCTTACCGTACGGCAAGCGGGACACGAACTCCCTGGCAGGACTGACGAGAATCGTCCGGTCGACGTTCGAGGCTGCCGGTCTGCGCCACGAGAGCTTCTTGTCGAACCAGCCGGGCACGATGCGATCGATGAAATGCAGGTACAGCGTCAGCCGGTCCGGCGCGCTCAGCGGCAGGTCGAGGTGATAGTCGATGACGCCGCCGTCCCTGTAGATACCGCGTGGCGCGCCGGCAATGTCGCGCACGCCGGAGAGCACCATGGGTATCGACCCGGTGGCGACGATCGCGTCAGCGAGGTTGGCCTCGGTCAGTTCCACCTGGTTCATGGGAAACCCACGCGCATCGAAAAACGGCGGCAGGTCCCTCGGATCATAAAACAGTACCCTGTCGAAAAACGCGCCCAGCGAGCGGCGGCTGACCGCATTGAGCGCCGCCGCCGCGAGCAGACCCGGCACCAGGACGGCAGGCTGCTCGCTCGCCGTGACGTGCCGGCTGCGAACGGTCATGACATTGGTGCGGAACACGGGATGTGACAGGATCTCGGCGATGCCGGAATCACCCAGCACGTGATCGAGGATCTCGCGGCTCTTAGCGGTGATTTCGTCTCGATCCGGGTCGTCGGAATAGCTCTGGCTCAGGTAGGCGTCTTCGAAGCGGGCAATCGCGTCGAGCGGCTTCGCCTGCGCATAGCAGGCGAAACGCCAGGCGCCGATCGACGAGCCGATTAGGTGTACCGGCCCGCGCAATCGCGGTATGACCGTGTCCGCAACGACGCGGTCGAGCTTGCTCAGGACGAGCCACTTCGCTCCGCCGGACGCGCCGGCCATAGTCCCCACCATCTCGGGTGAGAAGCCGTGCTTCTGTATCGCCTGCAGTGCGCCCGGGCCGGCCCGGAAACTCAGTGCCCCAGTCCGATTCACTCGAACGGATGCCGCTTGACGATCGTCTGTTCGCGATCCGGCCCGGTGGAAATGATGTCGACCGGTATCCCGGCCAGTTCCTCGATGCGCTGCAGGTAATCACGCGCATTGGCCGGCAGGTCTTCGTATCGGGTGATCCCCACCGTAGAAGCACGCCAGCCGGGCAACTCTTCGTAAACGGGCTGACAGTCCGCGAAGCGGTCGACGAGCACCGGCAGCCCGGCGATGGCTTCACCGCCGATCGTATAGCCGACGCAGATCTGGATCGTCTCGAGTTCGTCGAGCACGTCCAGCTTGGTGACGCAAAGACCGGATACGCTGCTGTTGACGATCGAACGCCGCAGCGCGACTGCGTCGAACCACCCGACCCTGCGCGGGCGCCCGGTCGTGGCGCCGAACTCGGCGCCCACTTCGGCGATGTGCGAGCCGAGGTCGTCGAATAGTTCCGTGGGAAACGGCCCGGCCCCGACGCGCGTCGTATATGCCTTGACAATACCGAGGATATAGTCGAGATCCCTCGGGCCCACGCCGGTGCCTGTGCTCGCCGCCGCGGCGACCGTGTTCGACGACGTCACGAACGGATACGTGCCGTGGTCGATGTCGAGGAAGGTGCCCTGGGCGCCCTCGAACAGGATGCCGTCTCCTTGCCGCGAAAGTTCGGTCAAGATCTGCGTAATGTCCGCCGTTATCGGCGCAATGTGCTCGGCCGCTTCCATTGCGTCCTCGAGCGTCTTGTCGAAGTCTACGGGCTCTACGCGAAAGTAATGCTTCAGGAGAAAGTTGTGGTAATCGAGAATCTCGCCGAGCTTGGCTGCGAATTTCTCGCGCAGGAACAGGTCGGACACTCGCACCGCGCGTCGCGACACCTTGTCTTCGTAAGCTGGCCCGATGCCACGCCCAGTGGTCCCTATCGCGCCGGCGCCACGAGCTTTTTCGCGCGCGACATCAAGGGCCACGTGAGAAGGGAGAATGAGCGGGCAACCGGGGCTGACCTTGAGGCGCTCGAAGACCGGGACGCCGTTGGCAGCTAGCGCGTCGGCTTCCGCAACGAGCGCGTCCAGTGCCAGCACGACACCATTGCCGATCAGGCAACTGACGCCGTCGCGCAGTATCCCCGACGGTATCAGGTGCAATACTGTCTTCTTACCATCGATGACCAGCGTGTGGCCCGCGTTGTGACCGCCCTGGAAACGCACCACCGCTTTCGCACGGTCGGTGAGCAGGTCGACGATCTTCCCCTTGCCCTCATCACCCCACTGGGTGCCAATGACGACGACGTTCTTACCCATTACGGTAGGTCTCTTGTTGTTGGTTTAAAAGCCGCGCACGGCGAACAGCAGGACGACGCCGGCAATCATGACGACGAGCCCCACCGTGCGCAGGTGATTGTCACTTAGCATGGCCATCTGCGCCACTATCTGCCGGTATTTGCGCGGACCGACGAACGGCACCATGCCCTCGATGATGAGCACGAGCGCAAGCGCCGTGAGGATCTCGGTCCAGGGCATGCCGGCCGGTTTACTCGCCGCTCGACTGGTTCAGATAGCGGAAGAACTCGTTGTTGGGATCCAGCACCAGCAGGTCGTTCGACTTGCCCATCGCCCGCTTGTAGGCGTTGATACTGCGGTAGAACGCGTAGAACTCGGGGTCCTTCTCGTAAGCGTTCGCGTAGATCTCCGCCGCCTGCGCGTCGCCGTCGCCACGTATCTTTTCACTTTCACGGTTCGCATCGGCAAGAATGATCGTGCGCTCGCGGTCCGCTTCTGCGCGGATGCGCTCAGCCTCGGCACGACCTTCCGCACGCAGCTCCGCCGCAGCTCGGGCCCGCTCCTCGTTCATCTGCGCGTAAACGGCGTTCTTGACCTCGTCCATGAGTTCGACCTGCTTGACGCGGAAATCGATGAGTTCGACGCCCAGGTCCTCCGCCGTCGTCGTGGCGGTGACCAGCATGTCGCGCATCAGTTCGGCACGCTCCGCGGCAATCGCCTCGCGTACCGAGCGCTTGCCGAACTCGGTCACGACCGCGTTCTTGATGATCTCGCCGAGACGGTCGTCGGCAGCAATCAGGCTGCCGCCCGTCGACGTGTAGAACCGCACCGGGTCGACGATGCGCCACTTGACGAAGAAATCGACCTTCAGCGCCTTTTTCTCGGCCGTGAACACGCGGTCCGGGCTGTCCTCGATCGTCAGGATGCGGCGCGGGAACTTGCGGATGTTCTGCACCACCGGAATCTTGAAATGCAGGCCCGGGTCGTAACCGGACTCGACGACCTTACCGAGCTGCAGCTTGATGGCGAGTTCGCGCTCGTTGACCGTAAACAGCGACAGGCCGACAGCCACGGCCACCAGTCCGAGCAGCACGAACATGCGAAACATTGCGTTACTCACTGCCGTGTCCTCCTTTCACGATTCTCCAACTCGATGCGCCTCTCCGGAGACGTCGTGCGCGATTGCTCCGCTAGGCGATCGAGCTCCTGGACGGACTGTCGCTGGCTGGCGCCTTCGATCAGCTTGTCGATCGGCAGGTACAGCAGGTTGCCGCTGCCCTCGGAGTCGAGCAGCACCTTGTTCGTGCTGCCGTAAACCTCTTCGACGGCCTCGATGTAGAGACGGTCCCGCGTTACGCGCGGCGCTTTCTGGTACTCGGCGAGCAACGCCTCGAAACGCGCCGCTTCACCCTCGGCATCACGGACCACGCGATCCTCGTAGGCCTTTGCATCCAGGATGATGCGCTGAGCGTCACCACGGGCACGCGGGATAATATCCCGTGCATATTTCTCGGCTTCCAGTCGGAACCGGGCGCTGTCGTTGGTTGCCTTCTGCGTATCATTGACCGCGGCCTGCACATCCTGGGGATAGTCGAGATTGATGATCGAGACCGACGTGATGGTGATGCCCGACTCGTACTGGTCGAGCGTCGCCTGCAGCGTCTCGAGCGTTCGCTGTGCAATCCGGTCGCGCTCGCCGGTGACGAGCGTCTCGAGTTCACTGGTGCCGATCACCTCGCGCAGTGCGCTCTCGGTAACGTCCTGCACCGTCGCTTCCGGGTCGACCACCTTGAAGCTGTAATTCACGGGATCCGTTCGTCGGTACTGCACCACCATCTGGATGAAGACGTATTGTTCATCCGCCGTGAGAATCTCGGTGCGGAACGGGAAGTTCTGCACCGCGTTCGTGTTGACGATATCGACCGACTCGATCGGGAACGGCAGATGCCAGTGCAAGCCCGGCAAAGTCGTGTCGGTGTAGGCACCGAACCGCTGCACAACACCACGTTCCGCCTCGTCCACCCGGTAGATTCCGGTAGCGGCCCATGCGATCAGTACAAGCCCGATCAGTATGTAGCCGCCTGCACCACCGGGCGCGCGAGCGCCCTTACCTCCGCCGCCGGCACCCCCGAGAAGGCTGCTCAGGCGCCGCTGCCAGTTCTGCACGATCTGGTCCAGATCGTTTGGCTCTCTGTCGCCCCTGTTCCAGGGGTCCTTGCCGTTTCCAGGTTCGTTCCAGGCCATAGTCTTACTACTTCGTCCTTAGTAAGTGTGTCTGTTCAAGAATTTGCCGTTGCCGCCGGTTTGATGACCGGCAGCGGCTCGAGTAGTTCCGGATCGACGTTCTCGCGCTTGATGAAACGCTGCAGATCCTGCTCCGGCATCTCCAGCTCCAGCGTCCAGCCGCCGTCTTCCTCTGTTTGTTCATGCAGTACTGCACCGAGTTCGAACAGCCTCGAGCGCAGTCGGCCTTGCGACGGTTGCAGGTGAATGAGGCGGTGCAGGGTCTTGCGACGCAACCGATCGCTGATCGCTTCCAGTAATAACGGGATTCCCTCGCCGGTCACCGCCGACAGCCAAACGGCCCGCCCTTCGCCTTCCCGATTGGTCGTGACACGCGAACGACGGCCCATCAGGTCGATCTTATTGTACACCCGAATCTGCGGCACACGATCCGCATCCAGCTGCTTCAATACCGAATTGACCTGCCGCACGCGCGCCCAGCGGTTCGGGTCGCTGGCGTCGATGAGATGCAGGATGAGGTCGGCCTCGCGCGCTTCCTGCAGCGTCGAGCGAAACGCCGCGATCAGCTCGTGCGGCAAGTCCCTGACGAAACCGACGGTATCGGCGACCACGACCTCGGCGCCGTCGGGCAATTCCAGACGCCGCACTGTCGGGTCGAGCGTGGCGAAGAGCTGGTCCTTCACGTATACGCCGGCGCTTGTCAGCGCGTTGAACAACGTAGACTTGCCAGCGTTCGTATAGCCGACGAGCGCGACAGTCGGCACCTCGGCACGGACGCGGTTGCGCCGGTTCATGGTCCGGCGGGCATCGACGTCTTCGAGTCGCGCGTTCAGTTGTCGGATGCGATGACCCAGCAGGCGGCGGTCGGTTTCGAGCTGGGTTTCGCCAGGACCGCGCAGCCCGATGCCGCCCTTCTGCCGCTCGAGGTGCGTCCAACCTCTTATCAGACGGGTCGACAGGTGCCGGAGCTGGGCGAGTTCGACCTGCAGCTTGCCTTCGAAGCTACGTGCCCGTTGCGCGAATATGTCGAGGATGAGGCCGGCCCGGTCGAGAACGCGACACTTCAGTTCCCGCTCGAGATTGCGCTCCTGGCTCGGTGACAGCGGCGCGCCGAAGATGACCAGCTCGGCGCTGTTGGACTCGACGCTCGCCCGCAGTTCTTCGACCTTGCCCTTGCCGATGAAAAATCTCGGCTCCGGCCGTTTACGCGCGCTGATGATCTCATCGACGATGATCGCGCCGGCCGAACGCGCAAGTTCCGCGAACTCCGATCGCTCGGAGTCGTCAGGTGCGCCACCGGGGCCAGCGTGGACGAGAACTGCACGTTCGCCACTCTGCGGTCTTTCAAACAAATGCGCCCTCCTGCAACGAGGGCCGCGTTGCGCGGTTAATCGTCACCGTCTCCTGCGTCATCTGGCAAAGGCAGACGCACGTTGCGCGATGGCACCACTGTCGAAATGGCGTGCTTGTAAACCATCTGGTTCACGCTGTTCTTCAGGAGCACGACGAACTGGTCGAACGAGTCGACCTGTCCCTGCAGCTTGATGCCGTTGACCAGGTAAATGGAAACCGGAACCTTTTCCTTGCGCAAAATATTCAAAAAGGGGTCTTGCAATGTCTGCCCTTTAGCCATCTCGGGGTCTCCTTATTGTTGATTGTTCTTTGAACCCGCAAACCGGTGGCGCCGGCGTTGCCCTTGTGCGAAGTTCAGCCTAAGCGTCGAAAAAGTTTAACACAGCCGGGCCGAAGCCAAGCCAAAAAACGGCCCTATCAGTTCTTCAGAACCCTCGATATAGCATCTGCCACGCCGGAATCAAGTGCGTCGAAGGTTTTGACGCCGGATTCCGAGCGCAACCAGGTGATCTGCCGCTTTGCGAGTTGCCGCGTGGCTGCCAGCGCGCGGCTCTTCGCCTCTTCGAAAGTGCACTCTCCGGCAAGGTGCGCCCAGAACTGCCGGTAGCCGACGGCGCGCATTGCCGGGCTGTCGCGGTGTAGCCCCGGGCGCAGCATCAGGCGCCGCAATTCGACGATGAATCCGGCGTCCAGCATGCGCTCGAGGCGCTCTGCGATCCGCTGGTGCAATTGCGAGCGCGGCTCTACCTGCAGTGCGAGCTTTTCGAACCGGAGGTCCCCCGACGCCGACGTAGATTCCTGCCAGGCGGATAACGGGCGTCCACTCAGCCGGTAGACTTCCAGGGCGCGCTGGATGCGCTGACTGTCATTCGGATTGATCCGCTCCGCCGCCGCGGGATCGACCCGGCGAAGTTCTTCGTGCAAAGCAGGCCAGCCGTGTTGCGCTGCTGTGGTATCGATTGCCGCGCGGACCTCCGGATCGGCGGGCGGCAACGTGGCCATGCCCGCGGTCAGCGCACGAAAATACATCATCGTACCGCCCACGAGCAGTGGTGTTCGCCCGGCCGCAAAGGTTACCCCCATCGCAGCCCTCGAGTCCCGTACGAAGTCGCCGGCCGAGTAGCTGTCCTCGGGGTCCCGGATATCGACCAGGCGGTGCGGCGTCGCCCGCAGGGTGGCCTTGTCGGGTTTCGCCGTGCCGATGTCCATGCCTCGGTACACCAAGGCGGAGTCGACACTGATGACATCGAGCGGAAACCGCCGGCACAGCTCGATTGCCACCTGTGTCTTACCGGTCGCCGTCGGGCCCATCAGGCAGATTGCGGTACGGGTTGCGATTCTGGTTGCCTTCACTGACCGCGCATGAAAAGGCGATCGAGCTCCGCGAGGGAGATGGCGGTCCATGTCGGGCGGCCGTGATTGCACTGGCCGGACCGCTCGGTCGCTTCCATTTCGCGCAACAGCGCGTCCATCTCCGCGAGGGACAGCCGGCGGTTCGCGCGGACGGAGTGATGGCAGGCCATCGTCGCCAGGAATTCATCGCCGGCGGCGTCGAAACGACTGCTGCTGCCCGCCTCGCCGATATCCGACAACAGGTCGCGCAGCAGCGACTCGATATTGGCGTCCTTGAGCAACGCTGGGACCTCACGAACGATGACGGTGCCCGGTCCCGAGCGATCCACCGACAGTCCCAGCGCCTCGAGTTCCTGCGATGCCTGCTCGACAAGGTCCGCTTCGCTCTGCGAGACAGCCACCGTGACCGGAACCAGCAGTGGTTGCCGCACGATGCTCCGGTCGACGAAGCTCTGCTTTAGCCGCTCGTAGGTGATGCGCTCGTGCGCGGCATGCATGTCGACGACGATCAGTCCGTCGCGGTTTTCAGCAAGTATGTAAACACCGGCCAGCTGTGCTACCGCGAAGCCAAGCGGCGGCACCTCGCCCGGCTCCGTTTGGGCCTGCATGGCCACGGATGCGTCGCCCAGAGCGGCGTAACTCGCTAACGCGTCCCTGACGCTGGTGGGTCCCGCCCGCCGGGGCTCCGGCAACTGCATTGGGCGCTGCGTAGCCGCCGGGTAACGGATGACGGATGCCGGCGCCGATGCGTGACCGCCGGGGCGGGTATCGGCGAGTGCCGCCTGCAGGGTCTGCGTGACGACGCCGTGCAGCCGGCGGCCGTCGCGGAAACGCACCTCGTGTTTCGCCGGGTGCGCATTGGCGTCCACGCCGGCCGGGTCCATCGTGAGGTTGAGCACGTAGGCCGGAAATCGGCCGTGGAACAGAACGTCCCGATAGGCCTGCTTCGCGGCATGCGTGAGGGTCTTGTCGCTGATGCTGCGACCGTTGACGAACCAGTATTGCTGGTCGGGCTGACTGCGGTTGTAGGTCGGCAACGCAATCCAGCCCTGCAGGGCAATACCGTCGGTCTCGTGCTCGAGGTGAATTGACTGGGCGGCGAATGCCCCCCCGCAAAGCTCGGCCAGACGCGCGAGCTGTTGTTCGCTGCCAGCCGCNNGTGAACGCAACGCCCGGACGCGACAACGCAAGGCGGCGCAGCCATCTCTCGATGTGGCCGAACTCGGTCCGCTCTGTCCTGAGAAAGCGGCGCCTCGCAGGCGTGTTGTAGAAAAGGTCGTGTACTTCGACGGTCGTCCCACGGCCGTGCGCCGCGGGATGCGGACCGCGAACCTCGCCGCCGTCCGCCTCGACCTGCCACGCCGTGTCGCTCGCCGCGGAGCGCGAGGTCAGCACCAGACGCGCGACGGAGGCGATGCTCGGCAGCGCTTCCCCCCGAAATCCCAGCGACACGACGGCCTCGAGGTCCTC
>JABAHR010000786.1_pt3 | contig 12046 bp, 9 predicted proteins | sample 7062101 | NCBI WGS metagenome assembly JABAHR01 (sample SAMN14534553, study PRJNA622989) | marine sediment metagenome | biome: marine biome [ENVO:00000428]; feature: marine pelagic biome [ENVO:01000023]; material: deep marine sediment [ENVO:00002113] | place: India: Gulf of Kutch | collected...
GGGTCGGCGATGCGGCCGTCGCGCCAGCGGCGCAGGCGGGCCAGCAGCCGGGCCGCGATGCCGGGGGTGTGGGGGTCCTCCGCCGCGGCGCTCACCGGCTCAGGCCACGGCCTGGCTGAACTCCACCGGGGTCAGCCGCTTGGCCTGGGCCGAGACGATCTCGCAGAGCCGCGCCTCGCCCGGGCAGGAGGGGATCGAGGCGATCGCCCCGCCCAGGATGTCGTGCAGTTTCTTCACCGCGCCCTCGACGCCCAGCTCGGTCACCGCGCTGGGGCGGGCATGCGCCTCGTCCTGGCCGACGGGCTTACCCAGCTCTTCGGCGCTCAGCAGCGCGTCGCGCAGGTCGTCGGCGACCTGGAAGGCCTCGCCGATACGCGCGCCCAGCTCGGTCCAGGCCTCGGGCTCGGCGCCCGCCGCCTGTGCGCCCATGGTGGTGGCCGCGACGAACAGCGAGCCGGTCTTGGCCTGGTGATAGCGCGACAGGTCCACGCTGGATTCGCTCTCCCAGCCCTGGCCGGCGCAGATGCCGCCGGGCATTCCGGTATGCCGCGCCAGCGCCGCGACCAGCGTGCCCAGCCGCTCGGGCGCGTCCATTCCGGCGCGTGCCAGCTGTTCGAAGGCCAGCAGGATCAGCGAATCCCCCGCCAGCAGGGCGATCGGCTCGGAGAACGCGACATGCACCGTGGGCTTGCCGCGGCGCAGCTCGGCATCGTCGAAGCAGGGCATGTCGTCATGCACCAGGCTGGCGCAGTGGATCAGCTCGATGCCCGCGGCGGCCGCGTCGGACAGTGCCGGCCGGTCGTCGCCGCAGGCCGCCGCCACCGCCAGGCACAGCTGCGGCCGCACCCTTGCACCGCCGGGGAAGACCGCGTGGTGCAGCGCCGCCGCCAGCCTGGGCGGCGATCCCGCCCCGGTCGCGCGCCGGACGGCGTTGCTCAGGGCGGTTTCGATACGGTCGGGCATGATGCGTTCCCCTGGATCGAGTCGGAATGTCTAGTTATTTTGACATGGTAGTGTAAGATTATTTTGACAGTTACGTCTAGGACGGATTTGTGGAGGCAGAGGGATCGTGCCGGCAGACAGACAGCAGACCGTGGTGATCGGCGCCGGAATCGGCGGCCTGGTGGCGGCGCTGGAACTGGCACATGCCGGCGAGCCGGTGACGGTGGTCGAGCGCGCCTCCGGGCCCGGCGGCAAGATGCGCACCCTGCCCAGCCGCGCCGGCCCGGTCGATGCCGGTCCGACGGTCTTCACCATGGCCCCGGTGCTGGAGGAGCTTTTCGAGAGCGTCGGCGAACGGCTGGCCGATCACCTGGAACTGCGCCCGCTGGAGCGGCTGGCGCGGCACCACTGGCGCGGCTGCGAAACGCTCGACCTATACGCCGACACCGACCGCACCCGCGCGGCGATCGCCGCCTTCGCCGGGGCGCGCGCCGCCGACGAGTTCGCCCGATTCGACGCCCGCGCCGCACGCCTCTTCGCCGCCTTCGACCGCCCGGTGATGCGCGCCCCCGCGCCGGGCCCGCTGTCGGTCGCGCGCCGGCTGGCGCCGCAGGGGCCGCGGCTGATGCGGGACATGGCGCCGTTCTCGACCTATGCCCGGCTGCTGGCGCGCAGCTTCTCTGACCCACGGCTGGCGCAGATGTTCGGGCGCTACGCGACCTATGTCGGCGGCTCGCCCTATCTGAGCCCGGCGATCCTGGCGCTGATCTGGCACGCCGAGGCCGCCGGCGTCGCCCGCGTCACCGGCGGCATGGCCCGCGTGGCGCAGGTGCTTGAGGCGCTGGCGCGCGCACGCGGCGCCACCTTTCTCTACGACACCCCGGCGCAGGAGATCGTCGTGTCGGACGGTGCGGTGAGCGGCGTCGACCTGGGCGAGAAAGGCCGGCTCTCGGCCGCGCGGGTCCTGTTCAACGGCGACCCGGCGGCGCTGGCCGAGGGGCTGCTGGGCGAGCCCGCCCGGCGCGCGGCGCGGCGGCGGACCCGCGGGCAGCGCTCGCTCTCGGCCTGGGTCTGGACCTTCGCGGCCAGCCCGGGCTCGCAGGCGCCGCTGCTGCACCACAACGTCTTCTTCTCGGACGGCTACCGGGCCGAGTTCGACGCCCTTTTCGGCGCGCGCCGGCTGGCCCGCGACCCTACCCTCTACCTCTACGCGCAGGACCGGGGCGGCAACGCGCCGCCCGGCATACCCGAGCGCTTCCAGATCATCATGAACGCCCCCGCCGACGGGGATCTGTGCACCCCTTCGGAACAGGAGATCGCGCGATGGCAGACGACAGTCTTCACCCGGCTGAACGAGGCGGGCCTGAACCTGACACCGCCAGACCCGGCGCAGGCGCTGACGACGCCGGCGGGTTTCGCACGGCTGTTTCCGGGGACCGGCGGAGCGATCTACGGCGCGCATCCGCACGGGCTGACCAGCACCTTCCGCAGGCCGACGGCGCGGACACGGCTGCCGGGGCTATACCTGGCGGGGGGCGCGGTGCATCCGGGGCCGGGGGTGCCGATGGCGGCGCTCTCAGGCCGGCACGCGGCCGCGGCGATGCTCGCGGACCGCGCTTCGACGTCCGCGTCGACGCGGACGGCTATGCCTGGTGGTATGTCGACGGGCTCTCGGACGACGGTCGCCGCGGCATCTCGATCATCGGCTTCATAGGCTCGGTCTTCTCGCCCTGGTACCGCTGGGCCGGGCGGCGCGACCCGCTCGACCACAGCTGCATCAACGTCGCGCTCTACGGCCCCGGCGGGCGCTGGACGATGACCGAGCGCGGGCGCGACGCGGTGCGGCAGAGCGAGCGGCTTTTCCAGGTCGGCCCCAGCGCGATGTACTGGAACGGGCGGGAGCTGACCGTCGACATCGACGAGATTTCAACCCCGCACCTGCAACGCATCCGCGGCCAGGTGCGCGTCACGCCGGCGGCGGTGACGGGGGTCGAGCTGGTACTGGACGGGCGCGGGGCGCATGTCTGGCGGCCCTTCGCGCCCACCGCGCGGATCGCGGTCGAGATCGACCGGCCGGGCTGGCGCTGGCAGGGGCACGGCTATTTCGATGCCAATTTCGGCACCCGCGCGCTGGAGGACGATTTCAGCTACTGGACCTGGGCGCGGATGCCGGTCGAGGGCGGCACGGCGGCGTTCTACGATGCCGACCGTCGCGACGGCTCGGCGCTCGAGGTGGCGCTGATGTTCGGCGATGACGGGACCGTCACGCCGATCGCCGATCCGCCGCCGCTGACCCGGATGCGGCGCGGGCTGTGGACGGTGCGCCGCCAGATGCGGGCCGATCCCGGGGTCACGCCGCGGCAGGCGGCGCCGATGCTGGACGCCCCGTTCTATTGCCGGTCGGTGGTGCGCAGCCGGATCGGCGGGCAGGACAGCACGGGGGTGCACGAGGCGCTGGACCTTGACCGCTTCGCGACCCGCTGGATCAAGCCCATGCTGGCGCTGCGGGTGCCGCGGCGGGCGCGGTTCTGAAGGCCGGCGTGGAACGGGTGGCGCGGCTCAGGCGTCGCGCTCCGAGGGCGACGGGTCTGGCGGGGTGTCGGCGGCCCAGGCCTGGGTCATCCAGCGGTTGACCAGGGCGAGGCCGGCGAGCGACAGGCCCAGCCCGAGGAACGAGACCACCCGGATCAGGCCGGTCAGGCCGCTCATGTCGATCAGGAAGACCTTGGCGATGGTCAGGCCCACCAGCACCACACCGGCGCGCCTGAGCAGCGGCGAGCGGCGGCGCCAGGCGGCGATCATCAGCCCGGCGGAGGTCAGCAGCAGCGCCAGCGTGTAGGTATAGAGTTCGGGGTCGGTGACGCCGGGCACGTCGAGGAAGGCGCCCCGCCAGAAATGCCGGATCTCGAGCGCCACGTAATGCGCAAGCCCGGCGAGGCCCAGCGACAGCAGCCCGCGGCGCACCAGCCACGGCAGGTGGCCGAGCAGCCGCCGGCCCGCCAGCAGGATCAGGGCCGGCAGCAGATAGGCCGGCACCAGCATGTTGAACAGCACCGGGCCGTGCGCCGCGTCGCCGAAGCCCCAGACCGGGTGCAGGAACGTAAGGGTCAACCCGTAGAGTATCACGGCGAAGGCCCCTGTCAGCAGCGCGAGCACGACCCTCAGCGGATTCATCCGCCCGCCCGCCCGAAGCCGGTAGAGCTGCACCAGCGCCACGATCAGCCAGATCGAGCCTTGCAGCGAGGCGTGAACCGTCTCGCCGCCGCCGGTCGCGTCCATCGCCCGCGACAGCAGCACGCTGGCAAGCATGCCGGCGCCGGCCAGCACCGCCGATTCCAGGTACACCGCCTGGCGCCAGCGGCCGCGCCCCTGCACCGCCGCCCAGGCCAGCGCCAGCAGCGCGATGCTGCCGAGATAGGTGAACAACACCTCGACCAGGCCCGCCCGCTCGACCGCCCAGAAGATCCCCGGATCGAGCAGCAGCCGCCAGCCCACGGTCAGCGTTCCGGCAAGGCCGAACAGGCCCAGTTCGCGCAGATCGAAACGCCGGTCGAGAGCCGCCGCCAGCGCCACCATCAGCGCAAGCGCCAGCGTCAGCGCGCCCTTGGTGAAGATCACCACCGCGCCCAGCGCGATCATCGTCAGCGCCGCCATCACCAGCACCGCGCGGCCCAGCGAGGGCGCCTCGGGCCGCCGGGCGAGACGCACCGCCAGCAGCGTCATCACCGCCGCCGCCGCCATCGCGTGCAGCGCCCAGGGATAGGCGCCGATGATGCGCAGCGGGTTCCAGAGGCTCTCGAGCATGATCAGCGTCACCGGCCCGGCGAGCGCCGCGCCAGCCGCCCAGAGCGAAGCACTGCGCGTCGCCCGCGCCGCCCGCCAGCCGCAGATGACGCTGGCCAGCAATGCGCCGCCGACCAGCCAGGTGACTGTGTCGGGCGGCGCGGTCTCGGGCTCCGGCGGCACCCAGCCGGTGAAGGCGCGGTAGAGCGGGCCGCGGTCCAGCGCCTCCTGCACCAGCCAGGCCCAGAAGGCGAGCAGTGGCAGCGCCGGCAGATCCTCGAGCCCCGGCGCCCGGCGCAGCCAGACCGACCCGGCGGCGAAGAGCACGCCGAGCGCCCCGAGCGCGGCCCAGATCTCGGCCGGATCGGCGGTGTCGCGCGCGACCCACAGCGCCACAGCGCAGGCCGCCAGCATCGCGCCGGCCGCTATCCTGGTGGGAAATTCCGGCCATTCGCGTGGCTTCCGGCGCACGGCCAGCCAAAGGCTTTCGCTGACCGTCACGCCGCCGGTCGCGGGCGCCATCTGCCAGACCGGCACCGCCGCCGCACCGCCCAGCGCGGCGAGCGCGAAGCCCAGGTGATAGATCCCGCCGCCCGAGGCCAGCGCCACCAGCGCCGCGCCGCCGAAGCCCAGCACCAGAGACAGCACCGACAGCCAGGCCCAGCGCCGCGCCGCGTCGATCGCCAGGCCGGTCAGGACGACGACGGCAAAGTAGCCGTAGAGCCAGTACGGCTCCTCGGCTTCGCCGCCGACCAGGAACGGCGCGGCGGTGGCGCCGATCAGCCCGACGCCCGAGAGGAACGGGCCGTAGAACCAGCCCAGCAGAACGCCCAGCGCCCCGGTCAGCACCAGCCCGCCCAGGGCCATCTCGGGGCCGATCAGCCCGTAGAGCTGCCGCGCCGCCAGCACCCCGGCGAAGATCGACACCAGCCCGGCGCCGGCGAAGGTCGAGGGCAGCACCGCCGCCGGCGCGCCGTCCTCGTCGCCATAGCGGCGGCGGATCCATTCGGCAGCGCCGATCAGCAGGGCGCCCAGGATCAGCGCGCCGGCGACCCGCATCGGCGGCGTCAGCAGGCCGGTCTCGATGCCGTATTGCACGAAGAACACCCCGGCGAGGCCCAGCGACAGCGCGGCCACCGCCAGAAACCAGTTCTCGGCGAGCCAGCCGCCCAGCGCCGCCATCTTCTCTCGGCGCAGCACGAAGGCCGCCGGAGGCGTGTAGGCGGCCGGACGGCTGACGGCAGGGGGGCGCGCGGCGGCATCCTCAGGGGGCGTCGGCACCTCGGCTTCGGGGCGTTCGGGGGCTTCGGGCGTCTCCGCTTCGGCGGGTGCGCCGGGCGTCTCGGGGCCCGGGGGCGCCGGCTCGGCGTCCGGTCGCGGGGCCTCCTCGGTCGGAGTGCCGGCCTCGGCGGCGTCGGCGGCGGCCCCGACCCAGGGCGAGCGGCGCGGTGCGGGCGCGGCCTCGGGGCGCTTTTCCAAGGCATCGATGCGCTTTTTCAGGTCGCCGACCCGCATCAGCAGGAAGATGACCGCGGCAGGCATCGCCAGGAAATAGACGAGGGCCAGCAGACCGTAGATGAACATGTTGCGCCCTCGCGCCGGTTTTGCGGAAACCCAAGCACCGGCGCGGCGCAAAAGCAATGACTTGGGTCAGAGCATCCCGCAGCGTCAGCCGCCCTGGAACAGCCCCGAAAGCGCCCGCTGCACGACGCGGCTGGTGCGCGGGCGGGGCAGCGCGGCGAAGGGCATCGGGCGGCAGACCTCGATCGCCGCGATGCCAACGCGGGCGGTCAGCGCGCCGTTCACCACGCCCTCGCCGAAGCGGCGCGAGATCTTCGACAGCGCGCCGCCGCCCAGCACCGAGCCGATCAGGTCGTCGCCCACCGCCACCGCGCCGGTGGCCACCAGGTGCCGGGCCACCGCGCGCAGGAGCCGCCACGAACCAAGGGTGCCGCCGCGGCCGCCATAGATCTCGGCGATCCGGCGGATCATCCGGATGTTGACGACCAGCGCCACCACCACGTCGGCCAGCGCCAGGGGCACCAGCGCGGTCGCGGTGGCGACCTGGCGGGCAGCGCCCTCGACCACCGCGCGGGCCTCGGCGTCGAGCGGGGCCATCACGCGCTCGGTCTCGGCCAGCAACGCGTCGGGGTCGAGGATCTCGGGCATCCGGCCGCGCAGCGCGTCGCGGCCCAGCGCCAGGTCGCGGCGCCCGGCATAGAGCGCGAGCACGCGGTGCGCCACGTCCTCGGCCGGCTTGCGGCCCGCGCCGGGTTCGGCGGCGGCGGCGGCGTGCCGCTGGATGGTGTCGATCCGGCCCAGCCGCAGCAGCGCGGCGGCCTCGCGCAGGCCCACCACCAGCGCGCCCAGCGCCAGCACGCCCCCGAGCCCCAGCGCCAGCCAGCCCAGCAGGACGTTGCGGGTCAGCAGGCCGGTGACGAAATCCCACCCGGTGACGCCGATCACCAGCACGAGCAGACCCAGCGCCGACCACAGCACCAGCCGGCCGAACAGGCTGGGCGGGCGGGCGGCGGCGCGGGTGGCGCGCGCCATCGCGGCCTCGGGCGCCTCGGGCTCGGGCGGCGGCGGCGCGTCGGCGGCGGTCTGCGGGTTCGGCGGCAGCGCGCTGCCTTCGATCACCACGGGTTTCTTCATCGCGGTCCCTCCTGCCGCCAGAGCATCTCGATGTCCGGCAGCCCCTCCTCGTTGCCGGCGCCGTCGGTGCGCTGCACCTCGACGAACCCTTCGCGCAGGTAGAACCGGCGCGCGCGCATGTTGGCGCGGAAGGTCCAGAGCCGCAGGTTGCCTTTCGAACGGGCCTTGGCCTCGTCGAGCAGCGCCAGGCCCATCCCCTGCCCCCGCCAGTCGCGGGCGATATACAGGCAGCGCAGCAGGTTTCCCTCGACCGCGGCGAACCCCGCGACCCCGTCGGCGCGGGCGACCGTCACGCGGCCGCGGCGGATCATCTCGGCCACCGCCTGCGGCGAGGCCGATGCGGGGGCTGAGGTGGGGAACCAGCCGGTTTCGTCGATCCATTCCTGCAAGATGGCGGCGCAGGGGGCGGCGTCGGCGCGGCGCGCGCGGCTCAGCCGGAGGGCCGTGCGCACGGTCATAGCAGCCTGTCCCCGATCAGGAACTCGAGCGCCCGGTCGAGCCGGATATGCGGCGGGCCTTCGCCGGGTTTCAGCGCCAGTTCCGGCGGGGCGAAGCGCATGGCGTCGAAATCGCCCTCCAGCCACTCGGCCCGGCCCTCGCGCGCCGGGGCGAGCAGCGCCGCCGGATCCTCGGGCAGCACGCCGGGATAGAGCGCGGCCTCGCGCCCGGTCTGCTCCAGCACGCCGCGCACGCAATCAAGGCTCTCGCCCTGGTGGCTGACGGTCTCCTCGACGGTGGCGCGCAGGGCGGCGAGCGCGAAGCTTTCGGTGCGCGCGCCCTTGAACGCCGCGCGGTCGCGGGCGTCGGCGACCAGCGCCTGCATGATGTGCGCAAGCGCCGCGTGCTGGCTGTGGTGCAGGTGATCGGCCTTGGTGGCGGCGAAGGCGATGCGCTCGACCCGGCTGGTGAGAATTCGGCTGAGCCAGGTATTACGGCCGGGGCGGAAGGCGTGCAGGATGTCGGCCATCGCGACGCGCAGATCCTCGACCGCGCGCGGGCCAGCGCTGATCGCGCCCAGCGCGTCGACCAGCACGATCTGGCGGTCGATGCGGGCGAAGTGCTCGCGGAAGAAGGGTTTGACGACGATCCGCTTGTAGGCCTCGAAGCGGCGCTCGAAGGCGGCGTAGAGGCTGTCGCCCTTCGGCCGGGTCTCGGGCTTCGGCAGCGGGCAGAAGGTCAGCGCCGGGCTGCCTTCGAGCTCGCCCGGCATCAGGAAGCGGCCCGGCGCGCAGCCCGAGAAGCCGGCGGCGCGCGCAGCGGCGAGATAGTCCTTGAAGGCGGCGGTCAGCGCCTGCGCCTGCGGCTCGTCGAGTTCGGCCAGCGGGGCGGCCTGCCCCAGCGCCGAAAGGAAGGGCGCGGCGGCCTCGGCCCGTCCCTCGGCGCGGGCGAGCGCGAGGGCGCTTTCGGACCATTCGGCGAAGCTCTGGTTCAGCAGCGGCAGGTCGAGCAGCCATTCGCCGGGGTAGTCGACGATATCGAGATGCACCGTGCGCGGGCCGGTGAAGCCGGTCAGGAAGCCCGTCGGGCGCACCTGCAGCGACAGCCTCAGGGCCGAGATCGCCCGCGTGCTCTCGGGCCAGCGCGGCGGGGTCGCGCGCAGCGCGGCCATGTGATCCTCGTAGGCGAAGCGGGCCACGGCGTCGTTGGGTTGGGGCTGCAGATAGGCGCGCAGCAGCCGACCGTCGGCAGCGGCGCGCAGTTGCACCATGCGGCCCGGGGCCAGCAGGTTGGCGACCAGCGAGGTGATGAAGACGGTCTTGCCCGAGCGGCTGAGGCCGGTGACGCCCAGCCGGATCACCGGCTCGAACAGGAATTCCTCGGTCCGGGTCTGGACGGTCTCGAGCCCGCGGGCCAGGCTGTCTGTGATATCGGCGATGCCGGGCATCGGGCTCCTTTGGCTGCGGGCTGGGCCGTCTGGTTATGTATAAGCAGCGGCCGGCAACAATTTAAGAGGCGGCCGGCCACGCGTGCGCAACGCGACGAGGGCGGCGCCCGCGGGGGAAGGTCGGGCGATGCTTGCGCAAACCGCGCGCATCGGCCAAACGGGGGCGCGAACCACGCACGAGACGCACCCATGCCCCGCTATGCCTTGCTGATCGAATATGACGGCGGCCCGTTCTCGGGCTGGCAGTGGCAGGATGACCGACCCAGCGTGCAGGGGGCGGTCGAGGCGGCGCTGCGCAAGCTGGAGCCCGATGTCGCGCGCATCTCGGCCGCCGGGCGTACCGATGCGGGGGTGCACGCGCTGGGCCAGGTGGCGACCGTCGACATGGCCCGCGACTGGGACACGTTTCGCCTGTCCGAGGCCGTCAACTACCACCTCAAGCCGGCCCCGGTCGCGATCCTGCGCGCCACGCGCGTCGCCGACGACTTCCACGCCCGATTCTCGGCCATCGAGCGGCGCTACCTGTTCCGGCTGGTCAGCCGCCGGGCACCCCTGGCGCTGGAGGCCGGGCGGGCCTGGTCGGTGCGCAACGCGCTGGACCTCGCCGCGATGCAGGCGGGCGCGCGGCACCTGCTGGGCAAGCACGACTTCACCACCTTCCGCTCGTCGATCTGCCAGGCCGACAGCCCGCTGCGCACGCTCGACCGGCTCGACATCACCGCCCACCCGTTCAACGGCGGCATGGAATACCGCTTCGACGTGCGCGCCCGCAGCTTCCTGCACAACCAGGTGCGCAGCTTCGTCGGCACGCTCGAGCGCGTCGGCGCCGGAGCATGGGCGCCCGAGGACGTGAAGGCGGCGCTCGAGGCGCGCGACCGCGCCGCCTGCGGGCCGGTCTGCCCGCCATGGGGGCTCTACCTGGCCGGGGTGGGCTATCCCGAGGACCCGTTCGCCGGGGCAGCGGGACGCATCCACATCCGCGACGACATGATCTAGACAGGTAACGGGTCAGGAGGCAGCGCATGAAGATACTCTGGATCGCTTTCGCCGCGATGATGGGGGTGGCCATCGGGCTGGGGGGCTATTTCTACCTCGCGCCCGGCGCGGGCCGGTTCGCGCCCTGCGAGTCGGGCGCCGTCGCCGGCGGTTCGGCGGCGATCGGCGGGCCGTTCACCCTGGTGAACCAGGACGGCGAGACCGTCACCGAAAATGACGTGATCGACGGGCTGACACTGGTCTATTTCGGCTACACCTTCTGCCCCGACGTCTGCCCCTTCGACATGGCGCGCAACGCCGAGGCGACCGATCTGCTGGAGGCACGCGGCATCACCGTCAAGCCGGTGATGATCACAGTCGACCCGGCCCGGGACACGACCGAGGTGATCGGCGGCTATGTCGAGGCGATGCACGAGCGCGCCGTCGGGCTGACCGGCAGCGAGGCGCAGGTCGACGCCGCCAAGAAGGCCTACCGGGTCTACGGCGCGCGCGCCTCGGACGACGAGAACTACCTTGTCGATCACTCGACCTTTACCTACCTGATGGCGCCCGAGCACGGCATGCTCACTTTCTTCCGCCGCGATACCGGCGCCGAGGCGATGGCCGACAAGGTCGCCTGCTACGCGCAGCGCATGTGACCGCGGCCGCTGGCCCGCGAGTTCGTTCGAAAGGGAATGATTTCCGGCTGGCGCGCCCTGACCGGCGCCGGCGCAACCGGTCGCGTGCATCGGTTCCGATGCCATCCCCGGCCGATCGCGCGTCCCTCGCGCCGGCAGGGGGCAACGAAAAAACCGAACCAACATTGGATTCCCGTCCACCCGGACACATATTCCTGATGTCCGCATGTCACCCAGGCCGACCGGCCCGGATCCGCCTCTTCCCTGCGACCCTGACCTCTACGCCTTGCGCGACCGCGGACCGTGCATAAATCTTGCGTTGACCATAGGCTGGCAGAATGTGCTGAAAATGTCGGCAGCGAGGTGTCGGGCCAGAGATGTGAGCGGGATCACGGAAAATTCCCTTGAAGCTTACACGATTTGGCCAACATGATAGATTATGACCGTATGGTCATCGGGCGTCCGGCATCCTCCGGGCGTCCAAGGCGACGAGGAGGCGTAGATGCCATCATTCTCGAAATCCCTCGAAGAGGCGATCCACAACGCGCTCGGGCTGGCCAACGAGCGTCGCCATGAACTGGCGACTCTCGAGCATCTTCTGCTTGCCCTGGTCGACGAGCCCGATGCGGCCCGCGTCATGCGCGCCTGCAGCGTGGATCTCGAAGCACTGCGCCAGACGCTGATCAAGTTCCTCGACGAGGAGCTGGACAGCATCGTCTCCGACATCGACGGTTCCGAGGCGGCGCCGACCACCGGCTTCCAGCGCGTGATCCAGCGCGCCGCGATCCATGTGCAGAGCTCGGGCCGCACCGAGGTGACCGGCGCCAACGTGCTGGTCGCGATCTTCGCCGAGCGCGAGAGCCACGCCGCCTACTTCCTGCAGGAGCAGGACATGACCCGCTACGACGCGGTCAACTACATCAGCCACGGCGTCGCCAAGGATCCCAGCTACGGCGAGAGCCGCCCGGTCACCGGCGCGGAAGAGGCCGAGCAGCAGGCCGAGGCCGCCGCCCCGGGCGCGAAGGAGGGCGAGGAGACCGCGCTGCAGAAATACTGCGTGAACCTGAACGCGAAGTCCGAGCGCGGCGATGTCGACCCGCTGATCGGCCGCGACTACGAGGTCGAGCGCTGCATCCAGGTGCTGTGCCGCCGGCGCAAGAACAACCCG
>JABAHR010012262.1_pt6 | contig 12040 bp, 14 predicted proteins | sample 7062101 | NCBI WGS metagenome assembly JABAHR01 (sample SAMN14534553, study PRJNA622989) | marine sediment metagenome | biome: marine biome [ENVO:00000428]; feature: marine pelagic biome [ENVO:01000023]; material: deep marine sediment [ENVO:00002113] | place: India: Gulf of Kutch | collected...
GTATCGTCGGCAAGGGGGCGCAGCGCTGGCTCGATCTCGGCGTGCTGCGGTTTCAACCGGCCGAAATCATGAAGCTCGCGGTGCCCATGATGGTCGCCTGGACGCTGACTCGCCGACCCTTGCCCCCGCGGTTCGCGGACCTGTTGCTGGCCATCGTCGTGGTGGTGGTGCCGTCGGTGCTGATCGTCCTGCAGCCCGATCTCGGCACGGCGGTGCTCATCGCGGTGTCGGGGCTCATCGTCATCTTTCTCGCCGGCATGCAGTGGCGCTACATCATTCTTGTTGGTGCGGCGGCGGCTGCCGCCGCTCCCGTGCTGTGGTCGCTGCTGCACGNNGGGCCGGCTACCACACCATTCAGTCGGTGATCGCGGTCGGGTCCGGCGGAACGTCGGGTAAGGGTTGGCTCGCCGGCAGTCAATCGCAGCTCGAGTTCATCCCCGAGCGCAGCACCGATTTCGTTTTCGCGGTCTTCGCGGAGGAGTTCGGGCTGTTTGGCAGCATCGTGCTGTTCGCACTCTATCTCTTCGTCATCATTCGGGGGCTGATGATTGCCTTCTACGCCCGCAATACTTACGCGAGACTGCTTGCCGGAAGTCTCGCGCTGACGTTCTTTTTCTATCTGTTCGTCAACGTCGGTATGGTGTCGGGAATACTTCCCGTCGTCGGGGTGCCGCTCCCTTTGATCAGCTACGGCGGCACTTCCATGGTGACATTGCTGGCCGGATTCGGCATCCTGATGAGCGTCAACTCGCAACGGACACTGATGCATTGAGCCCGGTGCAGCCACTCCAAAGACGTGAGGCAAGACGTGCGGCCGCCCCAGCGGTGACTCGGGGATGGTGGCGCGTGCGACGCAGGGCGGCAGGTTTGTCGTGCGTGTGGGCGCTCTGGCTGTTGTGGCCGGCGGCGCCGGTGCTGGCGGTCGACGTCCCGGCGTATCCCCTGCTCGGGACTTTCATCGATGACATGGTCAGTCGCCACGGCTTCGAACGCGACGAGCTCGAGGTGCTGTTCCGGCAGGCCCGGGTGCGCAAGCAGATCGTGGAGGCGATGCAGCGGCCGGCGGAGCGGCTGCCGTGGCACCGCTACCGGCGGCTGTTCATCACCGCGGACACCGCGCGGGCCGGGGCGGCATTCTGGCGACGCCACCGGACCGATCTCGGTAGGGCCGCCGAGCAGTTCGGGGTGCCCCCGGAGATCATCGTGGCCATCATCGGTATCGAAACGCGATACGGTTCGACGATGGGACGCCACGTGATCCTCGACAGTCTGACGACGCTCACGCTGGAGTATCCGCGGCGCAGCGACTTCTTCCGCGGTGAGCTGGNNCTGCTCAGTCGCGAGGAGGGGCTCGACCCGCTGACGACGCGGGGTTCCTACGCGGGAGCTATGGGCATACCACAGTTCATTGCCAGCAGCTACCGCGCCTACGCCATCGATTTCAACGACGACCGTCGCCGGGACCTGATCGGTCAGCCGGCCGACGCCATCGGCAGCGTGGCCAACTACCTGAACAGTCACCGCTGGCGCAATGGGGAGCCTATCGTGCACGCGGCGCGCGTCGCGAAGGGCGTCGATCCCCAGCCGCATCTCAACAAGGGCATCGAGCCGAAGTCAACGCTCGGCAGGCTGCGCAGCGCCGGTGTTGGTATCGACAGCGACGGCCCTGGGGAGACTCCCGTTGGGCTGCTACGTCTCGAGCAGGCCGACGGATTCGATTACCGCGTGGGATACGGCAACTTCTACACGATCATGCGTTACAACCCGAGCACGCTTTACGCCATGGCCGTGTTCGAGCTGAGCCGCGAGATCGTCAAGGAATATGAGGGTCAGTCCTAGAGCCGGGCTCGCGCTGCTGCCGCTCGTCGGGGTGCTTGCGCTCAGTGCGTGTGCAACCCGTGACGGTGGCTACTACAAGAGCGACGGCCCGCCCGATGACCCGCGTGTCGACGTCGCGGCGATACCTGATCCCGTCCCTCGCCAAGAGCCGCCCAGCGCGACGGGCAACCAGCCTTATCGCGCCCTCGGCAAGATGTACTATCCCATGTCGTCCGCCCAGGGGTATCGGGAGCGTGGCGTCGCGTCGTGGTACGGAAAGATGTTCCACGGGCGCCGAACCTCCAGCGGAGAGCCCTACGACATGTACGCGATGACGGCGGCGCACAAGACGCTGCCGCTGCCGAGCTACGTGCGCGTCCGCAACGTCGCCAATGGGCGCGCCATCGTCGTCAGGGTCAACGATCGCGGCCCGTTCAGCAAGAACCGCATTATCGATCTTTCCTATGTTGCGGCGCTCAAGCTCGGTGTCGTAGCGAGCGGAACCGCCGTCGTCGAGGTCGAGGCGATCACCGAGGAAAGCCCCTCGAAGGTTGTCGGCGCGCCGGTGACGACGGCGGAATTCACGCAATCGAGATGGTACGTTCAGGCGGGCGCTTTCGCGAGCCAAGCGAATGCGTTGAGTCTCAGAAACAGGCTGTTGCGCGCCGGCTTCACGCCGGTGCTCATTCAGCCGTCGGCGGCGCCCGATGCAACCTTGTACCGGGTCCGCGTCGGTCCCCTGGCTTCACCCCAGGAAGCGGATCAGACGATGGTGCGGATGAACGGCTCACTGGCCACGCGCCCGCAGCTCGTCATCGAGTAGAGCGAGGCGACCCGCGCTGCGACCGTGAGGCCCGTCCGCGCCGGTATCGAGCGCGAGCGGTATTGCGGGCCGATGCTGCGAACTCCGGTCGCGCCACAATTCGACAAGCAAAGCGACATGCGTATGCGGTAGCATGCGGGGTCGGGTCAACGGTTCAACCGTCTAGGGCATCGAATGAGCATCTCGGAGACGTGGCACGTTCACACCGGCGCTGTGGAACGCCGCGCAGCAACGGGCCGTGAGGACGACCTGGGCGGGGGTGTGGTCGCCGGGCGCGGGCGGTGGTCGCCTGCGCGCCTTGGTCGGGTCGGGGGGGTGGTCGCCGTCTTCGGCAGGGTGACCCTTCTCGTCGGATGCCTGCTGCTGCCGCTGCTGGCCCGCGCCGAGCTCACCCCCATCCCCGACGCGTTGCGGGCCTCTATCCCCGCGCCAAAGCTCGAGTCGCGCGCCTGGATTCTGATCGATCACAGCAGCGGCTGGGTCCTCGCCGAGCACAACGCGGACGAGCGTTTGGAGCCGGCGAGCCTGAGCAAGCTGATGACGGCGTATGTCGTCTTCGGCGCGGTCACCGAGGGGAAGTTCAAGCTCACTGACACGGCCTACGTCAGCGAGAAAGCGTGGCGCACCGGCGGCTCGCGGATGTTCATCCAGGTCGATACCCGGGTGTCTATCGAAGAGTTGCTCAAGGGGCTCATCGTTCAGTCGGGCAACGACGCAGCGGTTGCGCTGGCCGAGCACGTTGCCGGCAGCGAGGAAGGCTTTGCAGAACTCATGAATCAGGCGGCCGCGCGACTGGGTCTGAAGAATTCGCACTTCGTGAACAGCACCGGCTTACCGGACCCCGAGCACTACAGCTCGGCGCGCGATCTGGCTGCGCTGGCGAGGGCGCTGATAGCCGAGTTCCCGGAGCTGTACAAGTTCTACTCGATCAAGGAGTTCACCTACAACGACATTACCCAGCGCAACCGAAATCGCTTGCTGTGGCGCGACGAGTCCGTCGACGGAGTGAAGACCGGCCACACCAATTCGGCGGGCTACTGCCTGATCGGCTCGTCTATCCGCGAGGGAATGCGTCTGGTGGCCGTTGTGCTCGGCAGCGAGAGCGCCAAGTACCGCACGACGGCGGTACACTCCTTGCTGCAGCACGGGCATGCGGCGTACGAGGCGCCATTGGTCTACGGTGAGACGGATCCGGCTGCTGCGGTCGAAGTGTTCAAAGGCGACCGCGAGACGGTGCCCGTGGGCGTCGGCCGCGATCTCCGCGTGACCGTGCCTCGGGGCACTTCCGCGAAGATCGAGGCTGAAGTCCAGCTCAATGATGTGCGGTTGGCACCGGTCGCGCGATCGACTGAGCTCGGGACCTTGCGGCTGTCCTACGACGGCACGTCGCTCGGAGAGTATCCGCTGGTCGCCCTGGAGGCGGTTGCGGAGGGCCCGTGGTGGGGGCAGATCATCGACCAGGTGCGTCTTTGGTTGCGTTGATCCTTCATGTCCGGTAACGGTGGCAACGGCAAGGGAAACGGCAACGGGGGAGCGGGCGCGGGTGATCTGGGACTGTTCACCTTTCCCTGTCGCTTCGAGATCAAGGCGATGGGCGCCTGCTCGGTTCGCTTCGAGGCCGTCGTCCAGGCCATCGTATCTCGTCACATAGGGCCGAGGGATCTGCTGCGGACGCGCGCACGCGTCAGTCGCAACGGCCGTTACGTCTCGCTCACCTGTATCATTCGTGCCCAGAGTCGAACGCAGCTCGACACGATCTACCGGGAACTCAGCGCTTGTCCCGATGTGCTGATGACATTGTGAGACATGCAGGCGCGCGCGATGCGCGTTGATACCGACGACCGCCCCCCACGTCTGCCAGCGGTGCTTCGGGCTCGTCGTTTGGGAGTGGTGGAGTATTCCGCAACGCTACAGGCGATGCGGCGTTTCACCGAGCGGCGTGACTTCCAGACCGTCGACGAGGTCTGGTTGCTGCAGCACCATCCCGTTTTTACCCAGGGCATCTCATGCCGCCTGCGACCTCGCCCGGGAGCGGATCACATTCCCGTCGTCGCGACGGACCGCGGCGGTCAGATCACCTACCACGGTCCCGGTCAGCTCGTGGTGTACCTGCTGCTCGATCTCAAGCGCCGGGAGTTGGGGGTGAAGCGGTTGGTGCATCTGCTCGAGGAGGCGATCGTCGGTCTCTTGGGACACTACGGGATCGAGGCGCACAGGCGCGAGCGCGCGCCGGGTGTCTATGTGTCCGAGGCGAAAATCGCGGCGCTGGGTCTGCGGGTTCGGCGCGGCGCCAGCTATCACGGCCTCAGCGTCAACGTCGACATGGACCTCGGGCCGTTCCGGTTCATCGATCCGTGCGGGTACGGCGGGCTAGAGGTAACCCAGCTTCGCGATCAAGGTGTTGCGCTTGGGGTCGACACGGTAGGCGCACAGCTGCTCTCGCTGCTCGCTGAGCTGCTCGGCTATCTCGACGTGGAGTTCATGGACGACTGAACGCCGATGTCACGCGCCCGTGTCCGCCTCGGGGGCCAGATGCGCCGACAGTGCCCGTAAGCGCTCGGGATCGCCGACGTCGAACCACGTTCCCTGGTAGTGCTCACCGGCGATATGGCCGTCGGCGGCCGCCTCCGCCAGCAGGGGGCCGAGCGGTGCCCTGTGCGCGGTCCGTCCGGCGAACAGGGCACGGTGGTACACGGCGATGCCACTGAACGTCAGGGCGGCTTGCGCCGGCGCCAAGGCCCGCGGCAGCACGCGTCCAGCGTGCAGAACGAAGTCGCCGGCCGGATGGTGCGGGGGGTTGTCGACCAGCACCAAGTGGGCGCGCGCCGCCAAGTCATGCGGCAGCCTGGCGAAGGGGTAGTCGGTCCAGATGTCGCCGTTGACCACCACAAAGGGGTCCGACTCGATCAGCGGCAGCGCGTTGACGATGCCGCCCGCGGTCTCGAGCGCCCCCGGCGGCTCGGCAGAGTAACGGATGCTCACGCCGTAACGCTGGCCGTCGCCGAGCGCGTTAACGATCTGATTACCGAGGTGAGCGTGGTTGATGATGATCCGCGTGAAGCCCGCGCCGGCCAGTCGCTCCAGTGTGTACTCGATCAGCCGCTTCGCACCCACCCGCAGCAGCGGTTTGGGCGTATGATCCGTGAGGGGGCGCAGCCGCTCACCGCGTCCCGCCGCGAGAATCATGGCATCCACGATGCGCGTCGTTCCAGCAGCGGGTCTACGATGTCGTGCAACGGGGCGAGGGCAGGATAGCGTCGGCTGACCTGCTCGAGATAGCGGAGCACGCGAGGAATGTCCTGCATATAGCCGGCTTTGCCGTCGCGGTGGTGCAGACGTGCAAAGATTCCGACGGCCTTGAGGTGGCGCTGCACTCCCATCCAGTCGAACCACTGCAAAAAGCGATCGTCGTCGTCGCCGACCTCCAGCCCTGACTGCCGGGCGAGCGCATGATAGCTGCGCACCCAGCCCAGCACCTTCTCTTCCGACCATGCGATGTAGCAGTCCCGGAGCAGCGACACCACGTCGTACGCGATGGGTCCGCAGACGGCATCTTGGAAGTCCAGAATGCCAGGGTTGTTGTGCGCGGTAAGCATGAGATTCCGCGAATGGAAGTCGCGGTGAACCCAGACCCGCGGCTGCGCGAGCGCAGCGTCGACGAGCTGGGAAAAGACAGCCTGCAGATTTCGCTGTTGATGCTCATCGACCGGTTGGCCGAGATGGCGATGCAGAAACCATTCGGGAAACAGCGAGAGCTCGCGAACGAGCAGCGCGGCGTCGTAGGGCGGAAAGACGTTCGGCCCGGTCACGGTGGCTGCCTGCAGAACGATTAACGCCCTGATGGCGTCTCCGTAGAGACGCTCGGCGCTCTGCTCGGTCAACGCGTCGAGATAGCGGGTCTCGNNACCGATGTCGCTGGCGATGACGGACGGAACGTTGAGGCCGATCTCGTGAAGACGCGCTGCGGCAGTCAGAAACGATTCGATGCGCTCCGTCTTAGGTGGCGCATCCATGAGGATGAAGCTTTCTTCTTCTGCAGAGATCCGGAAATAGCGTCGGAAGCTGGCGTCGGCCGAGGCGGGGCGCGGCGCGAGCCCGACGACGCCGAGAAAGTCGGCGGCCCAGCTCGTGAGCGCGTTCAGTCTCTCATCCATGGCTCAGAAGGCGTCGCACGAAAATCGATGGCTGCGTCGACGACCGCCGCGTCGCTTGCCCTCGACGCGCCGGCTGCGCGCGACAGGACGCCGCCGTGCCCCTCATCGTCCGCCGATATCCACCCACGGTTGGCGGGAGGCGCCCTCGACGACCGCCGGCGCGGTGGCGCTGCGCTTGGCGTAGCCTCCGGCGTCCGGCTTTGTGCGGGCCCATCCTCCGCGGTCCTGGGCGCGCGAGACAGGGGTCAACGTCGCGCGGCGCTGCGCGAGGCCGTATGTGTGCGCGTCGTGATACCAACCGTGCTCGTCGGCAAATAGGTTGAAGCGCTGGGGATNNATCCGGGCCAAACCTGTGTACATTTCCAAAATGATCGAGCCGCATGATCGATAACAAACGCTTCGTCGTTGCCCTGATAGTACTGGCCCCGCTGCTACCCTCTGTTGCCGCCGCTCAGATCGGACGCTCGTGCCCGATTGATGTGATTCCGCACCCGGGTGGGAGCAGTCCGGCCCAGCTGCCCGACGGATCCTCGCCGCCGATCGAGCTCGAAGCCGATGTCATAGAGGCGCCCGGCCCGGACAAGCTGGTGCTGAGCGGCGACGCCCAGATTATGCAGGGTCCGCAGTCGATATTCGGTCAGCAGTTGCAGTACGATAAGGTCGAGGACCAGGTGGAGGCGGCCGGCGACGTCGTGGTTCACAGTCCACGGGGCGATCGTGTCAAAGCCTCCTTTACCACGATTCAGCTGGAAACTCAGATCGGCGAGGCGCGTGACGCCGACTTCCTGCTCGCCGACGAGGGCCGCCGCAGCCGCGAGCCCGACACCGCTATCGTCTCCGGTCGCGGGACGGCGGAGGAAATCTTCTTCGAGGGCGAGGGACGTCTGCGGGCAAAGAACGCCACCTACAGCGCCTGCCCTATCGGTCAGGACGACGTCGTGTTGAGCGCCGGCGAGATCACGCTGGACAAGGATACGGGTATCGGGCGGGCGAAAAACCTCAAGCTCAAGTTCAAGAACGTCCCGATCTTCTACCTGCCGGCCGCAACGTTCCCCATCTCGGACGAGCGCAAGTCCGGTTTTCTATTCCCGAGCTTCGGCAGCGGCGACGATCTCGGTTTCGTCTTCGATTTACCGTACTACTTCAACATCTCTCCGCATCGTGACGCCACGTTGATACCGCGTTACTACCAGGATCGGGGTTTTCAGCTCGGTGGGGAGTTCCGCTATCTGAACAAGCGCTCCGAGGGCGTGCTGCGCGGGGAGTTCCTGCCCGACGACGACGTGACCGGCGACAACCGTTGGGGCTACTCGTACGATCACGACCACGAGTTCGGCCGCCGCCGCCAGTGGGAAGGTGAGATCGAGGTGCAGGACGTGTCGGACGAGCGCTATCTCGACGACTTCAGCAACAATCTCGATATATCGAGCTCGACGCATCTGCCCCAGCGCGGAGACCTCAGATATCGGGACGACATACTGAGCTTTCAGGGTACGGTGGTCAGCTACACGACCCTCGACGAGAATATCCCCAACGAGAGTCGTCCCTACGATCAGCTGCCACAGCTGATTCTCGACGCCGAGTGGGACGACGTCAGTGTGTTCGATGTCGGTGCGGATACCTCGCTGATCAACTTCGATCGCTCGGATCGCGTCCGGGGCTGGCGCGGGCGGGTGAAGCCGTTCGTCAGTCTGCCCATCGAGCCGGTGTACGGTTATCTGAGACCCAGGCTATCCGGGCAGTTCATCGGCTACAACTTGGAGGATCAGCAGCCGGGAAATTCGAGCTCGCCGTCGGTGTTCGTGCCCATCTTCAGCATCGACAGCAAGCTGATCTTCGAGCGGCTGGGTCAGAAGACGACCCAGACGCTCGAGCCGCGCCTGTTCTATGCGTACATCCCCGACGAAGACCAGGACGAATTCCCGAACTTCGACACCGGCGAATCGGACTTCAACAACTTCGGCAACCTGTTTCGCGAAGAGCGGTTCTTCGGCGGCGACCGGATCGGCGACACCAATCAGCTCACGGCCGGTCTGACATGGAGACTACTCAACGCCAAGACGGGCAGGGAGCGATTGCGCGCCAGCATCGCCCAGCTGTACTACTTCGAGGACCGCGTCGTCACTCTCCAGCCCGACGATGCCGGGGCCGACGACGGATTGACCGAGAACGACTCGGACATCTTCGCCGAGATCGGTGGAGACGTCACCGAAAGCTGGGACCTGAGCAGCGCGATCCAGTGGGACACCGACGAAAGTCGCACCGAGGAGTTCCGCTTCGACGTCGAGTACGGGCCGCCCACCGCCCTGAACAAGAATTTCGCCATCGGCTACCGCTTCCGTCGCGACAGTACGGAGCAGGTCGACGCGCGCCTGAAATGGCCGCTGGGCAAGCGCTGGAGCTTCAATGTTGTCGAGCGTTACTCTATCGAGGACGAGCAAAACCTGGAGACGACGGTCGGCCTGGGTTACGAGGCGTGCTGCTGGGGGGTGCGCGTATCGGCGCAAAACCGCCAAAACCGTGACGAGGAGAGTCGTACCGTGTTCTTCGTGACTCTCGAGTTCAAGGGGCTAGGCCGCGTCACGTCGGGATTCTGATTTTTGCTAAGCGCAGCGTGCGCTGCGCGTTTCGGCCGAGCGGCGGCCGGGCCGTTCCTGCCGATCGCTTTCGCTGGCGCCAATCCACGAGGTCNNCTGAGACGGCTGCTGCAGCTGATCGCCATGCTGGCGCTACCGGCGGTCGCGCACGCCGTGCCCGTGGACCGCATCCTCGCCATTGTCAACGACGATATCGTCACCGAGAACGAGTTTCGCTCGGAGTTCCGGCGCATGGTGAGGGAGCTGCAGCTGCAGGGCGCGCGCCTGCCTGGCGAGGACGTGCTCCAGCGTCAGGTGCTCGAACGCATCATCGTCGATCGTCTGCAGTTGCAGTACGCCGCACGGGTCGGCGTCCGTGTCACCGAGACGGAGGTCGATCAAGGCATCGCCAGCATTGCCAGGCGCAACGGCCTGACCGTTGAGCAGCTGGGCGCTGTCCTCGAACGTGATGGCATCGACTACCAGCAGTTTCGCGAGAGCGTGCGTAACCAGATGACGATACAAGGGCTGATCGAAAGAGAGATCAACGCGCGCGTCACCGTCACACCCGAAGAGATCGAAAACTTTCTGGCGGCGCAGGGGCGGGCGGGCNNGTGGCGATCCCCGAGCAGGCGACCTCCGAGGCGATCGAGGCGGCGCGCAGCCGGGCGGCGACGGCGCTAAGCCGCATCAACTCGGGCCTCGATTTTGGCCAGGCGGCGGCGGAGTTCTCCTCGAGCCAGGATGCGCTGCAGGGTGGGGGGCTGGGTTGGCGCAAGGCGGGCCAGCTGCCGGCGCTGTTTCTCGAGACCCTGCAGCGCATGCAGGTCGGCGAGGTGAGTGACGTGCTGCGAAGCCCCAACGGGTTTCACGTCCTGAAGCTGAACGACCGGCGAGGGGCCACACGCGAGATGGTCGAGCAGACACGCGCGCGCCACATACTCATACGGCCGAACGAGTTTCTCAATGTCGGCGAGGTGGAGCAGCGCCTCGAGCAGATTCGGCGGGCGCATCATAAATGGTGAAGACTTTGCCGAGCTTGCCCGGATTCACTCCGAAGACACCGTCTCTCGGGCCAACGGCGGCGAGCTCGGGTGGATTCTTCCAGGTGAGATGGCGCCGGCTTTCGAGGACGCGATGGGGCGCCTTCGCGAGGGAGAGGTGAGCGGCCCGGTGCGCACGCCCTTTGGTGTGCATCTGATCCAGATTCTGGAGCGGCGGCAACACGACGCGGCCGATGAGATAGACCGCAACAATGCGCGGCAGCAGATTCTCGCGAGAAAGGCGGAGGAGCGTTACGAGCAGTGGCTGCGCGAGCTGCGCGACGAGGCGTTCGTCGAGGTCCGGCTCGAATATTGAAAGCTCTGCAGCGGCGCTTGCTCGCGCCGGCGTGCTCTGCTGCGGTTCGGCGGCGCGCCCCCCCGGTGTTCTGCTACACTGACATAGCTGTCCACTGCTGACTAAGATGCTCGTCGATCGCCTTATACAGCTCGTTTCCGACGCGGTTCCGCAGGGCCTCGGCGAGGAGGTGCGCGGCACCCTTCGGGCGCGGATGCAGTCGGTTCTGGACAGCATGGATCTCGTAACCCGTGAAGAGCTGGAAGTGCAGGAGGCGGTTCTGGCTCGAACGCGCGAGAAGCTCGAAGCGCTGGAAGCGCAGGTGGCCTCGCTGGAAGAGCGCGCGAAGCAGCAGTCGCAGGCGTAGCGCGGCCGCCGCCGGGCGGTCGCCGAACGGGGAACGCACGGACCAAGGATGGTGCTATGGCGCTGGCAACGGTATTGTCGCGGGCGGCCGCAGGGCTCGGCGCACCGCAGGTTTTCGTCGAGGCCCACCTCTCTAACGGCCTGCCGAAATTCTCCATAGTCGGTTTGCCCGAAGCGGCGGTCAAGGAGAGCAGGGACCGTGTCCGGGCCGCATTGTTGAGTGCCCAGTTCAACTACCCGCCCGGACGTATCACCGTCAACCTGGCGCCGGCGGATCTGCCCAAGGAAGGCGGACGCTTCGACCTGCCCATCGCCGTTGGCATTCTCGCGGCTTCCGGTCAAATCCCGACAGGCCTTCTGGCGGAGCTCGAGTTCCTCGGCGAGCTGGCACTCGACGGTGCGCTTCGGGAAATACGCGGCGCCCTGCCTGTCGTGGTGGCGCTGCGCGGGGGCGGGCGCCGTCTTGTGCTGCCTCACCGTAATCTCGGCGAGGCGAGCCTGGTCCGTGGGGTTGACGTTCTCGGTGCGGAGCACTTACTGGAGGTAGCGGCGTTTCTCCGCGGTGAGGCGGAGCTGGCGGCGCCCGAGGGTCAGTGCGATGAAGCGGCGTCGGATGTGTCGAGCGTGGATCTCGCGGACGTGCGCGGCCAGCAGTACGCCAAGCGCGCGCTGGAAGTGGCGGCCGCGGGCGGTCACGGCCTGCTGCTCATCGGTCCGCCGGGCACCGGCAAGACCATGCTGGCGACGCGGCTGCCGGGTCTGCTCCCGCCCATGTGCGAGGACGAGGCGCTGGTCAGCGCCGCCGTGCACTCGCTCAGCCAGAGCGGCTTCTCGTTGCGGCACTGGCGAAGGCGGCCGTTTCGGACACCCCATCACAGCACCTCGGCCGCCGCCCTGGTGGGTGGCGGGTCGCGGCCGCGGCCGGGCGAGATATCCCTGGCGCACCACGGCGTACTGTTTCTCGA
>JABAHR010004617.1_pt6 | contig 12037 bp, 8 predicted proteins | sample 7062101 | NCBI WGS metagenome assembly JABAHR01 (sample SAMN14534553, study PRJNA622989) | marine sediment metagenome | biome: marine biome [ENVO:00000428]; feature: marine pelagic biome [ENVO:01000023]; material: deep marine sediment [ENVO:00002113] | place: India: Gulf of Kutch | collected...
TCTCCTTGGTTGAACCGTTTAACCAGTTCGACGAAGACGACCCGCCGATATTCTTGTGGTACGGCGAGAGAGAGGTGCAAGTACCCCCAAGCACTCATCAAATGCTGCTGGCCAAAATAGGCTCTGACAGCTTGAAGCATCGAGTAATCTACGAACCCGACGGACAGCACAATCTGTCTGAGGCCGAGTTTGCGCGGGCGGTCGAACTGTTAATGGGCTTTCTTGGTAGCCTTTGAAGCGAGATTCGATTCGATCTTCGCGACGTGTAGAGTCAAGTCCACTCCCGGTCGCAAGCAGCCGATCAGCTGCTAAACTGGTAAGAGGCCGCTTGTGGCCTAATGCGGCCGGTCACGTTTTCTAACAAAAACTGCCGTAATGTGACATCGGATCCAAATTCAAATGACTTCAGTCAAAGACAAAATGGAGCTGATTGGTATCGCTGCAGTTATTGTGTCGCTCTTGATTCTCGGCTACGAAATTCGTCAGAACACAGACACTTCTGCCGCCCAAGCCATCTATGAGCTCAATGAGTCCGCCCGACAGACACTGTTTCAGGAGGCAACGGATTCTGATTTAGCCGTATTAATTGGCAAAGCTGAGAAAGATCTTGGCGCTCTGAGTGAAACCGAACGCTATATGTATGGCCGCTGGGTCTTCGCGTATTTGAACTTGTTTGAGTCTGCGTGGAAATATCATCGGCGAGGCGTAATCGATGATGCAGAAATGGAGGGCTGGAAGGCATCCTACTGTGGGCTTATGGCTCGAGCGTCCTTTCGGCAGGTGGTTCAGTCTATCGATGCGTTCGCGGAGTTTGACAAAGACTCTGCACAATGGTGTGAATGAAGGATGGAATGAAAGCTTTTGGCCTCCAGTGGTCTCTCACGAATCTCAAAATCTGATGAATTAGAGTATACCGATGACACCAACCTACGAAATTGTATTAATCAAGCGAGCCGAGCCACCACCGAATGCCGAGGGCACGAACTGGTATCAGTATGTAATTGCAGCTGATGACAAAAATATCATTCATGGCTGCCGACAAGGTAGCCGCAAGGCAGTGACCAGCGCGGTTGAGACAATCGTTGGTCAACTGAATGAACGGCATGCAAAAAAGCGTAAAAAAGAGAAGTAATTCCAGGCGATGTTCTGTGCGTTTCTAGCCGAATGTGGTCGCTCCCGACGTTTGAGCCGGCCTGTCCGATGGTGACCCAATGCGGACATATGAACAGCAATGAAGAATAATTGAGAATTCGATATGAGCTGGGAGGCGTTGGGAGCGATCGGCGAATTATTAGGCGCTGCTGCTGTGGTGGTATCGCTGGCGTATTTGGGAGTACAGGTCAAGGCTACTCGCGAAACGAATAAGCAAGCAGTGCTACAAGGTTTATACGGTAAATATAACGATATTAGGCAATCGATCATCGAGAGCCCGGAGCTGGCCGAGTTGTTTCTAAAGGGTCTCGACCACCCGGAGGAGCTGAGCAAAAGCGACCTGTTTCGATTCATGGCGATCTGCGAAACGCTCTTCATGAATGGTGAGGAATTGTGGTTGCTCTTCGACAGAAAAGTGGATGAAGAGCGCCCCGACAATACGATGGGGTTTCTTGCATACTTCATCGAAACACCCGGCGGCAAGGCGTTTTGGAACCACCCGCAGTCGCAGAACCTCACACAGGGGTTCCGCAAATTCGTCGAGCAGCACAATTACGGTGGTATCGAGCGATACAATCTTTCGGATGGCAATTAGATCTTCGTACCGAGGGCCGCTCCCAGCCGCCAACAATGCCTCGCAGGCCAGACACCTCGCAGGCGGATTGTGACGTCGAGCGAACTTTGATCGAGACATTCATTCGCGATGATCAGCGAACCGGAAATAGAGCTTTACTCGACATTGACCTGCCCGGAATGCGGTCATCAATCGCGGGATTCAATGCCGACGAATGCCTGTCAGTTCTTTTATGACTGCAAAGCTTGCGGAGCATTGCTCAGGCCGCTTGCCGGCCACTGTTGCGTCTATTGCTCATACGGTGATGTCAAATGTCCGCCCATCCAGTCGGGAGACAATTGCTGTAAATAGCTCGCTCCGGGTGTCCGCTATCGGCCGAAAGCTGACACTCAAATCTCAGCGAAGCACCGCCGACCACTACGGCTCGATGCGCTTCTCCTGACCGAGCAGGTCGTCGATGACGGCATCCGGATAGGAGAGCAGTCTGCCAAATCGGCGGGCGATTTCTTCCCGCGCTTCGCCTTCGTATTCACCGGCTTCGATCAGCGCTGCCTTGTCCGCCTTTAAGTCCAGGTAGCGGTCCAGGGTGTCGCCGGTATAGATCAGGAGCACGTGCTTGCCCTCGGCGACGTCGGCCGGGTACAGGTCGGTGACCAGGAAATCGGTCTCACGCCACATCTTTACTTTGTTCCGTTCAGCGATGACGGCCGCGTCCTCCATGACATCGTCCATCTCCCCTGGCGACATCACCTCGCTCAATGCCAGCGTCTTGACGCCAAGGCGCACGACTTCCGAGAACGCGCCCATGATGCCGAGCTTGTAGGAGCGTTCGTCGATGCCCGATTCGTGGGCAGCAACGGCTGTAGCCAGAAAGGACACGGCCAGTGCCGCGACGGTGGATCGGGTCTTCATGCGCTCACCTCCTGATGCAGCCTTCAGGGTACCCGATCGGCGGCAAAAGAGAGATACTCACGCACCAATCGAACGGAGAGACCGCTCGGCGTGAGCGACAGCGAACGAAAAACAGCAGGAATCATGGGCGGCATGGGCCCGGACGCCACCGTGGATTTCATGAGCAAGGTGCTGCGCCTGACCGATTCCGGCCGCGACCAGGATCATGTGCACATGATCGTCGACCAGGATCCGACCGTGCCGAACCGGCAAACAGCGATCCGCAGCGGGCAAGATGACGTGTCTCCGGCGCTGACCCGCATGGCCAGGCGCCTCGAGGCGGCGGGCGCCGATTTTCTCGTTATGGTTTGTAACACGGCGCACGCATTCCTTGACGGCGTGCACGAAGCGATCCGCATTCCTTTCATCAGCATCATCGACGAGTCGATCGCGGAAATCGATCGTGTGGTCCCGGGAGCGGAGACGGTCGGCGTCATGGCGACGGACGGTTGCCTCGATACGCGGCTGTACCAGGACGCGGTAGAGGAGAGCGGACGTATTGCGATTGTCCCGGATGCAAATAATCTCACGGAATTGATGCGCTTGATCAATGCCGTCAAAGCCGGTGACCAGGGTCCGCTCGTTGCGGAAGGTATGAAAAACGTCGCGCGGTCGCTGGTAGACCAGGGCGCCGAGGTTATTATCGCGGGTTGTACCGAGATTCCGATCGTGTTCGATGGCTCGGGGTTCCCGACGCCGCTGATCTCGTCCACGGATGTACTCGCAAAACGAACCCTCGCACTGGCGATGGGTCATGAACCGCTGCCAAGCAAGTAAACAACCATAAGGAGTCAGCCATGCTGCTTGCCCGTTTTCCCAGGGTTTCCCTGGCCCATCTGCCGACGCCCCTCGAGTTTATGCCGAGACTGACCGAGCACCTCGGAGGTCCCAATCTGTATGTAAAACGAGACGATTGCACGGGCCTTGGTACGGGCGGCAACAAGACCCGCAAGCTCGAGTTCCTGGTTGCCGACGCGATCGAGAGGCAGGCCGACGTCATCATTACGCAAGGTGCTGTGCAGTCCAATCATGCCAGGCAGACGGCGGCCGCGGCGTGCAAGGTCGGCATGGCTTGCGAACTGATCTTCGAGAAGCGCGTGGCGGACGCCGACGAAGCTTACAAGACGTCCGGCAATGTGCTGCTCGATCGGGTCTACGGCGCCAACATTCGCGAGGTCGAGAAAGGCACCGACATGAATGCGGCGATGGATGAGCTGGCCGACGAGCTGCGCGCCGCTGGCAAGAATCCCTACATCGTCCCCGGCGGCGGCTCGAATACGATTGGCGCACTCGGCTACGTCGATTGCGCCTTCGAATGCGTGGCGCAGGCGAACCGTGAGGGCATCCCGATCGATTACATCGTACATGCGACCGGCAGCGCGGGCACGCAGGCGGGCCTGGTCGTGGGTCTGAAGGCAATGAATGCCAATATCCCGCTGCTCGGCATCGGCGTCAACGCGCCGAAAGACGAACAGGAAGAGAAAGTCTGGAATCTCGCCGAGGAGACTGCCGAATTCATCGGCGCGCCCGGTTGCGTCAGTCGGGAAGACGTCGTCGCCAACTGCGATTACGTCGGCCCGGGTTACGGCGTGCCGACCGAGGGCATGAACGAGGCGGTCAAACTCCTGGCGCGCACCGAGGGCCTCTTGTTCGACCCCGTATATAGCGGCAAGGGTCTGGCCGGAATGATCGACCTGGTGAAAAAAGGCGAATTCGCGGACGCGAAAAACGTCGTCTTTATCCACACCGGGGGCGTCGCCGGCCTGTTCGGCTACAGCGCCATTCTCGATCTGTAACGGGGAGCGAGATAGCTAGCACGAGCTCGAGTGTGAATAAGTGTCAAGCTACGAACTTCCCCCATTGATTCCTGTCCGAGCCCCTTTAAACTAGCGGCCGATTTTGGCCTTTGAATCAATCTTTTAGTTGCCACTGCAACCACTGCTTGGGGGGCTCGTGCCAGGACAAACGGATCGCAGCCTGCTGCGACGCTGCTCTTTGTGTGCCGCTGTAATTGTCGCGGGCGCCAGTCATTCCGTCGCGCAGGAGAGCCCGCTGGGTCCGCGCCCGGCTGGCCAGGCCTTCGAACTGTCAGCCGAGCCGGTGATCGACGGCGTGGTGATCGGCGATTCCGCCTGGAATGGCGGCATGCCGCTGACGGGCCTCGTGCAAACCCAGCCGAATGCCGGGCAACCGATGTCGCAGGACACCGAGATTTATATCGGCTACACCGACGCGGCGCTGATCATCGGCGTGATCGCCTACGATTCGGAGCCCCAGGAGATCATATCCACGGATACGCGCCGGGATTCATCGCTCGACGATACCGACAGCATCAAGGTGCTGATCGACGGCCTGATGGACCGGCAGAACGGCTTCATATTCGGCACGAACCCCTCCGGCGTCGAGTACGACGCGCAGGTGACGCGCGAAGGCGTCGGCCAGGGCTTCCCCGGCGCCCCGGGTGGCTTCAACCTCAACTGGGACGCGCCGTGGACGGTGCGGTCCGCAGTCTTCGACGGCGGCTGGAGCACCGAGATGCGCATCCCGTTCACGACGCTCCGCTATGGCTCGGGGGACATCCAGTCGTGGGGATTCAACTTCGAACGCCGTATCCGGCGCAATAACGAGATCGCCTACTGGGCGCCGATGACCCAGGATCGGGACCTGCTGCGTGTGTCAGAAGCCGGCACCATCGAGAACATCCGTCCGCCCAGGCAGCGCAACCTGCAGATCACGCCTTACGTCCTCGCGAGTCGCGAGGAGGGCGGGGGATTGCCGGACGACGTCAGCAACGAAGAGATCGGCGTCGACATCAAGTATTCGATTACGCCGAGTCTGACGCTCGACCTGACCTACAACACCGACTTCGCGCAGGTCGAAGTCGACGAGCAGCAGGTCAACCTCGATCGCTTCAACCTCTTCTTCCCGGAGAAGCGGCCGTTCTTCCTCGAGAACTCGGGCCAGTTCACCGTGGGTAATCCGCGCGAAGTCGAGCTCTTCTTCAGTCGCCGCATCGGCATCGCGAGCGGCCAGCCGGTACCGATCGAAGGTGGCGCGCGACTGTCCGGCAAGATCGGCTCGAGCACGAACGTCGGCCTGCTGTACATGAGTTCCGAGGAGGTCACCGGCCTTGCATCCGGCAATGATTACACGGTTGCCCGCATCAACCAGGAGTTCGAGAACCGCTCGTCTCTGGGCTTCATCTATGTCGGCCGTGACGGCGACGGCAGTCTGAACGGCAACCCCGGGCTGGACGAGAACCAGACCTACGCCATCGACGGGCGACTCGGCATCGGCGACAACTTCCTGCTACAGGGCTGGCTCGCGCAGACGGACACGCCCGGGCTGTCTGGCGACGACAGGGCCTACTCGCTCGGCGGCGACTACAACAATGCGAACTGGTCGAACGCCTTCAATTACACCGAGGTCGAGAGCAACTTCAATCCCGAGGTCGGTTTCCTGTCGCGGACCGACTTCCGCAAGTTCGAGGCGCGCATCCTGCGCCGTTTTCGCCCGGAGAATTTCGGCAAGATATTCGAGCTCCGGCCGCATGTCTCATTCCGCGGTTTCTGGGACCCGACCGGGTTCCAGGAGACCGGCTTCCTGCACATCGACAACCACTGGGAATTCCAGTCGGGCATGGAGATCCACACCGGGATGAACCTGACCCGGGAGGGCGTGCGCGAGCCGTTCGAGATCGTCGACGGCGTCGTGATCCAGCCGGGCACCTACGATCACGCCGAAGCCATGTTGCAGTACGTCGGCGACCAGTCGGCGCCGCTCAATTTCAGCACCAGGCTGATCATCGGCGGGCGATTCGGCGGCGATCGTATTTCGGCAACAAATACCCTTCGCTATCGCATCGGTGAGAAGTTCAGCTCGGAACTGGCTTACGTTTACAATGATTTCGACCTGCCGGTCGAGGGCGGCGACTTCACCGCCAACCTGGCACGCCTGAGGCTGTCGTATTCGTTTACGCCGAAGATCCTCGTGCAGCTGCTGGCCCAGTACAACGAGCAGGCAGACACGCTCTCGACGAACTTCCGCTTCTCCTGGCTGCAGTCCGCCAACGCCGGTTTCTACCTCGTTTACAACGAGCTGGACGAACGCGGCATCGGTGCGCCGCCGCGCGGACGTGAGATCATCATCAAGTACAGCCGGATCTTCGACGTATTCAACTGATTCGGCTTGCCAACGAGGTTGGTTCTCCCATAGTGTTGAGCCGGGAGGCCACAATGCTCAGAACTCGAAAATTCCTCCTCGTCCTGACCCTGTTCGCCGTCTCGACAGCCGCCTCGCAGGAGCGACCGCGCGCCCGGGATATCGGCCTGGCAGTCGGCGTCTTTCCGCCGGGCGAGTACAACGCAATCACCGACGTTACGGGCGTACTCGTCGGCCATTCGACGATCATCGAGGGTGACGACATTCGCACCGGCGTCACCGCGATCATTCCCGGGCCGGGCAACCTCTACACGCACACGATGCCGGCCTGGGTTCACGTCGGCAACGGCTACGGCAAGATGATCGGCGAGACGCAGATACGCGAGTTCGGCGAAATCGAGACGCCGATCCTGCTGACCTGCACGCTGTGCGTCTGGAGCGCCGCCAACGGACTCAAGGAATGGGTCTACGACCAGCCCGGCATGGGCGAACATACGGTGAACCCGGTCGTTGGCGAGACCAACGACGGCAGGGTAAACGACATGTGGGCGGACCCGGTTCAGAAAGAGCATGTCTATGCGGCGCTGGGCAGTGCGGGCTCGGGCCCGGTCGAGGAGGGCAGCGTCGGCGCCGGCACCGGTACGCAGGCTTTCGACTGGAAAGGCGGTATCGGCACGAGCTCGCGGGTGCTGCCGGAGTCGCTCGGCGGCTATACGGTGGGCGTCCTCGTGCAGACGAATTACGGCGGCGTGCTGACGATGAACGGCGCGCCAGTCGGACGCGAACTCGGCAATTATTCCTACCGCCGCGATCTCGAAACCGGCGAACGCGAGGAGAACCAGGAGGACGGATCGATCATGATGGTGGTCGCGACCGACGCGCCGCTGAACGCCAAGAGCCTGGAACGGCTGTCGATGCGCGCCATGATGGGCCTTGCGCGGACGGGGTCGTTCGCGAGCAACGGTTCGGGCGACTACGTGATCGCATTCTCGGCCAATCCGGCAGTGCGCCGTCCGCGGGAGAGCGACGCACCCATCGATACGCCGTCGCTGGTCAATGCTTCGATGTCCCCGTTGTTTGCTGCCGCCGCTGAAGCAACCGAAGAGGCGATATACAACGCGATCCTCAAGGCGACGACGGTATCGAGCGCAAGGGGGACGCGCGAGGCAATCGACGTCGACGAGGTCGTGCGGGTGCTGGAAAAATACAATGCCTTGAACTGGGACGAATCGGTCAGTCCTGGCAACACAGATAACTAAATCAGGGGACAGGTGATGATGCCCACTTTGCGACGCGCCGCCGCGGCGCTTGCCGTTTCGTTTTTTGCCATGCCAGTGCTGGCCCAGGACGATTACTTCTTCCCGGGCGCCGACTATGACCCGTCGATCCCGACATTCGAGGACGTGCTCGGTTATGCGCCCGGTGAGAGAATTACCTGGCACCGGGACGCCATCCGTTACTTCGAGGCGCTGGCAGATGCGGCACCCGATCGGGTCATGGTCGAAAGGTATGCTGAATCATGGGAGCGCCGCGACCTGATCTACGTCGTAATGACTTCGGCGGACAACATGGCGCGAATTGACGACGTCAAGGCCGGCATGCAGCGACTTGTCGATCCACGCACGACTTCACGGGCCGCAGCAGAGCAGCTGATCGCCGATCAGCCTGCAGTCACCTGGCTATCTTATGGCGTGCACGGCAACGAGATTTCATCGACCGATGCTTCGATGCTGACGGCGTACCATCTGCTGGCGTCGCGCGGCGACTCGCGGGTTGCGGAGATCATGAACGATACGATCGTCGTCATCGACCCGATGCAGAACCCCGATGGCCGGGATCGATTTCTGCAGCACTACAATATGTCAGAGGGATTGGTTCCGGATGCCGACCGGATCTCCGCAGAGCACGACGAACCGTGGCCCGGCGGGCGTACGAACCATTATCTCTTCGACCTGAACCGCGATTGGTTCATCATGACGCAGCCGGAAACCCAGGGCCGCATTCGTATCGTGCAGGAGTGGTACCCGGTCGTATACGTCGATCTGCATGAAATGGGTTCTGACAGCACCTATTTCTTCGCGCCGGAAGCGGATCCTTTCAATCCGCATCTCGTGGAATACCAGCAAACCAGCCTGCCGCTCATCGGCCGGACGAACGCCCGATGGTTTGACCAGTTCGGCAGCGACTATTTCACGCGCGAGGTCTATGACGCGTTCTATCCTGGCTACGGCGCGAGCTGGCCGGCTTACCTCGGCTCGATTGCACTGACCTACGAGCAGGCGTCTTCGCGCGGCCTCGTGGTCCGTAAATATGACGGCGTCGAGATGTCGTACGCGTTCACAGTGCGCAATCATTTCCTGACCTCGATGGCTACAGCCGAAACGGTTCAGGTCAACCGCGAGAAATTCCTGACGGATCTTTACGGCTACTTCGAAAGTGCTGTCGATGAAGGCGAAAGCGAGAACATCCGCAGCTATATCATCCCGACACAGGACGACCAGTCGGCCGCAGACAAAATGGTCGGGCTGCTCGTGCAGGGGGGTGTCGAGATCGGACGTGCGACCGAGTCCTTCGGCGCCTGTGGCGAGCAGTACGAACCGGGCGCCTACGTCATCAGCCTGGCGCAGCCTGCCAAGCGGATGATCCGGACCCTGCTCGACACGGACGTGCCGATGGACGAGGCGTTCCTGGCCGAGCAGGAAGCGCGCCGTGCCAGGAACGTCAGTGACCAGATTTATGACGTCACGGCCTGGTCGATGCCGTTGATGATGAATGTGCAGACGAACGCCTGTAATCGTTCGGTCTCGCCGGCGATGGTTGCTGCCGGTCCGGAACTCGTTCAGCCGGGTGAGGTGACCGGTGCGGCGGGTACCGTCGGCTATCTCGTCCCATGGGGTACCGCGGCGTCCGTCCGTTTCCTGACAAACGCTTTGCGGCAGGGACTGAAGGTCAAGAGTAATGACCTGGCGTTTACACACCTGGGCAATCGCTATCCGGCAGGTACCTTGATCGTCGACACGGCGGACAATCCTGCGGGTCTTCGCGGCATCGTCGAGGAACTGGCTGAAGCAACCGGTGCGGACGTCGTTGCGATTGACGACAGCTGGGTGACCGACGGTCCGAGCTTCGGCAGCGGCAATGTCGTTCGTTTCAGTGAGCCGAAGGTTGCCATCGCATGGGACCGGCCGACGTCGTCCTACGTCGCGGGCAACACGCGATTCGTGATCGAGCGCCAGTTCGACTACCCGGTGACCGCGATCCGCACGTCGCGAATCGCGCGCTCGGACCTGTCGGACTATCACGTGCTGATCCTTCCCGCGCAAAGCGGCGGCGGCTATGCGTCAGTGCTTGGGGAAGGGGGCATCGAGAACCTCAAGGACTGGGTGTCGAAAGGGGGCGTGTTGATCGGTATCGGCAATGCCAATCGATTCCTGACAGATCCCGACGTCGACATGCTCGCAATTCGACGCGAGGACGCGGTTTATGACATCGAGATCGAAGAGGCACCGGGTGGAGATCCTGACGAAGCGTCATCGACCGTTCCCGGGCGATTGATTGCCGACGAGGCCGAATTCAGTGACCTGATCGTCCCCGAGAAGGATGACCCGGATTCAGTCGCTGGTGTGCTTGTTCGCGCGGACGTCAACCCCGATCACTGGCTGGGTGCGGGTGTTGCGTCGACCTTGAATGTATTGATTCGCGGCAGCGACGTATACACGCCAATCACCCTAGATAACGGTGTCAACGTTGCGCGATTCCAGGGCGCCGACGACTTGCTCGCCAGCGGCTACATCTGGGAGGAGAATCGCCTGCAGCTCGCTTACAAACCCTTCGTGGTTGCGCAGCCTGCAGGCCGTGGCATCGTGATCGGGTTTACGCAGGACCCGAACGTCCGCGCCTACCTCGACGGGCTCAACGTGATCTTCATGAACGCGATCTTCCGCGGCAGTGCCCACGCGAGGCCGATGCACTAAACACGCAGGGGTCAGAGCCCGGCTCTGACCCCTGGGCTTGTTTTTACCGGTAGACGATGCCGCCCTTCATGACGAAATTGACCCGCTGCATGGCGGTAATGTCGGCCAGCGGGTTGCCGGGAACGGCAACGATGTCGGCCTGGTAGCCTTCCAGGAGTCGGCCGCGGGTATCGCCGATCTCGAGAAAGTCCGCGGCGACGCTGGTCGCTGACTGGATCGCCTCCATCGGCGGCATGCCGCCCTCGACCATCAGCGCAAACTCGATGGCATTGTCGCCGTGCGCCGAGACCCCGGTATCCGTGCCGAATACGATCGGCACGCCGCGTGCATAGGCTTTGGCGAAAGTATCGGAGATGACCGGCCCGATCGCTGCCGCTTTTGGCCGGACCAGCTCAGGGAAAAAGCCGTCGATGGTGGCTTTTTCAGCGACCCAGTTCCCGGCGAGGATCGTCGGCACGAAATAGGTGCCGCGCTCGATCATCAGGTCCATGACTTCTTCGCTCATGTAGGTGCCGTGTTCAATCGACGCGACGCCGGCCAGCACCGCGCGCTTCATACCTTCCGTACCGTGAGCGTGCGCCGCGACGCGCATGCCGTAGTCGGCGGCCGTATCGACGATGGCCTGCAGTTCCTCCATCGTGAACTGCGGATTCTGGCCACTTTTCGCAACGCTCAAAACGCCGCCGGTCGCCGTAATCTTGATCCAGTCGGCGCCGTCCTTGTAGCGCTGGCGAATGGCCTTGCGGGCATCCTCGACGCCGTTGACGACGCCGTCCTTCGGCCCCGGATCGGCGCCGAACTGCGATGCCCAGCCGTTGGTCGAGTCACCATGTCCGCCGGTCGAGGCGAGACTTTTGCCGGCGGAGAAAATCAGCGGTCCGGGTACGTCGCCAGCCGCGATGGCTTTGCGTAAGGCGATCGTGACATTGAGCGGGGCGCCAACGTTACGCACGACGGTGAAGCCTGCCTCGAGGGTTCGCCTGGCGTACATGGCAGCATCCAGCGCGTAGTCAGCCTCGTTCAGCACGAAACGGTTCAAGTTGCTGGTCGCGGAATACTGGCTGGTCAGGTGGACGTGCGTATCCATCAGTCCCGGCATGACGGTCGAATCACGCAGGTCGACGACTTCGTCGCTTGGACCGGGTGCGGTAAACCCGTCTTCGATGCCGGTGATGATATTGCCGCTGACACGGATGGTCCGGTCATTGACGGCGCGGCTCGCGTC
>JABAHR010000428.1_pt7 | contig 12011 bp, 8 predicted proteins | sample 7062101 | NCBI WGS metagenome assembly JABAHR01 (sample SAMN14534553, study PRJNA622989) | marine sediment metagenome | biome: marine biome [ENVO:00000428]; feature: marine pelagic biome [ENVO:01000023]; material: deep marine sediment [ENVO:00002113] | place: India: Gulf of Kutch | collected...
AGCCATAAGCGGTGAGGAGCTTTGCTCAATGGATAACGAAGCTCTCAAGAATGTTTTATCTGAAGAGGTTCTATTCGCCCGTACTACACCTGAGGATAAGCTTATGATAGTTAAAATGCTGCAGGATATGGGTCACGTTGTGGGAATGACGGGAGACGGGGTAAATGACGCTCCTGCTCTAAAGAGGGCGGATATAGGAATCGCCATGGGTCTCAGGGGGACGGAGGTGGCAAAGGGCGCCTCAGATATTGTTTTAACAGATGATAACTTCGCATCTATAATCGGGGCGGTCGAGGAAGGCCGCCGTCAATATGACAGCATACAGAAATTTGTGAGGTATTTACTCTCATCAAACACTGGAGAGGTAATAGCAATATTCATGAATATCATACTTGGCGGGCCGCTTATTTTACTGCCTGTTCAAATATTATGGATGAATCTAATAACAGACGGTGTAACGGCAGTGGCGCTTGGATTGGAACCCGCAGAGAAGGGCATTATGCAGCGTCCGCCAAGGAAGACCAATGAACCTATTCTAAACCGACCCGGAATAACTAAAATAGCGGTTTTGGGTTCATATATGGGAGCTGTAACACTGCTGCTGTTTTATGATTACTTATACGACTCTGACCCGCAAACAGTTTTGAAAGCGCAAACCGTAGCCTTCACGGGACTTATTATCTTAGAGAAGATTAATGTACTAAACTTCCGTGCCCTAAGAGCCCCGCTTTTCAAAATAGGTTATTTAACCAATCCCTGGATACTCGTTGCTATGTTTGCGATGATAGGGCTTCAGGTGTGTGCGGTGTATATTCCATTTTTGCAGGACGCCCTTCATACGGTTCCGCTCAGCCTTGCTGACTGGGGGGTTATTATGATTTCCGCAGTTCCTATTTTTATTATTTTTGAGGTTTATAAAATAGTTAATTGGAGACTTTATAGGAAAGAAGGAGTGTAAATATTGTTCATATTGTTCTAAAATAATGTTTAAGGGGTTGTAATAAATGGCAGGATATGAAGTGGTTAAACTGGCAGATTACGAAAAGCTTATCGGCGCCGAAGCCGTTGATCGTATAAGCGCAAAGGCGGAAAAGTTAAAAGATTTCGATGTGGCTCATATAAATTCAACCTATTACGGCGGGGGCGTTGCTGAAATACTGTCGTCTCTCACACTGCTTATGAACAGTGTGGGGATCAAGACGGAATGGAGGGTGATTCAGGGGTCGCCTGATTTTTTCAGTGTTACTAAAAAAGTACACAACGCGCTGCAAGGTGAAAAGCTAAACCTAAGCAGGCGTAAAACCGATATTTATGAAAAGGTTATCTATGAAAACTCGCTCAGAAATCATCTTAACCACGACCTTGTTGTCATTCATGACCCCCAGCCCCTGGGGATGATAAATCACTACAAAAAACATTGTCCCTGGGTCTGGCGCTGCCATCTGGATCTTACAAATCCAAATAAAAGGTTGTGGAATTATATGGTCCCGTATATAGAAAAATATGATGCTGTTATTCTAACCTTAAAAGAATATGAAAAGAAGCTTAAAACTCCACAGGTTTTCTTTATGCCTGCAATCGACCCATTTAATATAAAAAATAAAAAATTGAGAAATAAAGAAATAGATGAGAGACTCGAGCATTACGGTATACCAACCGATCTTCCGCTTGTGGTTCAGATTTCACGTTTTGACAGGTGGAAGGACCCCGAAGGGGTAATAGAGGCTTTCAAGATAGCAAGAAAGGAAGTCGACTGCACTCTTGTTCTGCTGGGCAACGTAGCAACGGACGATCCCGAAGGACAGCAGATTTATGAATCTGTCATAAGCTCAAAAGAAGAACGAATAATTATACTTTCGCATCAGGATACAGCATTGGTAAACGCCCTTCAGAGCAGAGCAGAGGTTGTAATTCAAAAATCTTTGCGCGAAGGCTTTGGCCTGACAGTAACCGAAGCGATGTGGAAAGGAACGCCGGTAATCGGAGGTAATGTGGGAGGTATCCGATATCAAATAAAAAATGGCGAAAATGGCTTTTTGGTCTCTTCTGTGCAGCAAACAGCAGACAGAATCGTGCAGTTGCTAAGAGATGGGAAACTTAGAAAACAAATGGGTAGGAAAGCCAGAGAAAGCGTTAAAAATAATTTTTTAATGACGAGGCTGCTCGAACAATACATCGATTTACTTAACTCTTTTGAAATCCAGTTTCAATTAAAAACTTATAGTTAAGTAGTTGATCAATTCATTGTATTAATCTTTAAAAGTAAATCATTATGATTGTGCCATTGTTAAGGTCTTGCGAAATCTCATTAAAGAACCAATAAAAAATGCAAGTCCAATAGCTGCTACTGAAGCAAATTCTTTCCATACAATTAGCAGTCCCGCATCACGAAACAATACAGCCTGGGCATAGCTTACAAAGTGTCTGGTAGGAGAGAGCGTGGTTATTATCTCGATGATTTTCGGCATGCTGTCAAGAGGGGTATAACCGCCTGAAAGTGTAAGCATCGGAAAGATTACCAGTATACAGAGCAGGCCTAACTGCGGCATTGAGCGAGATATGGTTGCAATAAATATTCCAATTGAGGTCATTGAGAAAAGATACAGGGCGGTTCCGGCAATAAACAGCGGGACAGAGCCCTGTATGTGAACCTGTAACGCTAGCGTAACAACAAATGTAAGAGAGAAGAGCATGGCCAGAACAATTACAAGGCCATTTGCCCAAAACTTTGCAGTCATTATTTCAAGTGGTGTAAGAGGCATAACCAGCAGGTGATCTATAGTTCCATGCTCTCTTTCCCTTATAATTGCAGCGCCGGTGAAAAGTATTGCAAGCATGGTAGCCACATTAATCATTTCCATTATGCTCATAAACCAGCTTCCGGTCAGGTTTGGATTGAACTTTATTCTTATAACCAGACCCGCGGGTTGTGCAGCTGAGTATTTGTAGCCTTTGAGGTACTCGGTTACTTCATCTGCAAGTATCCGGCTTATGTATCCTGACCCGTTTCCTGCCTGACTCATTGCAGTTGCGTCTACATTAACCTGAATTATGGGGCTGCGTCCTGAAATAACATCTGACTCAAAACCATCCGGTATATTAACTATAAAAGTGAATTTGCCTGAATCCATAGCAGAATCTATTTTATTGATACCAATGGATTGAGGACTAAGAAAGAACGGTTCTGGAAATGCATCATATATACGGCTCGATAGCTGTGATCTGTCTTCATCTACAATTGCAATTGAAGCATTCCTTAGCTCCATATTATCATCCTGTGCAGATGAATAAATCACGAATGTAAAACCGTAAATTATGAGGAATATCAATACCTTGTCATTACGAAGGCTTAAAAATTCTTTTTTCCCAAGATTGTAAATATTCTTTATTCTCTTCAATTTATTTTTCCTGATTCTTAAGAAACTTTAGGCTCAATAGTATAAACAAGATTATAAAGATGCAGATCATTATGTAATTAATGTACAGGTCACCAATACCGAGCGCTTTCGTAACAGTGCCCCTGCTTATGTTCATGAAGTATGTTGTAGGAAATGTCAGTGCAATAATTTTTCCTCCACTTACAAGGGATGAAATGGGCTGAAGGAAGCCTGAAAATGTCATTGAATTTATCATCGTAAAAAGAAAAGCTCCGAATAGTGCTGCAATCTGAGTCTTTGTGAAAGCTGAAATAAGCAGGCCGAATCCAGTTGTAGACATGACAAATAAGATTGCTCCTGCTATAAAAGCAATTGAGCTTCCCTTAACCGGAACACCGAACAGAACACTGGACAGAATCCAGAGTGAAAAAAAGTTTAAAATTCCTATCACTATGTATGGAAGCTGTTTTCCAAGTAAAAAATCAAGTCTTGTGGCTGGTGTTGCATATAAATTTGTAATTGAACCAAGCTCCTTTTCTCTTACCACACCAACGGCTGTTAGAATAGTAGGTATAAGAGCAAGAAGCATTGCTATTAGCCCCGGAATAATTGCAAATGCGCTCCTCATATCCTGGTTGTATCTGAATCTGGTTTCAACAGAAAAAGGCAGCTCCTCATAACGTTTCCATTGAGAACTCTCCTTTACTTTAGACAGGTACATGTCATGAAGACCAAGAATATAGCCTCTGGCAGTCTCTGCCCGAAACGGAAAACCCCCGTCAAGCCAAACACCAACCTGCGGCTCAGCACCGCGCTTAAGATCCTTGCCAAAATTAGGGGGAATTTCTATAGCAACCCTTAGCTCACCTGTTCTCAGACGGTTTTCCAGTTCATTGTAATCATTTATATCAACATGCTTGGAGAAATATCGCGAGCCTGAAAAATTCTCAATATACTCTCTGCTGTCCGGTGTCTGGTCTCTATCAAGTACTGCGTAAGGAAGGTTTTCAACATCAAAAGAAATTCCATATCCAAGTACTATCATCATAATGATTGGACCGACCAGTGCAAAGAACATTCTAATGGGATCGCGTATTAACTCTATTGATTCTCGCCTGGTAAATGCCCAAAGACTATTTAGATTAAATAACCGATTGTGAGTATTTTGATTAGACGTTATAAGGCTACTGTCTTTTAAAATATTATTTGAATTAAGATTATTTTTTTCTCTAATAAATGTGCTTTCATCGGCTTGTTCAATATAAGATATAAATGCATCTACAAGCTTTTTACTGCCTTTCAAATTTATCAGATTTTGTGGTGTATCAGTGGCCAGAACCTTCCCTTCATGCATTAGCGATACACGGTCACAGCGTTCAGCCTCATTCATAAAATGGGTTGAAATAAAAATTGTTACTCCCTTTTCTCTGGATAGATCGATAAGAAGCTGCCAGAATTTATCCCTTGCTATCGGGTCCACTCCCGAAGTAGGTTCATCCAGTATAAGCAGCTCAGGATAATGTATTACAGATACAGCAAGTGAGAGCCGCTGCTTTATGCCTAAAGGTAATTTTTGTGTCTGCTCGTAAAGGACATCTTTCAAACCCATCCTATTTGATAAGTCTTCTATCCGCAAAGCAATCTTATCTTCAGGCAAATGAAACAATCTTGCATGAAGCTGTAAGTTTTGCAGTACCGTGAGCTCTGAATACAATGAAAACGATTGAGACATATAACCTACAAGCCTACGGGTTTCGATGTCACTTCCAATCAGCTGCCGTCCGAAAACCTTTGCTTCACCCGCAGTCGCAGGCAGAAGCCCTGTAAGCATTTTCATTGTGGTAGTTTTCCCGCATCCGTTTGAACCTACAAAGCCGAAGATCTCACCCTTCTTTATACGAAAACTAACCCTATCGACGGCTGTAAAATCTCCAAACATTTTAGTGAGATTTTTGGTTTCAATAGCAATTTCCTCGTCCTTTGATATACGTGACGGTATTGATAATTTTTTATGTCCTAACTGTTTTTGTTCTGGTAGGAGTTTTATGAAAGACTCTTCGAGTGTCGCGGAGTCTGTCTGTGATTTGATTTCAGCAGGAGTACCTGTGGCTAAGATTCTTCCCTCGTCCATTGCTACTAACCAGTCAAACCTTTCTGCCTCTTCCATGTAAGCCGTAGCCACAATAACACTCATGGTTTTTCTGCGTGATCGTATATCCTCTATAAGCTCCCAGAACTGCCTTCTTGCAAGAGGGTCTACGCCGGTGGTCGGCTCGTCTAAAATCAATAAGTCAGGATCATGTATAAGTGCACAGCAAAGCCCGAGTTTTTGCTTCATTCCACCTGAGAGTTTACCCATTGGACGGTCAGCAAAACGTGCAAGACCCGTGGCTTCGAGCAGTTCATTGATCCTGGATTTTCTTTCCACTGCAGACTGTCCAAAGAGCCTTGCGAAAAAATCGACGTTTTCAAACACAGACAGGGTATGATACAGATTCTTTCCAAGACCCTGGGGCATGTAGGCAATCCTGGGGCAGATTGTTTTGCGGTGTGTTCCGCTTGACATATCTCCATCTAAAACCTCGACCCTGCCTGATTGGATTTTGCGCACCCCGGAAATAAGTGCTAAAAGACTGGACTTTCCAACTCCATCGGGCCCTATCAATCCAACCATACAACCGGAAGGAAATTTTATATTTATATCTTGCAGAGCCGTTATTTTGTCATATTTGAGAATTACATTTGCAAGCTCTGCCACAAAGGGGCCCTGGCTTTTGTAAATGCTCATTTTAAGTGCTCAGGCCAGCCGGCAGATTTATCCGTGAGGATGTAGGCATTGCCTGGCATACCGGGCTTTGCCGGAAGACTGTCAGTTTTGGTTAAATTTACTTTGACTCTGAATGAGAGTTTCTGCCTCTCTGTTTTTGTCTCTACTTCTTTTGGCGTAAACTGCGCTTTTGAAGCGATATATGTAACTTTTGCGGGATATGCACTATCAGCAAATGCGTCGAGAACAATACGTGAGTCTGCACCGATTCTTACTTTTCCAGTCTCAACTTCCGGTAGAAAAATAGTCATGTATATATCATCAAGATCAATTGTAGTAAGAACCTTTCCTCCCTGTGGAAGTACCTCACCAGGTTCTGCCAGTCTGTACTGAACCCTTGAATCACGAGGGGCTTTTAATATACAGTCTTCAATATCGGATTTGAGTCTCTCAGTTACCGAAACTGCGGACTTCACAGAAGCATTAGCGTTATCTATCCGTGCCTTGGCAGCATCACATGCAGCAGCAGAGATTTTGACTTCTGTTTTAGCCTCATCCAACGTATCTTCCGAAACTATTCCATCTTTAAAAAGTTTTTCATAACGGGCTAATTTCTTCCTTTTTAAATCACATTCACTCTCCCTTTGAGATAAGAGCGCCTCGGCGTAGGCACGCTCTTTTTCAGCCTTGTTTACCATTGCCTCGGCTTCTCTTAGCTGAGCTTCTAAAGATTGTGTATCTATCCTTGCTACAACTTCTCCGGCTTTTACCATATCTCCTTCATCAAAAAGTATTTCAGCCACTCTGCCCTGAAACTTAGTCGCTATATCGATCTCTGTTGCCTCTAGCCTTCCGTTTCCAGATACAATATGATCACTATCATCTGCTCTAAAATTGTAAAACCAAAACAGGGCTAAAATGGATATTAGTATAATTATAAGTATTACAATAGATGTTTTCTTTTCATTTATGGAAATCATAAATATATCCGCCATATATACATTTTTTATATATCATTTGTTTTGTGCTTTGGCTTTTCTACAATCTTGAGTATCCCTCGTGGTCCTAATATTTTTTCAAGTTCTTCACTGTCAATTGTTTCATCTTTTAGTAATGCATGTACAGTAGCATCCAGCTTTTCTTTATTACTTACTAAAATTTTATGCACTTTTTCGTGCGACTTATCAAGTAATTTTTTAACTTCTTCATCAACAATAGCAGCGGTTGACTCACTATAGTCCTTGCCTCTTGAAAGTTCATAACCCAAAAAAGGATGCTCCTCATCTGCTCTAAACGCTCTCAAGCCAAGCTTACCCATACCCCAGCGGGTGACCATTTTGCGTGCAAGCTGTGTGGCCTCTATAAGATCGTTTTCTGCCCCCGTAGTAATCTCACCTATTGCTATTTCTTCAGCCGTTCGTCCTGCTAGCAGCACTGCAAGCCTTGCCATCAAATAAGCTTTGCTAAGGTTATAATGATCTTCAGTGGGTAGCTGCTGTGTTACTCCAAGCGCCTGTCCGTGGGGTATTATAGTTACCTTATGCACCTGGTCTGCCTCTGGTATAAACCAGGCAGCTACAGCGTGTCCCGCCTCATGGTATGCAATTACTTCCCTCTCCTTTGGATCCATATACAACTTGCGTTTTTCACCAAGAAGAACCTTGTCAAAAGCCTGTTCAAAATCGGCCATGCTAACTTTTTTACTATCCTTTCTCGCTGCAACAAGCGCCGCTTCATTACAGAGATTTGCGAGGTCTGCTCCGCTCATTCCGGTGCTGGAACGTGCTAGTAATGAAAAATCCACGTCAGGGTCAAGCTTGAGTCTGCGTGTATGAATCTTTAATATACCCTTTCGTCCTTCCTTATCGGGAAGGCCGAGTGCTACCTGCCTGTCAAATCGTCCGGGACGAAGCAGCGCAGGATCAAGCACATCGGGCCTGTTGGTTGCCGCTAAAATAATGACTTCTAATCTTTCGTCAAATCCGTCCATTTCCACAAGGAGTTGGTTGAGTGTCTGTTCCCTCTCGTCATTTACAGTTCCCATCCCCGCACCTCTTCTTCTGGCTACTGCATCGAGCTCATCAATAAATATTATAGAGGGTGCTGCCTGCTTTCCCTGAGCAAACAGGTCCCTTACCCGGCTTGCTCCGACCCCTACGAACATCTCTACAAATTCCGATGCACTGATGCTAAAAAACGGTACACCGGCTTCACCAGCAACTGCTTTTGCAAGGAGAGTTTTTCCGGTACCCGGGGGACCGATCAGAAGAATTCCTCTTGGTATTTTGGCACCTATATCATGATATTTCTTGGGATTACTAAGAAAATCCACCTCCTGCTGAAGCTGAGCCTTTGCCTCATCCGCTCCGGCAACATCTTCAAAAGTGACTACCTTCTTATCTCCCTGGTAGAGTCTGGCTTTACTCTTGCCAAACCCAAACATATTACCTCTCCTGCCCATAGCCTGATTGCTCATCCATAGGAAAAATAATATCAATAATAAAAAAGGAAGCCATGATAGCAGTGTTGTAATCAACTTATTTTTCGTAGACGATACGACATCTACTATGACGTTGTGTTGTTCAAGCAGGACCATCAAATTGGGATCCCCTATGGCTTGTGGAAATGTTGTCTGAAATCCCGTAAAAGTTTTTCCAGTGTCTTTGAATTCTTTTTCATATTTTGACCTGGCTTCCAAATCTTGTTCATAAGTTGTAAGGTCTGAAAACAATATCGCTTTTAGAAATAACCCTTTGATCTTATCTTCTTCTATAACTACTTTACGAACATTATCGGATTTGAGTTGTTTAATAAATTCTGTATAAGGTATTTTAATTTCATCTTGTTGTTTATTAGCTAATTTAATTCCATTCCATATAATAAAAGCCATTAGCAAAAGTAAATATATTAATAATATATTTTGTGGTGATTTTTTAATATCTGATCTTTTATTATTGTTTTCAGAGGTCATTTTATTATTTAACTAACATTAGTCTAACTTACTATTTATCATTCTAAGTGCAAACCATATACCATGTCTAAGCAGTTCAAATTATTGGATTTAATCCTTGTAAATTTGCACAGTGTCTTAAATTAGGACATAAAATAACATTGACATAGATAAAGTTATTTCTCATAGACTATTGTTGTTTTAGGAAAAGGGATAAGTCTTATTTTTTTATAATTCCTATAAAAGCTATCTCTTTATTAGTAAAATAGAGTAATAACTCATACTCTCTTTCTTATCAGAATATATCCGTTTCCATTATAATTACCTTGGCACCGAAGTTGCATTTAGATGTATATATCATTAGTTTTTTATTTAGTCTCGATAAATGAATGAGATATTATAAAGGGTTAATTAAATTCTTATCCGATCCTGCCACATATGGGTTAAAGAATAAAAATGTAAATGTTATTCAGACCCATGCCTCATATGTATTTATCGCTGGCAATTTTGTTTATAAATTAAAAAAACCGGTCAATTTTGGATTCCTGGATTTCTCTACTCTGGGTAAAAGAAAATATTACTGTGAGCAGGAAGTGTCTTTGAATTCGAGACTCAGCAATTCATATCTTGGCGTAGTACCGGTTACGTACGACAGGGGAAATTATAGTTTTCAAAAAAACGGGGTGGTTTGCGACTATCTTGTAAAGATGAAGAGGATCCCTCAAAGATATTTCATGAAGAATTTACTTGCCAGGAATAAAATTAGCAAAAGAGAAATTAAGAGAATAAGTGATAGACTTCATAAATTTTATATCTTACAAACTCCACCCGACAAACTGCTTAAATATGGAAGTCCCAAACACATTAAGAATACTCTAAAACAAAATAGAGAATTGGGAGAAAAGTATGTTGGAAAAACTATAACTCGAACAGCATTCGAAACTATTAAATATTTCAACAACTTGTTCTTAAAAGTAAATAAGCAACGGCTGGAAAGAAGGGTTAGCAACGGCTATATAAAAGACTGTCATGGGGATTTGCACCTTGAGCATATTATTGTCAGACAAAATGAAATTGAGATATTTGATTGTATTGAATTTAATAATAGTTTTCGTTTTATAGACTATGTGTGTGATATCGCATTTTTGTCAATGGACCTCGATTATAATGAGCGCTTTGATCTTTCAAAATATTTTGTTAGCTCTATTCTCAACAAAATGCAAGATAGTAAAACGCACAAGCTTACTGATTTTTATAAATGCTACAGGGCGTATGTGCGGGGGAAGGTTGGAAGCATAAGGGCAGAGGACAAAAATTTAGCAAAAGAACAAAAGTTTAAGTCAGTACAGAATGCAAAAAAATATTTTCAGCTTTCTACAAGATATGCACTCCTTGGAAGCGCCCCCACTATAATAGTAGTATTTGGCTTGATTGCATCGGGTAAGTCAACTATTTCTGACAGAATATCCTCTGAGATTGGATGTAGTGTGATTTCATCGGATGTTACGAGAAAAAACCTTGCCGGGATTCCACTTACTCAAAAATCAGGGAAGCATTTGTATGAGGGATTATATTCAAAGAATATGACCAATAAAACCTATGATGAGATGTTCAAACAGGCTCATGAACAACTTATGTTAAAGAACATAGTAATACTGGATGCAAGTTTTTCTGCAGAGAGTTATAGGAATAAAATCATAAACAATTCACAGAAATGGAAATCAAATATCATTTTCATTGAAACTAAAACCTCAGATAAGATCATCAAGCAAAGACTACTTGAAAGGGACAGCAATAAGTCTATATCAGATGCTAGAATAGATTTATTTAAAAGCTTCAAACAAAAATTCAACAGACCTTCTGATAGTTTAAAAGATATTTATTTCAAGACTAATACAAACGAGAATACCGACCCGGATCAAAATATTAAGCGGTTGTTTAGAGAAATTATAAAGAGAAGAATATCAAAACAACAATAAAGGAGAGCAACTATGGGATATAAATATATTGCAGTGTTTATATTAGTTTTTGTAGTCTTATCCTGTCATCACAGGGTAGATAACAAAACTGTTAAAGAAGCGAAAGAAACACAGGTGGTACAGACCGAACCGATTAAAATAGATGTACCTGTTGAAGATAGTGAACTTGATATTGAAAGTCTTGACCTCTCGGTTTCCAAGCGTATAGAAACAAATTTTAACATATGTTTAAAGAACAAGTTATTTACAATGACGCTTACAAATGAAATAGATGAGATAACCCTGGGCAATACTCCTGTACCTGTAAATTTCTGTGAAGAAACCACGTTTTCATGCGGAGGAACAGATAACCTTAATCTGACTAATGCAAGGATAGTTATCTGTCCTAATAAATAATATTACTTTGTATACGACAATGATTTTATAAATATATTGAAAAGCAAATTAAAACTACAACGGGAGGTTAGTTATTATGGATAAAATCATAAATATAGATGAATGGGCAGATTTCTTTAGTAAATTTAATAAGATTAATTCGTCCAGAGCCACGCACCTAAGAGAGTTTGACGAGATGGGGGCACAAACCTTAGAACACGGTCTTCCCCTGGGTGGGCTTGATCTACAACTAAAGGGAGAAGGCTCTCCGATTGTTGAGATTATTCTTGGAGGGCAGAAACCCGGGCAGAAGCATCTGACACATTCCGTTTCAAATGCAACTCAGGTGGCGGTTAAATTTGATGATTCGGGAAGAGAAGAGATATTGGAGATTGAAAATGAGCAGGGTACAAAGGTGTTGCTAAGTTTTGAGTCTATGGCTGAGATTGAAGGCAGTTAAATAATGTAAGATTAATTGTCTTATTCACTGACCTTCCCCCCTATAATAGGTCCATATTTTAAGTTAGATTTTTAGAAAATAAACCCTATGAATAGGAGGCAAG
>JABAHR010002003.1_pt7 | contig 12003 bp, 13 predicted proteins | sample 7062101 | NCBI WGS metagenome assembly JABAHR01 (sample SAMN14534553, study PRJNA622989) | marine sediment metagenome | biome: marine biome [ENVO:00000428]; feature: marine pelagic biome [ENVO:01000023]; material: deep marine sediment [ENVO:00002113] | place: India: Gulf of Kutch | collected...
GCCGAGGATCTGCTGCGCATCCTTCCCAAGGGCACACACGATCCGGCGCTGTTCATCAAGCCGAAGGAGCTGCTGGCGGCCCTCGAGACGGCTGGGCTGATGCCAGGCCCGGTCAAGGGGCTTGGTCCTAGGGGCATCGACCGCCGCGGCGACTTCGTCTTCGGCCCGGTTCCGGTTCGCAGCGTCATCTATATGGGCGTGGCCCGCAAACCGACGCGGCAGTAAGGGCGACGGTCGCGCTTTCGAAAACGGCGCTGCCGCCCGAGACTGCCGGCGCGATCATGCGGTTCCCTTTTCCCGCTTGGGCCGCCTTGCCCTCGGGGACTTCGTCAGTCGTCGGCCTGGAGCGGCATTGCCCGTCCGCAGACAAAGGCCGGCTGCAGGCTCTGGCGCATCTTCTGAGGATGACGGCAGGGACCAGACCGCATACCGCTCTTGATCCTGCGCGGCGTACCGGCCTTCGGAAAGGAGAAACAGATGCCGGGCAACCCGTCACATCTGCGGAAACGGTCACGTTTCGTCTCGCTTTTCCCTGGGCCTCAATGATGCGGCAGACTGGTTGAACAGAACATTGTTGTTGTCGGCCCGGTGCCGCCCGTTGTTCTGTTCGGATTTGTACAGATCGATGGCGCGCTGTACGGCGGGGCGCTCCTTGATGCGCCCCCGCCATTCCGCCACGCGCGGGAACGCGTCGAGCGACGCGCCAAGAGGTTTGGCGATGAACGCCCAGGGAAAGGCCATCATGTCCGCGATGGAATATTCCCCGAGAATGTAGTCGCGCCCCTCGAGACGATTTTCCAGAACGCCGAGACTGCGATCATATTCGCCGCGGTATCGCTTGAAGCCATAGTCGCGGTCGCCCTCGGGCGCGTAGTTGCGGAAATGGCTGAGCTGTCCGGCCATCGGCCCCTGATTGCCCACCTGCCAGAACAGCCATTCCATCAGCTCCTTGCGGGCCAGCAGATCGCCTTGGGGCGGGGCGAATTGTTCGGTCTTGTCCGCGAGGTACAAGAGCACGACACCGGATTCGAATACCGTCACCGCCTCCTCGCCCCATGCCGGATCCGGCGCGTGATCCACGATGGCGGGCATCCTGGCGTTCGGGCTGATCTCCATGAACTCCGGGGAAAACTGGTCTCCCTCGCTCAGGCGCATCAGCACGGCACGGTACTCGAGGCCCGTTTCCTCAAGCATGATGGCGGCCTTCCAGCCATTGGGCGTGGGCGCGTAGTAAAGGTCTATCATGAGGGGGGATCCTGCGTATCGGTGGCGACACCTTGGGCGATCATCTCGTCTATGGTCGAATGGTCCAGGCCCGCCCGCGCCAGCACCGCGCGCGTGTCCTCGCCCAGCTTGCGCGCGGGTCCAGGCGCGTCCGGCGGCGTCGCGGAAAAACGGGCGGGCGTTCGGGTCTGGCGGATACGGCCGGCCTGGGGATGGTCCTGCTCGATCACGGTGCGATTGGCCTGTACCTGCGGGTGCTCGTAGACCTGGTCGCGGGTCAGTACCGGCGCGCATGGAACATCGTGCGCGCTCAGCCGCTGCATCCAGTTCCCGGTGGTGTCCTTCAGCAGTTCTTCCTGCGTCAGTTCCAGCCGTGCGGTCTTGTTTTCCTCCCGCGCCGCGACGCTGTCAAAGCGCGGGTCCTTCAGCCATTCGGGGCGTCCCACGGCCGCCGACAATCCCGACCATGTGCTGTCGGTGTGTGCCGATACCGCCATCCAGCCATCGGCCGTCTGGTATATCAGCTCGACAAAGCTCTGCGCGTCGGCGCTCTTGGCTGGCTCTGTCTCATCGCCCACAAAGGTGTAGCCGGCCATGTCCGAACTCCACAGGAACGCCAGCACGGTGTCCAGCATGGAGACCTGCACATGGCTGCCCTGGCCCGAGCGTGCGCGCGCCAGAAGGGCCGCGGTGATCGCCTGGGCGGTCTGGATCGCGGTCAGCTTGTCGGGCAGGATCGTGCGCACCAGCCGGGGGCGCGCCGCATCCGCGCCCCCCTGGACGCTTGCCAGCCCCGACAGGGCCTGGATCAGCGGGTCGTAGACCGGCTTGCGCGCCCAGTCGCCTTCAAACCCGAAGCCCGCGATCGAGGTATAGACAATGTCGGACTGCACGGCGCGCACCGCGTCCTCTCCCAGCCCCAGTCTTTCGGCCACGCCCGGGCGGAAATTCTGCACGAACACGTCCGCGCCTTCGCAGAGCCTCAGCGCCGCATCGACCCCGCGCGGATCCTTCAGGTTCAGCGTGACCGACTTCTTGCCACGGTTGTTGTTGAGGAAAGAGGCCGAAAACCCGCCGCGCCGTCCGGTGACCTGCCGGCTGTGATCGCCCCCCTCGGGATGTTCGATCTTGATAACCTCGGCGCCCTGATCGGCCAGCGTCATCGTGGCCAGCGGGCCCGAGATCATGGTGGTCAGGTCGATGATCCGAATTCCATCTAAGGGGCCTGGCATCGGGTGGGTCTCCGGAACTGGGCGGGTGGGGCGCTATAGGGCAGAGATAAATCAAGCCGGTCGGGCATCCAGCATTGTCTCCACTCCTATGCGCCGATGCAAACGGTGGTGAAGGCTCTTCCTGATGGCAGGGAGAGCCCGATGAGTGTCGTCTCTCCAGGCCATCCCCCGCCTGCTGGAGGCTGAGGGCCTTCTTGCCACGGTTCTACGTTCAGTCGAGCGGAATTCACGCTAGTTCCGCATGGGAATCCCTTCCTCCCATCGGAAGCCGACACCTCCACCCTGCCAAACGCCCTCTCTGAAGGGACTGGCCCTGTTTATGTCGAGGTATTGAGGCAATCCGAAGCCCGGCGCCAGATCCTGCACGCCCTTGACCGTGCTTCTGTGCATGATCCGCAAGCCCTGTTGTTCGGCGGGCATATGGGCCTCGGGCGCCGCACGATGCGCCACGGCCAGATTGTCGATGAAGACGCAATCGTTCTCCTGATACTCGTAGGCGACGGCATATCCGTTTTCGAAGCCTGCGTTCAGGATGTCGTTGTATTCATGGCAGAGCTGCTTCAATTCCTCGGCGGTCAGCAGCCGGAACCCGTCTTGATCGGGCAGCTTTTCGATGACGGCTCCGGTCATGCCCAGATGCAGCCAGATGCACTTCTGCCCTGATACGGGATGTTCATGCACCACCGGGTGAACGACACCCGAGGCGGAATTCACCGAAGACAAGCGGCTCCATCGCTCCTGACGATCCGCCGGGAGAGCATCGTAGGCCATGCCTTGATGGGCGAAATGCGTGCCACCGCCGCGCTCGGCCGGACGGATGATGTGATACCCGGAGTGCGAAAACGTGGCCGGCACGAAACTGCCGTCATTGTGCCATTGCGGCCCAACATCCGGGATCCCGTGACGGCGATCGTTCGACAGACGGAAGATATGGGGATTTCCGCCGGGCGTCGCCGGGTGGACGCCATGCGTNNTTTCCGCCGGGCGTCGCCGGGTGGACGCCATGCGTGCTATGCAGTTCCCTCCCGCCCCAGAGGCAACTCGCGCGCAGAAAGTCTTCCGGCTCCAACTGCCGTTCATTCTTGAAGACAAGAAAACCGCGACGCGCCATTTCAAGCTCGAGAGCTTCGCGAAGCTCGGCCCGGGGCTTTTCATGGGAAGACAAGTCGATGCCGCTGACCTGCGCGCCGATCGGGTCCAGAGGAATGATTTTACCGCCAGATTCCTCGACGACGTCGACGCATGCTGAATCAAGGGGAGGTGATTTAAGTGCTTGGGTGCTCAATGCTGGCCTCCTTTCGCTCCCACAGACGTAAGTTTACTGACGCTATATTGAAAGTGGGGCAGTTCGATTGTTGAAGACCGGGAAATGCCGGCTCCAGTTCAAAACCAGGTCATAGTAACGGCTCTCCGAGCGATTTGTTCGGCGTATGCCGACCTCAACATCCCCGCGGTTCCAGAGGCTGCCCGCGTGTTGCCGGACAGCGGAATCCCGGGCGCCCTGCCCCGAGCTGGTGTGTCTTATTGCGTTCCAGGATGCGCGGTCGGTCCACCGTCTCCGGCGTGTTATGCTGGATCCCCAAAGCCGCGCGGCATGCTCAGACAATTCTTCGTATGATCTCTTTCGATCATGGATTAGCTTTCACGACGTAAATCATCGCAGTTTCTTTCCAATGCGCATTCTATCGTTGTTATTCGCAATTCTTGCCCTGCCCGTGGCTGCGCAAGACGTTGAGCTTGAACTTGTCCTGCTCGCCGACGCTTCCGGTTCGATCTCCGAGGCCGAAATACAATTCCAGAGGCAGGGTTATGCAGAGGCGCTGACAGATCCTCGCGTGCTCTCTGCGATACAGAACTCTGCCTATGGCGCGATCGCCGTGACCTATGTCGAATGGGCGGCGAATACCGCGGTCGTTGTCGACTGGACGAAGATAGACGGGCTGGAAAGCGCAAAAGCGTTCGCGGATGCCCTGATAACTCCCGAACGACAAGCCTATGGCCGAAATGCGATCGGCGCGGCTCTTCTCGATGGGAAACGTCTGATCGAGAGCAACGGCTTCGAAGGGTGGCGAAAGGTCATCGATTTCTCGGGCGACAGCCCAAACAGTTACTCCGGACCTTCCATCGCATCGGCACGGGCCGAAGTGATCTCTGCGGACATCACCATCAACGGACTGCCCATTCTCTGCCGTTTCTGCGACACGCCCGCGCGCTTCCCGAACCTGGCCGATATCTACGAGGAACAGATCATCGGTGGCATAGGCGCCTTCGTCGTCACGGCGATGAACGAAGACGACCTTGCGCGGGCGATTCGGCGAAAACTGATCCTGGAAATCTCGGGGCTGACCCCCGCGGACAAAGTCGCATCCAACTGAATCGTGAACGCAGCAGGAGCATGGAAGAGGCTTGCCGGGCCTTCTCTTTCGGCTGCGGTATTGCATGTTGCCTCCCAAACTGCGCATGCCGGGCAAAGAGATTTTCAGGAGCTGTCTTGCATGCGCGTATTTTCCAATCCTGTCGGGGCCGGCTCGCTCTGGTTCGACAACCTCGCCACCGCGGACGGGACCCCGGTCGCATATGACCCTCAGGCTCGGGCGTTTCTTCCGATGCCCCCATTCTGTGCGAACCGCGACATCATCGGATGCAACTGGATCGCACCGGAACAGGGCGCGTTCTGCCGATCCTGTGCGATGACGGCGTTGGCACCGGACACATCGATTGCCGATGCCGTCCCCAACTGGGCCAAGACCGAGGCCGCGAAGCGCTGGGTTCTCGACAACCTGGGGCGCTGGTACTGGTTCCGCCCGGAAGATCCGGGCGTGCGTCCGATCTTCAACATGCTGGCCGAAGGCCCGACCCCCATCGCCATGGGACATGCGGATGGCGTGGTGACCATCAGCGTCGCCGAGGCCGACGACGTCCTGCGCACCGCGCGCCGCGAGGCGCTGGAAGAGCCCTATCGCACCATGATCGGGCATATGCGCCATGAGATCGCGCACATGCTCTGGTGGCGGCTCAGCCTGCGTGCGGATTTCCTCGAGGCTTTCCGGTCCGTCTTCGGAGACGAGCGCGAGGACTACCCCGCCGCGCTGAGGCGCCATTACGGCAACGGACCTCCGCCCGATTGGAAGCTGCGCTACCTGACCAGCTATGCCTCCGCGCACCCCCATGAGGACTGGGCCGAGACAGCCGCCCACCTGCTGCACCTGACCGACATCACCGACAGCGTGGTCGCGGCAGGCTTCTCCGCGCCCGAGTCGCCGTATCCCGGCTGGGATCCTTACGCCGAACCGGATGCCGAGCGCCTGATCCGCGTCGCAGTCTCACTTGTCATCGGCGTCAATCACGTCAATCGGTCCATGGGGCTGTCCGACATCTACCCATTCGTTCTTTCTGACGCGGCCCGGCGCAAGCTTGTCTTCGTGCACAAGTGGCTGCGCCGCGGAGCACAAGGATTGTGAGTGAAGCTGGACCAGAAAGAGAACGAGCGGCTGAGGAAGGCGGTGTCGGATCTGACGTTGGACAGGCTCATCCTGACGGACGCCGCGAAGGGAAGCTTCTGAGCCCAGCCCGCCGACGCGCCTGCATCGACCATGTCCATGGTGAGTTGAAGATCTCAGAGCGCCGGGCCTGCCGGGTAGCCTCGGAGCTCTCGATGGATCTGGTCGCCATGGCGTCGCATGGCCCCCGCAATCCGGGACGACCTTCTCGGGTCTGAGGCGCCGCACGTCTCGTTGCACGTCCCCTGCTCGGTATCGATACTGCGAGTGCAGTAACGCCGCAGTCGTCGGACAGGACCCGAGGCCAGTGAGTTCGTGCTGAAGGCAGCAATCCGAGACGCGTTCGAATTGGTCTGAGAGCACTCCTTACGGTCTCAGGTTCCGTGTTTTCTTCGCACGGCTGCACCGCGCTTGTTCTCAGGTCTCAAGCGGTAGCCCTGCGCGCAGATTTGCTCGCCTGAGCAATCCATTTGACCAGGTCTTCGTGCGAGGGCGGCAATTCGGTGGCGATACCTCCGGTGAACTCCTGAAATGCCTCCGTGTTAAGCGGATTGAGACCCACCAGGACCGGAACCTCCATCTCCAGGGCTTCGGCGATCAACTCGCGAAAACCGCGGCCTTCCGCCTCGTGCTTGCCGAACTTGTTTATGATCACCGCGTCCGCGCCTTCGGACAGCACGGCGCGTGCATGCGCCACCGCTGTCTCGAGCGCATCGGGGTCAAGGCGGCAGCCCCGGGCTTCCCTCCCTCGGGATTGCGAGATGCGCAGCACCGGGCCATCCGGCAAGACTTTTACGTCCATGTCGCAGCGCCCGTCGTCGCAGGGGTGGGAGTTGATTTGGACAGTGCCGCAGGTGCGCAGGCCCTGAGCATGCAGTCTCTCGGCCAGCCCGGCCAGCAACAGGTCGGTGAGGCCGCGCCCCGGCGCCATGGTGTAAGCGATCTTCATGGTCTCGTATCCTCAGCAATCGGTGAAGGGCAGAAACTCAAGCAGCCCGCCCTGTGGGATGGTCTCGGCATCGGCCGGAATCAGGATCAGCCCGTCGGCGTCGGCCAGCGTCGTCGCGCGGGCCGAGTGGGTCGTGGCGGCGCAGTCGATCACCTCGCGCCCCGAACCGTCGAAGCCGACGATCCGCGCCGGTCGGGTCTCGCAGCGCCCGGGCCTGTGATCGAGTGTCGCGCCTGCCACGACATGCCGCCGCCGCGGCGCCGCGGAATCGCCAGACAGCCGCGCCAGCAGGCGGGTGCCGAACAGCCGCCAGGTGACGAATGCCGAAACCGGATTGCCGGGGAGACCCAGCCACAGCCCGCTGCGCAACCGGCCGAAGCTGACCGGTTTGCCCGGTTTCAGCGCCACGCCCTCGAAAAGGCTCCGCCCCCCCAATGCGGCCAGCGCCGGCTTGACCAGGTCGGCGTCGCCGACCGAGACGCCCCCCGTGGTGACCACCAGGTCCGCCCAGCCAGCAAGCCGCGCCAGCGCGTCGCGCAGCGCTTCGAGGTCGTCGCCGGCGTGGAAGATGCCGGCGAAATCGACATCCGCACGGGCCATCTCTGCTGCGAGCATCGGGCCGTTGACGTCGGCGATGCGGCCGCTGCCCGGGGCGTCGGGCGCAACCTCGTCGCCGGTCACAACCAGGCCGACCCGGACGCGGCGCCGCAGGCGTAGCGTGGTGCAGCCCGCCGCCGCGGCAGCGGCGATATCGCGGCTGCCCAGGCGCCGCCCGGCGGGCAGGACGGTTTCACCGGCCTGCATCTCCTCGCCGGCGCGGCGGATATGGGAGCCCGGCGCGGGGCGCGCCCGCAGCAGGATGTGGTCGCCGGTCCGATGCACGTGCTCCTGCATGACCACCGCGTCGGCGCCGGGTGGGATCGGGGCGCCGGTGAAGATGCGGACGGCGCCGCCTTCGGCCGAGGCTTCCGCCGGCCCCTGCCCCGCCGCCATCCGGCCCAGGACCGGTAACCGCCAGTGCCCCTGACCGGTCAGCGCGGCGGTGCAGATCGCGTAGCCATCCATCGCAGCATTGTCGAAGCGCGGACTGGCCGTCGCGGCCCGCACCGGCGCGGCCAGCACCCGGCCAGCGGCGCGGGCCAGCGGCAGCGTCTCGGTGTCCGCCACAGGCGCGGCCTCGGCCTCGATCCGGGCCTGCGCCTGGTCGATCGACAGCAGGCCGGCCAGCACGTCGCGCGAGTCGCAGCCGCAGGCTGGGGAATCCAGGCGTGTCAGAACGGTCATTCGGCTGCCTCCTTCATCATGTGGCTGCGCGCGATGGTGCAGTCGAGGTCGCGCAGGCGGCCATCCTTGAGGCCGTAGATCAGGCCGTGCACCCGGATCGGCGCGCCGCGCTCCCACGCGCGGTGCAGGATCGGGGTCTCGGCCACGCGGCGCACGCCCTCGACCACGTTCAGCTCGGCCAGCCGGTCGCGGCGCGCCTCGGCGCTGTCCAACTGGCCCAGGTCGATGGCGTAGGCGCGGGCGATGCGGCGGATCGGCTCCAGCCAATGGTCGGCGAGGCCGTGCGGCAGGTCCTCGGTCGCCGCCTTGACCCCGCCGCAGCCGTAATGGCCGCAGACGATGATCTCGCGGATGCCAAGCGCGTCGACGGCGAATTCCAGCGCCGAGAGCAGGTTCATGTCGGCCGAATGCACCACGTTCGCGACGTTGCGGTGGACGAAGACCTCGCCGGGGTCGAGCCCGGCGACGACGTTGGCCGGCACCCGGCTGTCCGAGCAGCCGATCCAGAAGAACTCCGGGTTCTGCCGGGTGGCGAGGCGGGGGAAATAGCCCGGCTCGCGGGCGCTGCGCTCGGCCGACCATTCGGCGTTGCGCTTCAGCAGGTCAGCCAGCATCGTGATCCTCCATCAATCGGTCGAGCCCCCGCCGCTTGAGCATGCCGCGGCACAGCGCCTCGAGGTCGTGCGGCGTCAGCCGGGCGCGGGCGATGGGCAGGACGATCGCGTTCTCGACGATCAGGTGGGCCCGGGCGTGTTTGGCGAAGTCCGTCAGCTGGGCGGCCTCGTCGGGCGTCGGGGCGCGTTCCTCCGCCAGGATGCGCGCCAGAACCGCCAGCGTGCGCGGGATCTCGGAGTGGGCTTGGTCGTGATCGGCGAGCAGCCGGGTGATGACCTTGCCGATCTCGTCCTCGGGCGGGCAGCGGCGGCGCATCAGCGGGAAGAGGTCGCGCTCCTCGTCCTCCAGGTGCAGCGGAAGCTCGCCGGCCAGGTAGGACTGGACGGCGGTGATCTCTTCCTCATCCGGAAGGCCAACCGTGGCAATCCGGTCGAGGCGCACGCAGATCTCGCGCTCGCGCAGGTGTTCCTCGGCGATGTAGTCGAGCGGGTTGGCCAGCAGGGTCCCGGGCGCTGTGGGCGACAGGCAGTCGCCGCGCGCGCGGTCGGCGGCGGGTGTCATGAGACAGCCTCCGGCGCGTCGCGCGGGGCCAGCTCGGCGCCCGAGATCTCGGCCTCTGCCACCAAACGCTCGGCGAAATCGCGGGCGGCGCGGGCCCAGGCGGCCTTTTCCAGTGCCTCGGCGATCCGCGGGGCGACGGTCTCGAAGGGCAGCGGGTGGCCTTCGGCGACGGCGTCCATGCGAATGACGTGCCAGCCGTGGCGGGTGAGCACCGGTTCTGGCGTGACCTTTCCCTCCGCCAGGCCGCGCAGGGCGGCCTCGAACTCGGGAACCGTGTCGCCGGGGCCGAGCTGGCCGAGCGCTCCGCCAGAAGCCTTCGAGCCGCATTCGCTCTCGGCTGCCGCGAGCGTCGCGAAACCGCGCGGATCGGCCGTCGCCCGTTCGGCAAGCGCTTGGGCCCTGATCCGGGCCTGCGCGGTCGCCGCCTCATCGCGCGGGTCGCAGGCGACGAGGATATGCGAGACCTCCCATAGCGGCGGCGAGCGGAAGCGGGACGGGTCGCGGTCGTATTCGGCGCGCACCGCCTGCGGTCCGGGCGTTGCGACCGTGATCTCGGTTTCGAGAAGGCCCCGGATCAGGGCCTCCTCCTTGGTCTCGAATCGGCCGGGGCCGACCTCGGCCGGCGCCGTATCCAGCCCGCGCTTCCGGGCCTCCTGCAGCAGCAGGGTGCGCATGGCGACGGCGCTGGCCGCCTTGCGCCAGGCGATGCCGGGCTTGCCGCGCGGCGCGGCGTGGTTCTGCACCTCGGCGGCTACGACGGCGTGGGGCACGGTCTCGCCGTTGACCACCAGGTCGGGGAACAGGGCATGGCGCATGGCACTCACTCCGCCGGGCGCGCGGCCGGCTGGCCCGCGGGGCGGGCGGCGCCGGATTCCGCGGTGTTCCGCGCCGGTGCGACGGGGCCGTCATGGGCGGGCAGCGCCTGCCGCCGGCGCGAGCGCACGATCTGGTAGCCGGGACGCAGCGGGTAACGCAGCGGCACCGAGAGCATGTGCACCAGCCGGGTAAACGGGAAGACCAGGAAGATGGTCAGGCCCAGGAACAGGTGCAGCTTGAAGATCGGGGCCGCGTCGGCGATGTAGCCGGCCGCGTTCGGGTCGAAGGTGAAGATGCCCTGCGCCCAGGCCATGAAGGTCGTCATCTCGTGCCCGTCGAGGTGCTGCAGCGAGACGAAGATCGTCGCCAGCCCCAGCACCAGCTGCGCCAGCAGCAGCGCCAGGATGCCGATATCCGCGGCGCTCGAGGTCTTGCGGATGCGCGGGTCGGTCCAGCGGCGGTGGAACAGCATGCCGCCGCCCACCAGCGCCATCACGCCGGCGACGCCACCGACGATGATCGCCAGCAGCTGCTTGGCGCCGTGGCCGATGCCCAGCGCGTCGAACACCCAGATCGGGGTCAGCAGGCCGACCAGGTGCCCGAAGAAGATCACCAGGACGCCGACATGGAACAGCACCGATCCGATCACCAGCTGCTTGCGGCGCAACAGCTGGCTGGAAGACGTCTTCCAGGTGAAGGGGTCGCGCTCGTAGCGGGCGATCGAGCCGATCACCAGCACCGAGAGCGCGATGTAGGGGTAGATACCGAAGATGAAGTTGTGCATCTGAGCCTCCGTCATTCAGCCGGCACGCGGGGCGCGCGGCTCACGGGTTCATCCATTCGCGCGAGCATGTCGCGCACCTGCGGGCAGCCGGCGTTGGGGTCGGGGCCGAAGCGCACCTCGGTTTCCTCCCAGACCGCGTCCAGCGCCTCCAGGTCGTGGGGGTCGTCGTCGGGCTGGTCGAGCAGGTCGGCCACCGCCGCGCTGTCGGCGGCCGTGCCGGCCAGCTGCCGAAGGGCCGCGAAGGCCCCCGCATAGACGCTCTCGCGCCGCACCAGCCGCTCGTGCAGGGCGGTCAGGATGTGCGCGGCGTCGGCCAGGATGTCCTGCGCCTCGGCCGCCGGCCGGGTGGCGAGGAATTCCAGCAGCACCGGCAGGTGGTCGGGCAGTTCGCTGGTCGCGGGCTCGAATCCGCCGGCGCGGTAGGTCTCCAGCAGGTCGACCATCGCGCCGCCCCGGTCGCGGCTTTCGCCGTGGACGTGCTCGAACAGGTTCAGCGACAGCGTGCGCGAACGGTCGAACAGGATCACGTAGCGCTCTTCCAGCTCGTAGATGTCGGCGCTGCCGAGATCCTCGATCAGCGGGCGCAGGGTGCGGCGCGCGGCGGCGGTGAGCCGGGTGTCGGAGGCGAGCACGCCTCCGATTTCCGGCATCGCCCGCTGCAGGTCGCGGGTCGGGTAGCTGAGCACCAGCGACAGCGCCTTCAGCGTGCGGTCATGCAGTTGCGGGGCCATCTCAGCGCACCTCCTCGGGCATCTTCAGGGGTTTCTTCGACCCGCCGAACAGCGAGCCCTTCGAGATGCCGGTCGAGCACCCGTTGCCGTCGGTGAAGCCGCAGCCGCCGCGCAGATCGTAGGCTTCCTCGACCTGCTCGCGGTGCGTCGTCGGGATGACGAAGCGGTCCTCGTAATCGGCCAGCGCCATGATCCGGTACATCTCCTCGATCACCCGGCCCGAGAGGCCGACGCGCGCGGCGATGCCCTCGTCGATGACGCCGTCGACGGTCTTGGCCCGCATGTAGGCGCGCATCGCCAGCATCCG
>JABAHR010017526.1_pt1 | contig 11989 bp, 7 predicted proteins | sample 7062101 | NCBI WGS metagenome assembly JABAHR01 (sample SAMN14534553, study PRJNA622989) | marine sediment metagenome | biome: marine biome [ENVO:00000428]; feature: marine pelagic biome [ENVO:01000023]; material: deep marine sediment [ENVO:00002113] | place: India: Gulf of Kutch | collected...
ACCGTTGTCGCCGACCAGCGGTTTCGGCATGAAGGTCGCGGTCCGGCCCATTGCGTGCGCCACGTTGTGGGTGGCGTACTTGAACATCAGCAACTCGTCGGCCTTGCGGGTCAGGGTGGCGAACCTGGTGCCGATCTCGCACTGGCCCGCGGTACCCACTTCGTGATGGTGCACCTCGACTTCCATGCCCATGTCGTCCAGCACCTTGCAGATCGTGGCACGGAGGTCGTGCAGCGAATCTACCGGCGGCACCGGGAAGTAGCCGCCCTTTATGCGCGTGCGGTGGCCGAGGTTTCCGCCCTCGAACTCGGTGCCGGTATTCCAGGCCGCTTCCTCGGAATCGATGTGGTAGTAACTGCCGCTCACGTCGTTGCCGAAGCGCACGTCGTCGAACACGAAAAACTCGGGTTCTGGCCCGAAGAAGGCCGTGTCTGCCACGCCACTGGACTTCAGGAACGCTTCCGCACGCTTCGCCAGCGAGCGCGGGCAGCGGTTGTAGCCTTCCATGGTGTCGGGTTCCAGCACGTCGCAGCGCACGAGCAACGTCTTGTGCTCGGTGAACGGGTCCAGGATGAAGTCATCGGGGTCCGGCATCAGCACCATGTCCGACTCGTTGATGCCCTTCCAGCCAGCGATCGAGGAGCCGTCGAACATCTTGCCTTCCTCGAAGAAGTCCTCGTCGATGGTGGAGGCCGGCAGTGTGACGTGCTGCTCCTTGCCTCGCGTATCGCAGAACCTCAGGTCCACGAACTCGACGTCCTTGTCCTTGATCTTTTTCAGAATCTTTTCTGCACTCATGGTCGTAAATCCTCTGTCTGGTGATCGGATGCCCAATAATGGTTCATTACACTCATGCAGAAGTCGTGCCAATTGCGGCCATTTTAAATTTCCGGGAATTTTTCGGAATTCCTGTGTAATCACCGCCAATTCTCTGCTTATTCGGCGTTTTTCATACACTTTCGCATCCCGAATAGCATTCCGGGATCTGGCATGCCAGACATAATGCACCAAAATGATGCATTGTACAATTATCGTGCACCAAAATAATGCTAAAAGGCGAGAATCAGCAGCAGTCCGCCCAGGGCGAGACGGTAGACGATGAAAGGCAGCAGGCCGACGCGCCTCAGCAGTGCGAGAAACACGGCGATACAGGTCCACCCCGCGAGGGCGGAAGCCAGTACGGCCAGGCCGAACTCGGTCCATGCCACGGAGACCTCCTCGCGCAGCATGCCCGCCATTTCGTAAGCTCCGGCCGCGACGATGACCGGGATGGCTAGCAGAAAGGAGAAACGCGCCGCGGAATCCGCATCGAATCCCAGCATGCGCCCCATGGTGATGGTGACGCCGGAGCGTGACGCGCCCGGCACCAGGGCAAAAACCTGGGCCAGCCCGATCCAGACCGCCGGCCGCAAGTGCATATCGGACAGTTTCCTGTGGCGGGCGAACTGAGCGTCAACCACCCACAGCAGTGCGCCAAAGACAATCGTCGTCAACGCGATCACGCGGATGTCGCGCAGGTGCACCGCCACCAGGTCGTGCACCAGAGCGCCCACCAGTATCACCGGGACACTGGCCAGCAGCAGGCACTTGCCCAGTGTTCGATGGAACTGCTGCTCGGACGCCTCGACCGGGCGCCGCCACGCGGAGATCAACTCCGAGAGTTCCCGGCGGAAGTAAACCAGCACCGCCAGCAGCGTGCCGAGGTGAGTGGCCACGTCGAATGCCAGGCCCTGGTCCGGCCATCCGAAAGCCCGCCCTCCGAGGATCAGGTGCGCGGAACTGGAAACGGGCAGGAACTCGGTCAGCCCCTGAACAATGGCCAGCACGATGATCTGCAGGAGGGTCATCGCCGGTCTCGCCGTCCGTCAGGCCCGGTGCCCGGGTCAGTCAACCGCCGGCACCGGTATGGGAGATCCGGTAGATCACCCCGGCCTGGTCGTCGGAGACCAACAGCGCGCCGTCCGGCATCTGCAGGACGTCGTTGGGCCGGCCCCAGTTGTCCTGGTCCTGCAGCCATCCACTGGCGAACACCTCCTGGCCGGCGACCGCACCCTGTTCGTCGAAGGTCACCAGCTTCACCCGGTAGCCGATCTTGCTGGAGCGGTTCCACGAGCCATGTTCGGTGACGAACAACTGGCCGCGGTATTCGGCCGGGAACATGTCCCCGGTATAGAAGGCCAGTCCGAGCGGTGCAACGTGGGGGCCCAGGTTCAGGGCAGGAGGCTCGTAATCCGCGCAGGACCGCCCTTCCCCAAACTCGGGATCCGGCGTATCACCCTGGTGGCAGTAAGGGAATCCGAAGTGCAGCCCCGCCCTCGGGGCATGATTGAGTTCGCAGGAAGGCATGTCATCGCCCATCATGTCCCTGCCGTTGTCCGTGAACCACAGTTCCCCGGTGTCCGGGTGAAAGGCCAGGCCAACGCTGTTGCGAACGCCGCGCGCATACACCTCCATGCCCGTTCCGTCGGCATTCATCCGGCGGATTTCCGCGAATCCATCGCGGTCGCAGATATTACAGGGCGCCCCGACGGGTATGTAGAGCCTGCCGTCCGGGCCGAAGCGGAGGTACTTCCAGCCGTGATGGCCCTCGGTGGGCAGCTTGTCCGTCACGAGGACGGGCTCCGGGGGCGAGTCCAGGCGGTTCTCGATGTCGTCGTAGCGCAGGATCCTGTTGATCGCCCCGACATACAGGGACCCGTCCCTGAACTCGAGGCCGGAGGGCCGCTCCAGGCCGTCGGCGATCACCCGGACCTGTTCCGCTACCTGGTCGCCGTCGGAATCGGTGAGCGCGTAGACCTTGCCTTCCCTGCGGCTGCCGACGAATACCGTGTCGTCATCGCCTAGCGCCATTTGGCGCGCATTCACCACGCCGTCGGCGTAAACGTGAATCTCGAATCCCGGTGGCAGTTCCAGCAGGTCGAGCTGCAGATCGGCCGAGCAGGCTGTTTGCATGATGCTGCCCAGGACCACGAGCATCAGGAATTTTTTCATGCGGCGTATGGTAGCAGACGTATTCCCTATAGAATGTGGCGATAGTTTTCCCCCTGGAGTGCGACATGCGTTTTCTGACTTTGCTCCTCGGCCTGCTGTTCGGCAGCAGCGGATGGGCCATCACGGCAGTCGAGTACCTGCCCGGCGACGCGGACCTCGATCCCGCCGTGCCAAGCCCCGAATCCGTGTTGGGCTGGGAGATCGGCGATTGGCGGATCAGCCACGATCAACTGGTCATGTACCTGCACGAACTGGCGGAGGCATCCGACCGGGTCAGCATCCGGACCGTCGGCCGGTCACACGAGCAACGGCCGATCCTCCAGTTGGTTTTCACCAGCCCTGAAAACCATGGACGGCTGGAGGAACTCCGCCAGCACCACCTCCGGGCGGCATCGGGTGGCGATACGGAGGGTGCGCCCCTGGTCGTCTGGCTGGGTCAGAGCATCCACGGCAACGAGGCCAGCGGCAGCAACGCGGCCCCGCTGATCGCCTATTACCTGGCCGCCTCGCGTTCCGAGTTCGTGACAGGCTTGCTGGCCGACGGCATCGTGCTGCTCGATCCCAGTTTCAACCCGGACGGCATGCAGCGCTTCTCGACCTGGTCCAACAGCAACCGCAGCATGAACCCGGTGGCGGATCCGAATCACCGGATCCACAACGAGGCCTGGCCGCAGAACCGCACCAACCACTACCTCTTCGACCTCAACCGCGACTGGCTGCCGCTCGTGCATCCCGAATCCCGGGCCAGGGTCGCCGAATACCACCGCTGGCTGCCGCACGTACTGACCGACCAGCACGAGACCTCCAGGCACCACGGGTATTTCTTCCAACCGGGCGTGCCGACGCGGCAGAACCCCCTGACTCCGGACGAAAACCTGCTCCTGACACGGGTCCTGGCGAAATACCATGCCGCTGCCCTGGACGCTGCCGGGGAAATGTATTTCACCGAGGACAGTTACGACGATTTCTACTTCGGCAAGGGCTCCAGCTACCCGGACATCAACGGGTCGATCGGAATCCTGTTCGAACAACCCCGCGTCAACGGCCCGGTCGTGGAGCGCGGGGCCCGGAACCTGACTTTCAGCAACGCGATCAGCAACCAACTGGCGACCACGCTCTCCACCCTGCGCGGTTCGGCCGAAAATCGCGACGCACTGCTGGCCTATCAGCGGGAATTTTTCGGTTACATGGCTGAGCGGGCTTCGAACGCCGGCTTCGCGGCCTGGGTGGTCGGCGATGACGGCGATCCCGCCCGCGCCCGGGCAATGCTGGATGTCTTCAAGCGGCACCTGATCGAATTCCAGCCGCTGGGTGAAGAGGTCAGCACCGGTGGTCACGTGTTCCGGCCCGGCCATGCCTGGGTGCTGCCCGTCCGGCAACGCCAGTTCGGCATGCTGCAGGCGATGATGGAATCGCGCACCGAGTTCGAGGACAACACCTTCTACGACGTATCCGCCTGGACCCAGCCGCTGGCCTACAACCTGCCCTATGCACAACTGAGGCGCATGCCGGCAAACGGACCGTCAGCCCCGTCTTCCATCATGGCCCCGTCAGCCGAGGCCGTGGGCTGGCTGATAGCGTGGAACCAGCTGGGTGCGGCAGCCGTGCTGCAGGACCTTCTCGAGGCCGGCGCCCGGGTGCGAACCGCAATAGAGCCATTCAGCGCGGTCACCGGTAGCGGCGAACAGTCCTTTGCCGCCGGAACCCTGCTGGTGCACCGGGGCTTCCAGGAGCCAGCCCTTGCCACCGGCATTTTTGAAGCGCTCCTCGGCGCTGCAGAACGGGATGTCCGTGTGTATTCCGCCACCAGCGGCATCACGCCGGAAGGCCCGGACCTGGGCGACCTGAGGTTCATGTTGATCGAGACCATCAAACCCTTGCTGATTACCGGCGAGGGCGCGTCCAACAATGACACCGGTGCGGCCTGGCACATGTTCGACCAACGCCTCGGTATCACGCCGGTGATGGTTGAAATGCACCGGCTGGACGACATCCGCCTGCATGACTACACCCACCTGGTCATGATGGACGGTTCCTACGGCGCAATTGGCAACGGCCTGAAGAAGCGCATCGTTCAATGGATCCGTGACGGCGGCATCCTCGTGGGTACGAACCGTGCCGCGGAATGGGCCCAGGATCTTTGCTTCGAAACGGAGTGCGGGGACGGTGACGAGGAGGAAGCTGCCGAACCACCGGCAGCGCGCGCCTATGGCCAATTCGACGACGACAGCGCGCAGCGTGTCATCGGTGGCGCCATCGTCGGCGCGACCCTGGACCTGACGCATCCCCTGGCCTTCGGCTTTACGCGGACCGATATCCCGCTGTTCCGGGAAGGGACGACCTTGCTGAACCCCGGCGACAACGCATACTCAACGCCGGTGCGGTACACGGACGATCCGCTGCTCGGCGGATTCATCGGCGCCGAAAGGCAGGATGAAATCCGCGGACAGCCCGCCGTCACCGCTGACCGGAAAGGCGAGGGCCTGGTGGTGCGATTCGCCAACAACCCCTTGTTCCGGGGTTTCTGGCGCGGCACGGAACGGCTGTTCATCAACAGCCTGTACATGGGCCAGGTAGTGAAAAATACTGAGCTTCCCGACTAAACTGCCAGTAATGGAAAAGGGAAAGCGTCCGTCTCCAGCAGACCGGGCCCAGTGATGATGTCGTTTTTCGAGGAGCTGAAGCGTCGTAACGTATTCCGCGTGGGCATCGCCTATGGGGTACTGGCATGGCTGATTCTGCAGGTCACCGACGTGGTGGTGCCGATCCTCGAACTGCCGGACTGGGTGGCCAAACTGGTGCTGTTCCTGCTGCTGGTCGGCTTTCCCGTGATCCTGGTATTCGCCTGGGCTTTCGAACTCACGCCGGAAGGCGTCAAGCGGGAAAGGGACGTGGACCGCAGCCGCTCCATCACCCGCAAGACCGGGCGCAAGCTGGACCGCGCCATCATCGGCATCCTGACCGTGGCGCTGGCCTGGTTCGTCTGGGACCGGTTCGCACGGGTCGACCCCGTTCCGGCGACCGCAGTCTCGCCGGATCAGCCCGAGCAGGTTTCGCCGGAATCGGCCCCGGCCCAGGCCGAACCCTCGATCGCCATCCTGCCTTTCGAAAACATGAGCCGGGATGAGGCCAACGAGCCCTTTACCGTCGGCATCCACGACGACCTGCTGACCCAGGTCTCCAAGATCAATTCCCTGAAGACCATATCCCGTACCTCGGTGCTCCAGTACCGTGACAGCGACAAGACCATCCCGGAGGTCGCCATGGAACTGGGCGTGTCCTCGGTGCTGGAAGGCGGGGTGCAGAGGGTCGGTGACCACGTCCGGATCAACGTCCAGTTGATAGACGCGGCGACCGACGAGCACCTTTGGGCGGAAACGTATGACCGGGAGCTCAGCGCCGCCAACATATTTGCCATCCAGAGCGAGATCACGACCTCGATCGCCGAAGCACTGCAGGCGACCCTGACCGACCGGGACCAGCAGCGCCTGGCTGCGACACCTACCGAGGACATCGGCGCACTGGACGCCTATTTCATGGGCAAGCAACTGGTCGATATCCGCTCCGAGGAGAATATTCGCGAGTCGATCCGCTACTTCGACATGGCCATCGGCCTGGATCCCGAGTTCGCACTGGCCTACGCGGCCCGGTCGGCCTCGTGGTCGCTGATGCCGGAGTATGCCGCCGACATCGACCGGAACATGACGCGCCAGTACGCGCTTGAATCGGCCGAGCGAGCCCTGTCTCTGAATCCCGACCTGCCGGAAGGCCTGAGCGCACTGGGCTGGGTACGGCTCACGCAGCACTATGACTGGCAAGGCGCCGAGGCATCATTGCGCCAGGCCCTGGAGATCCATGCCACGAACCTTGATGCGCTACATTGGCTGTCGCACGTGCTGTCCTGGCAGGGGCGGCACGAGGAAGCCCTGGCGGTAGCGTACAGGTCCGTCGAGGTCGATCCCCTCTCGCCGCTGATGCTGATGAACCTGAGCTACATACAAATGGACGCCCGCCAGTACGAGGAATCTTTGCGCACCCGTGACCGGACGCTGCAGATCAAGAGCGATATGCACGAACAGATGCGCAACATGTGGCTGACTTACCTGCGCGCCGGGCGCTACGAAGACGCGCGGGGCGCGCTGCAGATCTGGGCGCAGGGCACCGGGCGGGACAACGATGCCGCGCTGCAACTCGGTATGTTGCTGGCCGAACACAAGACGTCGGGCCAGATGGTTGCGCTTCCCGCTGAGATTCTCGACAGGCTGGAACTGGGTACCGAGAACCTGGGGCAGGTGTACGCGGCCGCCGGTGACCGCGAAAATGCCCTGGCGATCCTGGAAAAAGCCGTGGCGGAACGTGCCGGATCACGCAGCGTGCTGAGCATGAAGATCAACCCGCTCTACGACTTCATTCGCGACGACCCCCGCTTCCAGGCCATGCTGCGCGAAGTCAACCTGGCGCCATGAGAAACCTGAAGCTATCCGACTGGGGCCACATCGCCGAAATCTTCGGTGCGGTGGCCGTGGTGGTTTCGCTGATATACGTCGGCATACAGCTGAAGCAGAACACCGAGGCCGTCCAGTACCAGACTTCCCAGCAGATTCTTGCCACCTATGCCGGGGCGCAATTGACCATCATCGGCGAAACGCCCATGGCGCCCATCCTGGTCAAGGCCGACGCAGGCCAGCCTCTCACGGAGGAAGAGGCTTACCAGCTGGACACCTGGCTGCATTACGTGTTCAGCAACTGGGAACAGGCATACCGCTCGCACAACAACGGCCTCCTGGAGGACGAAGTCTGGCAGGCCTGGGACGCTTTTTACCGCTGGAACATGGAGCTCGATTATTTCCGCGATGCCTGGGTCAACAACCCCATCGAGGGCTATTCGGCAAGCTTCATGCGCTATATGGAGGAAGAAGTTCTGCAGGGGAGTCCACCGTGAATTTGTTCGCCGAACTCAAGCGCCGCAACGTATTCCGCGTGGGCATCGCCTACGGCGTCACGGCATGGTTGCTGGCGCAGGTCGCCGGATTGGCCGCCGATACGTTCGGCGCGCCGGACTGGGTGATGCAGATGTTCGTGACCTTCCTGCTGCTGGGCTTCCCGCTGGTCCTGGTATTCGCCTGGGCATACGAGTTGACCCCGGAAGGTCTGCGCCGTGAAAAGGACCTTGGGCCCGGTGAATCGACCGCCGATGCAACAGCCGGCAAGCTGGACCGCACCATCATGGTCGTGTTGGTGCTTGCCCTGGCCTATTTCGCCTTCGACAAGTTCCTGCTCGATCCCCGGCGCGATGCGGAAATGCTGGAAGCCGTACAGGTCGCCAAGGGCCCGGAAACAGATACGGAAACCATTGGGCAAGGAAAGCTGCCGGAGGACGGATCACATTCCGAAGAGTCCATTGCCGTATTGCCTTTCGTCAACATGAGCGAGGACCCCGGCAACGAGTATTTCGCCGAGGGCCTGTCCGAGGAATTGTTGAACCTGCTGGTTCGCATCCCGGATCTGAAGGTGGCAGCGCGCACCTCGTCGTTCTCTTACAAGGGCAAGGACGTGCAAGTCGGGCAGATCGGCGAAGAGCTCGGCGTTTCCAATGTGTTGGAAGGCAGTGTGCGGAAATCGGGCAACCAGGTGCGCATCACCGCGCAGCTGATCCAGGCGGATGACGGTTTCCACCTCTGGTCGGAGACCTACGACCGCACCCTGGACGACATTTTCGCGGTGCAGGACGAAATCGCCGGTGCTGTCGTGACTGCCCTGGAGATGCGCCTGATGAATGAGCGCGCGCCGGTGCGGGTCACGGCTCCGGAGGTCTACCAGCTATACCTGGAAGGGCAGTATTTCTTGGGCCTGGATACCGCGGAAAGTCGCCGGACCGCGGTCGAGAAGCTGAACCAGGCGCTGGCTCTCGACCCGGATTACGCGCCGGCGTGGACTGACCTGGGGATAACCGTTATTCGGCAATCGAACTTCGACAATATTGAATTTGATGCCGGCTTCAAATTGGCCCGGGAAGCGCTGCAGAAGGCCATAGCGCTGGATGAAAGCAATGCCATTGCATGGGCTTCAATGGGCTATATCCAGGCCTATTACGACTGGGACCTGGACAGCGCCACGGAAAGTCATAGAAAGGCCATTGCGCTGGAGCCCGGCAACATTTACGTCATCAACGCTGCTGCCCTCCTGCCGGCCATGCAAGGACAGACGGAAAGGTCACTCGAACTGCGCCGGAAGGTCATCGAGCTCGATCCGATCAACTCCGTACCGCTTCTCCAGATGAGTTTCAGCCTCATGGTCGTGGGGCAGTTCGACGAGGCGGAACGGACCATACATCGCCTGCAGGTACTGAAGCCCGGCCACCCGGCCGTTGCGGACATGTTGGCCAGGATATCGTTGCTCAGGGGTGATGCCGGGCGGGCCCTCGAATTACTTTCTGATCCCGATGCCGGGAGCGTAGCGACGGTATTCAGGGCCATGGCGCTGCACGACCTGGGTCAGCGCGAAAAGGCCGCCGCGGATATCGCCCTGACCATTGCCGAAAAAGAGCGGGACACGCCTTACTACCTCGCCCACTACCACGCCTGGACCGGGAACGCGGATGCGGCTTTCGAGGCCCTGGACCTTTCGATCCAAGCCGGTAATCGACAATTGATATACACCCTGGGCAACCCGTTCCTGCTGAAACTCCGCGACGATCCGCGCTGGCCGGGGCTGCTGGCCAGGATCGGACTGCTGGAAGCGTGGCGGCAGATGCCGCCGAAACACGGGGGGCCGAAAGCATGAGCCTGTTCGCCGAACTCCAACGTCGCAACGTGTTCCGCGTCGCCATCGCCTACGCGGTGGCGGCCTGGGTTTTATTGCAGATTGCCGACCTGGTGCTGGACAACATTGAGGCGCCTGCCTGGGTGATGCAGGCCATGATGCTGGTCGTGGCGCTGGGCTTCGTCGCCTCAGTCATTATCGCCTGGGCCTATGAACTCACCCCGGAGGGCATCAAGCGCGAATCGGAGGTCGACCCGGACGCATCCATCACCGCCCAGACCGGCAGGAAGCTGAACCAGATCACGATTGGCCTGCTGCTGGCCGTGCTGGCGGTGGTGATAGCCGACCGCCTGATTCCCGAGGGCGGCACCCCGGCCGCACCCTTCCCGGCCGTGCCGGAAGATGCGGGGCCAGCAGCCGAGGCGGCGGTTGCCACCCCGGGGCAGGAAGCCGCTGCGGCGCCAGCGGATGCCGCGCGCGACGGGCGGCCGTCGGTGGCCGTGCTGCCCTTCACTGCCATGTCCAGCGGCGCCGACGATGGATATTTCGCCGACGGGCTGACCGAGGAGATCCTCAACGCCCTGGCCGGCCTGCCGGAGTTGCTGGTCACCGCGCGCACTTCCTCGTTCCACTTCAAGGGCCGCAACCTGCCCGTCCCTGAGATTGCCGCGACCCTGGGCGTCGATCACGTGGTGGAAGGCTCGGTGCGCCGCGCCGGTGAGCGCGTACGCATCACCGCGCAGCTGATCCGTGCCGCAGACGGCTTTCACCTGTGGTCCGACACCTATGACCATACCCTGGAAGACGTCTTCGCGGTGCAGGAGGACATCGCCTTCAACATTGCCGAAACGCTCAACGTTGTCCTGGACAATGACAAGCGGCAACGGATGCGCGACGCCGGCATTGGCGATGTCGAAGCATTCATCGCCTACCAGAAGGGCCTGGAAGCATTCGCGCGCGCCCACGAGGTGATCGAGACCGCTTCGGACAATCTGCAGATCGCCGTTCGTTACTTCGACCAGGCCCTGGCGGCTGCCCCGGACCTGGTAGCGGCCCGAATCATGAAGGCCGATCAGCGCGGGCACGTGATCTTTGAGTTGGCGGCCGGGCTGAGAACGGAGTCGTATGAGGGCGAACTCGACCAAGCCCTGGCCGACCTGAAGGAGGAGTATGCGCTGGCCATCGAAGCGTCACCGCCGGGCAACCAGCGGCACATCCTGGAGCTCGAGGCCGCCATCTTCAGCGATGACTGGAGCGAGATGCCGCTCAGAATCGAGCGTGCCCTGCAACCGGGAGATTGCCCCAGCATGAACTGGTCGATGGAGTTCACCATCAACATGGGCTTTGCCGATGGAGTGCTCGACAAGATTCATGAACTCCTTCGCTGCGATCCGTTCAATTTTCTGGGCTCATACGGCTTGGTCGGCGCCCTGTTCGTGAACAACGAATTCGAGGCCAGCATCGAAGCCAGCCGGGAGGCGCTGGCGCGCGGCCTCGACTTTAACTTCATCGAGGAAGCGGGATACCTCGCTTACCTGGCGGCCGGTGACCTGAACGCACCCGAAGTAACCGGTCCGGCACCCGGGCGGGGATTCTTTCAGTTCGACCGGCAACTGACCCGGCAACTGCTTCTGGGGAACACCGCAGCGGCGATGAAAATCGCAGAAGACTTCTGGGCCGGGCCCATGGCCAATGACTGGTCATCAATGATCATTGCAGCCATGGTCGGGGACCGCGAGCGGGCCAACCGGCACGCAGCCAGGATCGACGCCCGGCCCGGCAGCTCCATCGTGCTGATCAACGGCAGCTACCTGTGCGCCTGTGGCGCGCCTTTCGACCTTGGCGCCACACCCAATCTTCAGGCTCGCCTGGCGGGGAGCGGCCTGATATGGCCGCGGCCCGCCGTCATTCACTACCCGGCCAAGGACTGGTAATGAGCTTCTGCCCNNCGCCGCAACGTGTTCCGCGTGGGCATCGCCCCGCCGGTCCCTGTCCACCCATTCAGGACTTGACGAACTCCGGGTAGGCTTCGAGCCCGCACTCGCCGATATCGAGGCCCTCGTATTCCTCCTCGGCGTCCACGCGGATGCCCACCGTCAGGCGTAAAGCCAGCCAGGCGATGGTGCTGACAACGAACACCCACACCAGGATGGTGGCGGCACCGGCCAGTTGGCCGAGTATGGTGGCGTCCGGGTTGGTGACCGGCACCAGCAACAGGCCCAGCAGGCCGCCCATG
>JABAHR010011955.1_pt2 | contig 11988 bp, 8 predicted proteins | sample 7062101 | NCBI WGS metagenome assembly JABAHR01 (sample SAMN14534553, study PRJNA622989) | marine sediment metagenome | biome: marine biome [ENVO:00000428]; feature: marine pelagic biome [ENVO:01000023]; material: deep marine sediment [ENVO:00002113] | place: India: Gulf of Kutch | collected...
TGGATCTTGTAGCGGCGCGGGCGGGGGCGGCGCGGGGCGACTTCCTCGCGCGGCTCCTCGGCACCGACGGTCTCGTAGGTCTTGGCCGGCGCGGCGTCCTCGTCGCCGTTTTCGGGCTCGGCGGTGCGGTCGTCGTCGCGCGCCTCGGTGTCCTCGGGCGCGTCCGCGCTGTCCTCGGTCGGCGCATCGCCGGTGCTTTCGGCCTCGGCGGTCTCGTCATCCTTCTTCTTCCGGCGGCTGCGGCGCCGGTCGGGCTTGGCGGCGGTTTCGGGCAGATCCTCGACCAGGGTCGATGTCTCGCTGTCCGAGGGGATCTCCTCGACGATCACGTCGTCGCTGGTCGAGGCAGCGCCGTCGCGGCTGGCGGAGCTGCGCGAGCGCCGGCGCGACCGGCCGCGGCCACGCTTCTTGGGCTCGTCACCTTCCTCGGTCTCGGGTTCCTCGTTCGCCTCGGCGCGGTCCAGAGCGGCCTCTTCGGCCAGCAGCGCCTCGCGGTCAGCGACCGGGATCTGGTAATAATCGGGATGGATCTCGCTGAAGGCCAGGAAGCCGTGCCGGTTCCCGCCGTAATCGACGAATGCGGCCTGAAGCGAGGGTTCGACCCGCGTGACCTTCGCCAGATAGATGTTGCCTGCCAGCTGCCGCTTGTTCAGCGACTCGAAGTCGAACTCCTCGACCTTGTTTCCATCGACAACGACCACCCGCGTCTCTTCTGCGTGGGTGGCATCGATAAGCATCTTCTTTGCCATGACGTCTTTCTAGATCGCCTGCCCACCGGCCACGCCACGGGGGCGCCGGCGGAAAGGCGTTCATTCTCAGAGGCTTTGATCCCTGCCGGGGGCCAGCGACGCTCGGGCGTTCGTGCGCCCGTCACGGTCATCTCTGTCGGCCTGGTCAGGGTCATAGCGTTCGGTTTCTCCTGCGCCGGGTAATTGGCGCGCTTACTTGGGTGCCGGTCAACCGGCCACTCATTTCCCGGATAGGTCCGGGTCTCGCGTCGGGGTGGATCCTGGGGGGGCAGCGTCTGCCCAAGCAGGCCCGCCTGGACGCAAAATCACAGGGTCCACACATAAAGACCTGAGCGGAAAGCGCAAGTTAAACCCGTGTCTGCGGGCGCGGATTCAAAATTTTATTCATCGGGCAATCGTGATAAACGAAACATCATTCCACCGGCAGGCAAGACCGGGGTGCGGAGGCGGGCGATGAAAAGGGCATATCTCGGGGCGGTTTGGCTTCTGTTGGCGGCGTTCTGGGCCGGGGTGGCACAGGCGGGCGGCCCCAGGGTGCTGGGCGTCGAGTCGGCGCTGCTGAAAGGGCCGACGATCCGCGTCGAGGCGGATGCGGCGCTGCCCTACCGGGCGTTCGTGATGACCGGGCCGCCGCGACTGGTGCTGGATTTCGAGACCCCCGAGATCGCCGAGACGCCGCCCGAGCTGCCTTCGCCCGTGGCCGCCTACCGGGCCGGACGGCTGGCCGGCGGCTGGTCGCGGATGATCCTCGAACTCGACGCGCCGCACGTGATCGCCAAGGTCGGCCGGGGCGAGGGATCGCAACTGCGCATCCGGTTGCGTCGTGCCGGCGCCGAGGCGATGGAACGCGCGGCCCGGCTGGCCCCGGGGCCCGCGGTGCTGCGCGAACCGCCACCCGACCTCGCGGCGCCACCGGAGGACATGGTGCGGGTCGTGCTGGACCCGGGCCATGGCGGCGTCGATCCGGGTGCGACGCGCGACGGCGTGTCCGAGAAGGACATCGTCCTGGCCTTCGCCCGAGAATTCGCCGCGCAGCTCGAGGCGACCGGCCGCTACGACGTCATATTGACGCGGCACGACGACGATTTCGTGCTGCTGCAGGACCGGGTGGACCGCGCCCGGGCGGCGCAGGCGGACCTGTTCATCTCGCTGCATGTCAACACCGTGACCGAGGGCGTGGCCTCGGGCGCCACGCTCTACGTCGCCTCGCAGACGGCGTCGGATGCGCAGGCGGCGGCGTTTGCGCGCTGGGAAAACGAACGCGACCGCCAATCCGGGGTTCCGACCCAGAAGACGCTGCCGGGCGACGTCGCGCTGACGCTGCTGGACCTCGAACGCGGCCCCACGGCGGTGCGCTCGCGCATGGCCGCCCAGACGATGGTGGAGGCGTTGGGCAACAGTACCGGCACCGTGCGCTCTCGCCCCTTGCGCAAGGCGGATTTCAAGGTATTGAGGGCGCCGGACATGGTGTCGGTGCTGCTGGAATTGGGTTTTCTCTCGCACGAGCAGGATCGCGCCAACATGACGTCGCCCGAATGGCGGGCGCAGGTCGGCGAGACCCTGATCGGGGCGCTGGATGCGTGGATCGCCGCCGACCGGGACTTCCTGGCATTGATGCGCCAGTAAGCGATACCTATTATAGGGCCCCTGATCCGATGACGCCCGAGACAACGAACAAGGCAAGCCCATGCGCGCCATACTGAATTTTCTGGGTTTCGTGTTCTCCTGGCTGACGCTGGGTCTGTTCGCGGTAATCCTCGGAGTAACCAGCCTTTTCTGGCTCTACGGTCGCGATCTGCCCGATCACGAGCAGCTGGCGCAGTACGAGCCGGCGACGCTGTCGCGGATCTATTCGGGCCGCGGCCTGATCATGGACGAGTTCGCGCGCGAGCGGCGGATCTTCACCCCGGTCGATGAAATTCCCGAACTTGTGAAGAACGCCTTCATCAGCGCCGAGGACAAGAACTTCTACCAGCATCCCGGCTACGACATCCGCGGCATCGCGGCGGCGATCGTCGACGCGGCGCGCGGCAACGGTCTGCGCGGCGCCTCGACCATCACGCAGCAGGTGATGAAGAACTTCCTGCTTGACGGCGAGCGCTCGGCGACGCGGAAGGTGCGCGAACTGGTGCTGGCGGTCCGCGCCGAGTCGATCCTCAGCAAGGACCAGATCCTCGAGCTCTACATGAACGAGATCTTCCTGGGCCAGAACTCCTATGGCGTGACCGCCGCGGCCCAGACCTATTTCGCCAAGACGCTGGACGAGCTGACCCCGGCCGAAGCGGCGTACCTGGCGGCGATGCCGAAGGCGCCGTCGAACTACCACCCCGTGCGCAACCGCGAGGCCGCGATCGAGCGGCGCAACTTCGTGCTGCGCGAGATGTACGAGAACGGCCATATCACCGAGGACGAGTACCAGACCGCGCGGGCCTCGGACCTGGTGACGGTGCAGTCGGGCGACATCCCCTCGGCGCGCTCGGCCTTGCCGCCGCGGGACTACTTCACCGACGAGATCCGCCGACAGCTGAGCGTCAAGCTCGAGGGCGGCGAGGAAGAGCTGTTCACCGGCGGCCTGACCGTGCGCGCCACGGTCGATCCGGAATTGCAGGATGCCGCGGCACAAGCGCTGCGCGAGGGGCTGGAGCGCTATGACCGCGACCGCGGCGTCTATCTCGGCCCGCGGGCCCGGATCGACGAGGCGGCGCTGGGTGACGAGCAGGCGTGGCGCGAGGCGCTGGCCGAAACCCGCGTGCCGCGCGACGTCACCGGCTGGATCCCGGCGGTTGTGCTCGAGGCGGGCAACAGCCGCGCCGTGATCGGCATCGAAGGCGTCGAGGGAACCGCCGAGCTGAGCCTGGGTGATGCCGACTGGATCCGCTCGGTGCGCTACGAGGACCGGCCCTCGGGCAAGCCGCGCACGGCGGATGCGCTCTATTACCCCGGCGACGTGATCCTGGTCACAGCGGTCGTCGATGGCGGCGTGCAGACCGGCTGGTCGCTGCGCCAGATTCCCGACATCCAGGGCGCCTTCATGGCCATGGACACCCAGACCGGCCGCGTTCTGGCGATGCAGGGCGGGTTTTCCTACCAGGACTCGGTGTTCAACCGCGCCACCCAGGCGACCCGCCAGCCGGGCTCGTCCTTCAAGCCCTTCGTCTATGCCGCGGCGCTGGACAGCGGCTATACCCCGGCCTCGATCGTCGTCGACGCGCCGGTCGAGGTCGAGACCGCGCAGGGCCTGTGGCGGCCGACCAACTCGTCGAACAAGTTCTATGGCCCCGCGCCGCTGCGCACGGGCATCGAGCAGTCGCGGAACCTGATGACGGTGCGCGTGGCGCAGGACATCGGCATGGACCGCGTCAGCGCCTATGCCGAGCGCTTCGGCGTCTACGAGGACATGCCGCACCTGCTGTCCTATGCGCTGGGCGCCGGCGAGACGACGCTCTACAAGATGGTTGCGGCCTATGCGATGTTCGCCAATGGCGGCAAGCGGGTGGAGCCCACGCTGGTCGACCGGGTGCAGGACCGCTACGGCAACACGATCTACCGGCACGACCAGCGCGGCTGCAAGGGCTGCGGCGAGGACGAGTTCGACGGCACGCTGCCCTGGATCTGGGACAATTCCGAACAGGTGATGGACCCGGTGACCGCCTATCAGCTCAGCTCGATGATGCAGGGCGTGGTGCAGCGCGGTACCGCGGCCAGCACCGTGGGCCGGCTGGGCGTGCCGATCTCGGGCAAGACCGGCACCACCAACGAGGCCAAGGACGCCTGGTTCATCGGCTTCACGCCGCAGATCGCCGCGGGCTGCTATATCGGCTTCGACACCCCCAAGCCGATGGGGCGGGGCGCCTATGGCGGCACGCTCTGCGGCCCGGTCTTCACCGAATTCATGGAGGTCGCGCTGAAGGACCACGGCTCGTTCCGCCGTCAGCAGCCGCCGGGCACGGTCTTCGTCAAGATCGACCGCTACACCGGGCAGCGGGTGCCCGACGACGCCGGCGGCGACCAGATCGTGGCCGAGCTGTTCCGCAACGGCGAGCAGCCTCCGGTCGGCGGCTTCGGGACCTATGTCGATGGCGGCTTCGCCATGGCCTCGGACCTGCCGCTGTTCCGGGCGACCCAGGACGGCCAGCAGGCCGAGGTCGAGGTCGACGGCGAGGCGCTTGTGGTGCCCTACAACCCCTCGATCGGTAGCATGACCTCAGGCGGTCTCTACTGACCGCCCTTGCCGCTGCCGGCCCCGCGGCTTAAACCCGTCGACGACCGCCCCGCTGCCGGGGCAGAACGCCCTTACGACGAACGAGACCCTAGATGCGTGCGGAAACCGAGAACCAGATCGCCGAGATCGAGAAATCGCTGAACCTGCTGCGCCAGCGGCTGGGCGAGACGGCGGAATTCCGGCTCGAGGAACTCAACGCGATGTCCGAGGATCCCGAGCTGTGGAACGACCCCGCCCGCGCCCAGAAGCTGATGCGCGAGCGGCAGAAGCTGGCCGATGCGCTCGACGCCTATAACGGCTTCAGGCAGGAGTTGCAGGACAACCGCGACCTGATCGAGCTGGGCGAGGCCGAAGACGACCAGGAGGTCGTCTCGGACGCCGAGGAGGCCATCGCCAATCTGCGCAAGCGCGCCGCCCAGGCCGAAATCGAGGCGCTGCTGAACGGCGAGGCCGACGGCAACGACACCTACCTGGAAATCAACGCCGGCGCCGGCGGCACCGAATCCTGCGACTGGGCGGCGATGCTGGCACGGATGTATGTCCGCTGGGCCGAGAAGCGCGGCTACAAGGTCGAGCTGCTGTCCGAGAACCCGGGCGACGAGGCCGGCATCAAGTCGGTCACCTACCAGATCAAGGGCGAGAACGCCTATGGCTGGCTGAAGACCGAGAGCGGCGTGCACCGCCTCGTGCGCATCTCGCCCTTCGACTCGGCGGCCCGGCGCCACACCTCGTTCAGCTCGGTCTGGGTCTATCCCGTGATCGACGACTCGATCGAGATCGAGGTGAACCCCGCAGATATCCGCGTCGATACCTACCGCTCCTCGGGCGCCGGCGGGCAGCACGTCAACACCACCGACTCGGCGGTCCGGATCACCCATATTCCCACCGGCATCGTGGTGACGAGTTCCGAGAAATCCCAGCACCAGAACCGCGCCAACGCCATGGCAGCCCTGAAGTCGCGGCTCTACGAGCTCGAGATGCGCAAGCGCAACGAGGCGATCCAGGAGCAGCACGACGCCAAGGGCGAGATCGGCTGGGGCCACCAGATCCGCTCCTACGTCCTGCAGCCCTACCAGATGGTCAAGGACCTGCGCACGAACGTCGAGACATCGGACACGCAAGGGGTGCTGGACGGCGACCTGGACCAGTTCATGGCCGCGGCGCTGGCGCTGGACGTGACCGGCAAGTCGCGCGGCGAGGCTCAGGCGGCGGCCGAGGGGTAGGGCGTCGAAGGGGGGCCAGCCCCCCGTCGCCTGACGGCGACTCCCCCCGGGATATTTCGAGACAGTGGAAGATGCGCAGGGCGTCAGGCGCTCTCGGCGGGAGAATCCTCTTTGTCGGCCTGATGGCTTTCGAGCCATTCGAGGAATTCGGCCGAGGCGGCTTCGACGGTGGCGATGTGGGCGTCGTAGCGGCGGATCAGGTCCTCGCCGAGGGGCGTGAGGCGTGCGCCGCTGTTGGCGCCGCCGCGCTGGGTGTGCAGCAGCGGTTCGGCGAAGCAGCGCTGGATGGTGTCCAGCAGGAACCAGGCGCGGCGATAGCTCATGCCCATGCGCGCCGCGCCGCGGGTGATCGAGCCTTCGTCGCGGATCGATCGCAGCAGATCGATCTTGCCGGCGCCGATCATGTCGTTCTGGACGTAGATCTTGGTGCGGATGCCCGGATGGGCCGTCCGCTTCGGGTCCGCCATGCCGGCCTTCGGTCTGGTCATCCTGCTCTGGTCCTCTCTTCTTGCGCCGCGCCGCGCCTCGCCGAGGCGTCGGCAGGCCGCGCATTATGTCGAGCCGATCATATCGGGTCAGCCGCTTCTGCGCAAAATCGGGGACACTTGCAAGCCCGCAGGCAAAGGGATGCGCTGTCAGAGGCCTCTGCCGAATGAAAAAAGCGCCCGAAAATCGGGCGCTTCCATCGGGTTCTTCAGGTCGGCCGGATGGCTCAGCTGCTGGAGGTCGCGGCCTTCGGCTTGGCTTCGGCGTTCTTGAGCGGGTCCTCGTTGCGCTGGACCGACCCTTCGAAATGGGCGCCGCTTTCGATCGCGATCGTCTTGTGGACGATGTCGCCCTCGACCCTGGCGGTCGAGGTCAGGCGGACCTTGAGGCCGCGGACGCGGCCCACGACACGGCCAGTGACGACGACGTCATCGGCGATGACCTCGCCCTTGATTGTGGCGTTCTCGCCGACGGTCAGCAGGTGGGCCTTGATGTCACCTTCGACCGTGCCTTCGACCTGGATGTCGCCAGTGGTGGTCATGTGGCCCTTGATCGTCAGGTCCGACGACAGAATCGACGGAGCCGGCTTGGGCTTGTTGGCCGCCGGGGCGCTGCTGCCGGTGGAGCTGCTGCCGCTGCTGGACGGCGACGACGCCGGCGGGGTCGGCGGGGTCGCTGGGGTGGAAGTCACGTTCTTCTTCTCCTCGCTTTCGGTCGGTTTGTTTTTAGAAAACATCTCTGGAAGCCCTTATGTAGGTCATCGGGTTGACCGGCTTGCCGCCGATTCGCACTTCGTAATGCAGATGCGTTCCGGTGCTGCGGCCCGTATTCCCCATATCGCCGATATGGTCGCCGCGGGCAATCCGGTCTCCGACATTGACATGGATTTTGTTCAGATGCGCGTAGACGGTCTCGAACCCGAATCCGTGCCGGATCTTGATCACGTTGCCATAGCCGCCCAGCCGCCCGGCCTGGATCACCACGCCGTCGGCGGTCGCCGTGATCGGGGTGCCGCGCGGGCCGGCGAGGTCGATGCCGTCATGACCGCGACGGCCGCCGCTGATCGGATCATTGCGGCTGCCGAAGCCGCTTGTGAAGCGCGCGGCCTGGCGCACCGGCTCGGTATAGGGGATCTTGCTGGCGGCGATCCGCATCATGTTCATGCGGTCCATCTGGGTGGCCAGCGAGTCGAAGCGGGTGGCCAGTTCGGGATCGGCCATCTCGGTCAGGCTGGCCGGGACGACGCGCGATTCGACGCCGCCCATGCCCGAATAGCTGCGCCGGACGCCCGAGATCAGCGTATCCACATCCATGCCCGAGTTCTTGAACATCGTCTCGAGCGGGCCGAACGACGCCTCGACGGCGTCCTCGAGGCCCGCGAGCATCTGCTCCTGGCGGTCGGCGTTGATCTGCATGCGCAGCTGCATGGTGGCGATCTCGTTCTCCATCTCCTGCAGCGCGACGATCGAGGTGTCGCGGGCGCGCACCGTGCTCTGCAACGCGCTGGACATGGCGTTGAGCATGACCTCGAGCTCGGATTCGTCGCCGGCCTCCCGCCTGAGGCTCGCCAGCGTCAGGGCGGCCTCTTCGGCGCGGGCCGTCGCCTCGTCGCGGGCCGAGATCGCGCGCGCCAGCTTGACGCGCATGTCCTCGAGGCTGCTGGCGAGCTCGTCGCGTTCCAGCAGTGCCCGGTCCAGCTCGTATTGCAGCCCGCCCACCTGGGTGAGGGCGGTCTGCAGCTGCTCTTCGGATTTGCTGTTGCGCCGTTCGGCCGATTTCAGCGCCCGGGCCATCGCGGCGAGGTCGTCCTCGTAGGTGCTGTCGATCATCGTCAGGTCCAGCTCGGCCGGTTCCGGCGACAGCAGGCCGATGATGAAGCCGGCGCTGGACACCGTGGTCCAGCCGATGCCCAGGGCCACGGCGGCGGCCAGCATGGCAAGGCGACCTCGGCCGAGGATGATCTGGCGCGTCGCGTGAGGTGTCGTGATCGTGATGCAGCGTCCGCACTGCACAGCAGTTTGGTTCCCGCTCGAGTCTGCGGTCATACCCGTATCGTCCCTGTCTCAAGCCGCCCGGCAAAGCGCGGCATGGGTTGCGCCCCCGTTTGACGGACATGCTTACCGGGCGGGTTTCTGTGGTGCAACAGCCGGCCCGAAGGCCGGTGCCGTGATCGGCGGAATCCCGCCCCCGGCCGGCGGATCGCGGTTTTCGGCTGGCCTGTGACATGCGCCGGGGCGCGCGCTCAGGCGCCTTCGGCCAGCGGCCAGTAGAAATCGGGCGGCAGGCCGGCCTCGGCGCGCTTTTCCTCGTTGAAGGGCGGCTTCAGGGCGCCTCGGAAATAGGTGCGCACCAGCGCGTGGAAACGCGGCTTGGGGTCGTTGTCGTGGCGGCCGCAGAGAAAGTGGAACCATTTCGAGCCGTAGGCCACGTGCGAGACCTCTTCGGCATAGATCACATTGAGCGCCGCCACGGTGGCCTCGTCGCCCGCCTTCTCGAACAGCGCGATCATGCCCGGCGTGACGTCGAGCCCGCGGGCCTCGAGCACCATCGGCACGACCGCCAGCCGCGCCTCGAGGTCGTCCGCCGTGTCCTCGGCGGCGCGCCACATGCCGGCATGGGCGGGCAGGGCGCCGTAATGGCTGCCCATCGCCTCGAGCCGGTCGGCCAGCAGATTGAAATGCTTGGACTCGTCGTCCGCTGCCTGCACCCAGTCGTCGTAGAAGCCGCGGGGCAGTGGCGTGCCGCTGAATCGTGCGACGATGTCCCAGTGCAGATCGACCGCGTTCAGCTCGATATGCGCGATGGCGTGCAGGATCGCGATCCGCCCTTCGGGCGTGCCCGGCCGGCGGCGGGGCACGTCGCGGGGGTCCTTGAGTTCGGGGCGTTCCGGCCGGGCGGGGCGCAGCGGGGGCGCGGCGGCGCCGACCTCCCAGCCGCTCTCGCCCGACAGCCAGTGCGCGGCCAGGCGGCGCGACAGCGCGGTCTTCTCGCGCGCGTCCGCCGTGGTCAGCACCGCCACCGCCGCCTCGGCCAGGCTCGCGGGGGTCAAAGCGCCTTGACCGCGTCGAGCACCTCCTCGGCGTGGCCGGGAACCTTCACCTTGCGCCAGACCCTGGCGATCTTGCCGTCCGGGCCGATCAGGAAGGTCGAGCGCTCGATGCCCATGTACTTCTTGCCGTACATGTTCTTCTCGACCCAGGTGCCGTAGCGCTCGCAGACGTCCTGGTCGTCCGACAACAGCGGCACGGTCAGGTCGTGCTTGTCGCGGAACTTCTCCTGCTTCTCGACGGGGTCCTTCGAGATGCCAACGACCTCGGCGCCGGCGGTCGCGAAATCGCTCTTCAACTGGCTGAACGCGATGGATTCCTTGGTGCAGCCGCTGGTGTCCGCCTTGGGATAGAAGAACAGGACAAGCGGTTTTCCGCCGAAATCCGAGAGCGACAAAGTTTCGCCCCCGTCGCGTGTCAACGTGAATTCTGGCGCCTTAGCGCCGGGTTCCAAGGGTTTATCTGACATGTCGAGCCCTGTGACAGTGTACCTGATTCAAATTTACGCAAGGTTGAGATATGTCATGTAAGCGGGCCCCGGCAAGCCGGCGGCACGCCAAGAATATCTGGCCGGAGTGGCGACCGGCGCGGTAAAGACAAGGCAGAGCGCGTTTGAAGGCTCCGTTGAGATTCCAGCTCCGCACGCGGCGGAGGGCGGGACGGCGTGTCGTCCGGCGAAGGCCGGGGCGGGTGCGTCGGCTCTGCGCCTTCGGTCTGCGCGAGACCTGCTCGGCGATCTCGAAGCCGGTCAGCCTGGTGCTCTATTCCGCGCTGATCCTGCTGCTCGTGCTCGACGGGCGCACCCTGCGTCTGAACCTGCCGCCCGAACTGCGCGCGGCGGTCGCCGAACGGATCGGGGCCGAGGCGATCACCGTGGGCTCGATCAGCTTCCAGCTGGGCAACGGCACCGAACCGGCGGAACTGGCGCTGGAGGATTTGCAGATCGGCGGCGCACCGATCGGTGACGTGGCGATCCCGCGGGTGACGGGCGCGCTGACCCTGCTCGATGGGTTGGAGGGCGCGATCCGGCCGAAGGAGGTCGAGCTTTCTGGCGTGAACCTCGCGCTCAGCCGGCAGCCGGGTGGCGCGCTCGACCTGCAGGCCGGGACCGGTACGCCGGTGCGAGTGCTCGAGGGCGGGCAGAGCAGCCAGCCGCCGGACTTCGGCAAGGTCTTTCGCGTGCTTGCCGAGGCGGACGGCCTGCCGATCCTGTCGGACCTGCAGCTGATCGCGCTGAGCGACCTGACGCTGGCCTACCGCGACGGCGGCACCGGCAAGGGCTGGCATGCGCAGGACGCATCCGCCACGCTGCGGCGCGAGCCGGGCGGGATCGGCATGAACGTGACCGCGCGGCTGGTAGATGACGGCGGCCATGACGTCCCGATCTTCGCCAGCATCCGGCGCGACCCGGCGAGCGAGCAGACCCGCTATGCCGTGCGCTTCGAGGATGCCCGACCGGCAGATATCGCCGACCAGATCAAGGTGCTCGACTGGCTGCGGCTGATCGAGGCGCCGGTGTCGGGCTCGCTGGCGCTCGAGACCGGGCCGAACCGCAATCTGGGGGCGCTGTCGGGCGTGCTCGAGATGGGCGCGGGCGCGGTGCGCCCGATGGGCGAACGGCGCATCGGTTTTGACGGTGCCAAGGCCTACTTCTCGTACGACCCGGACAGCGATTTGTTCACAATAAACAGCCTGGTTCTTGAGACCGGCCACGGCTCGGCGCGCATGTCGGGCGTGGTGATCCCCGAACGCGGGCCGCAGGGCGCGATCGCCGGACTGGTGGGGCAGATGCAGATGGCCGAGGTCTCGCTGGCGCCGTCGAGCTACCTGGCGCGGCCGGTGAAGTTTCCGCGCGGCAGCGCCGTGGTGCGGGTGCGCTTCGACCCGTTCCGCATCGATATCGGCGAGGTCCAGGTGCATGACGGTGATGCAAGGGTCGCCGTCTCGGGGCATATCGAGCCGCGTCCGACGCATTGGGCGTTGTCCTTCGATGCCGAGATCAAAGGACTGGATCACGAGCGCGCGCTGGGCCTCTGGCCACAGGAGACCAAGACCAACGTCCGCCGCTGGCTGGCCGAGAACATCCGTGGCGGCGAGGTCACGCAGCTGAGCGCCTTCCTTCGGCAGGACGAGACCGGCATGCGCACCGGCGTCGACTTCGCCTTCGACGGCGGGCGCGTGCAACTGGTGCCGGGCCTGCCCGAACTCGTCGGGGCCAGGGGCACCGGGCAGATTATGCAGGGGCGGCTGGACGTCTTCGT
>JABAHR010008421.1_pt6 | contig 11985 bp, 10 predicted proteins | sample 7062101 | NCBI WGS metagenome assembly JABAHR01 (sample SAMN14534553, study PRJNA622989) | marine sediment metagenome | biome: marine biome [ENVO:00000428]; feature: marine pelagic biome [ENVO:01000023]; material: deep marine sediment [ENVO:00002113] | place: India: Gulf of Kutch | collected...
CGAGCGACATGCCGAGCAACGCCAGGCCCGTGATGAACGGCAATAGGCCCGGTGCCGTAAACCGTGTGTCCGGCACCTCGAGTCGTACCGATCCGACCATGACCACGGCAGAAAAGACAGCGATGACGATGGCGCTCGCGAGGTCCTTCCTCGGCGTCGATTGATTCGCCGTGTCCTCCTCATCATNNACCGTGCGCTGCCGGCTCAGGCGAGGTTCGGCTGTCTGCTGCCATGCGGACGTTGGCTGCGAAGCTTACGCGCTGTTAGCGCTCGGACAGCGCAAGCGGCGCGTAATCGGCTGGAGGCCACCAGGCATCGAAGGCATCGGGCGTGGGCAACCCGAGCGCCTCAGCCGGCTGAGAGTTGGGAATGCCGAGTTGCTGGAACACCGTGGCGGCGACTGTCTCGAGCTCCGCCGCGCGCCGATCGGCGGCCTCACCGAGAAGAACGTCGACGGCGAAGTTGCGCACGGCGACAGCTTCCCTGAATCCTTCCGAGCGCGCAGCGACGACGAACGCGTCCTGGATCTGCTGGAGGATCTCGACGGGCGTATCGCGGCGCAGTCCTAAGTTGTAGGCCGCGTTCGGTGGTAGCTGCGATTCGATGTCGGGCACGAATCTGTGCAACGACGGCATGACTTTGCCGCTGGCCGTGACGATGTCCTCGGCCGACGTTTGCTGCAAAGAGATGAGCTGCCCGGATTCGACGAGCTGGATATGCTCGTGCACGCCGCCGCCGGCCATGTCGACCTCACCGTTGAGGCCCGCCAACGCCGCAAGCTGCCCGCTGCCGTACGGGACGTAGCGCAGCTCGATGCCCACGGCAGCGGCGACGACGGCACCGAGCTCGTGCCACTGCCCGCCGGAGCCCGACGTCGATATGGTGATCTCGCCCGGTGCCGCTTTCGCGGCGGCGACGATGTCCGCGAACGACTGGTAGGGCGAGTCCGGCCGGACAGCCCAGCTACCGTAAGCCGTCGCCGCCCGCATGTAATACCAGTCGCGCCACGAGGCCGAGTCGCTGCCACCGACGATACGTGAGTACTTGTTGAAGCTCGACGCGGCCAGCCAGGTATAGCCGTCCGCAGGGCGGCCGCGAACGAAGCGCGTCGCAAGCCCGCCGGATGCACCGGGCCGGTTGACGACGTTGATGCGCCAGCCCGTCGCCGCGGCGATCTCGGTCGTCAGCGCTCGTAAGACCGTGTCCGTGCCGCCGCCGGGCGCGTACATGACGACGACGGTAATCGGCCGCTCGGGCCACGCGGCCCGAGCCGGCGCGGCAACGGCGATGGCGAGGACGGCGAGCGCCCCGAGAACGAGAAACGGTCTCAACTGCCTGCCATTTTCGCTTCGCACGGGTCGATGCTTGGTCTTATAGACGAGCCAATTGGCCCAGGGTTGCGGGCATTCTTGCAAGACGACCCGGTGCACGCAACCGTGGCACCGCGGGCCCCTGGAGGCGTCGGCAGCGTCTGGGGAAGTTTCCAAGACGGGCGGCGCTGGCGTAGAATAGGAACGTCTAGACGCGTGAAAGTAGGCGGATTCATTACTAATCAGCCGCCGAAGCACGCTCAATCAAGGACAAAGAACGGGAGCGCGAGCCAGCCACGCTCGGCCCCAGCTTGGATTGTTTGACGGTTTTTTGCCCTAGGAGGTCGATGATGGCGAGCTTTGGCATGGTGGGTTTGGATTGGCAGCAGCGCATCAACTGGGATCGGCTGCGAACGTACCGCCTCGAGCGGGCCCGCGAGAGGATGAAAGCCCACGGGCTCAGCGCCCTGGTTCTGATGTACGACGAGAACGTCCGCTACGTCACGAGCACCCTGACCCCGGGATGGAACCGCCTCAAGCCCGGGCTGCGTTACGCGATGCTCTGCGGCGACGATCCCCCGGTGCTGTTCGAGCAGGGCGACATCGGCATGCAGATCGAGCGCCACTCGCCGTGGATTCCGAAGGACAACGTCCGTTACTCCTACGCCTGGATCAAGGGTGCAGCCGGCCCGGCCTCGCAGCAGCAGGTCAAGAAATTCACGAAGGCCGTGCTTCAGGAGATGAAGAAGAGCAACGTCGCCGGCGAGAAAGTCGGCGTCGATTTCATCGACATCAACATGATCGAGGCGTTCAAGGAAGCCGGTATCGACTGGACCGACGGCATGACGCCGATGATGGAAGCCCGCGCCGTCAAGAACGAGGACGAGCAGGAGTGCTTCCGCATGGTCGGCGCGATTGGCGACGCCGCGCACTGGGAGACGATGAAGTTCCTGCGACCGGGCCTGACCGAAAACCAGGTCACGGCGCACATCATGGAGTTCCTCTACAACATTCCGGGCATGGAGGACGTCGAGGACGTGATCGTGTCGTCGGGCCCGAACACCTGGCCGAACTGGCGCAACTTCTCCGACCGCATCATCAAGCCGGGCGACATCGTCTTCATGGATCTCGCGGCGTTGACGTGGAACGGCTACAAGTCGTGCTACTACCGCACGTACTGTGTCGGTAAAGAGCCGAGCAATCACCAGAAGGAAATCTACGCGACGGCGCTCGAGTGGCTCTACGATGCCATTAAAGAGGTCCGGCCAGGCGCGACAACGAAGGACATTGCCGAGCAATGGCCGTCGGCGAAGGAAGCCTGGGGCTACGAGGAAGAAGATCAGGCCGCCGCGAATCTCTGGGGCCATGGACTCGGTCTCGCGCAATACGATCCGCCTGTCATCTCGCGCATCTGGTCGCTCGATCACCCGATCGAGATCCAGGAAGGCATGACGTTCGCACTCGAGACGCAGCATGGCATCCCGATGGAGTGGGGTGTGCGCATCGAGGAAATGCTCATCGTGCACAAGGACCGTACCGAGATCGTCTCCAACTTCCCGGTCGAGCAGATCACCGTCTGCGACGCCATCCCGGGATATGCGGCAGAGGACTCGCGACACCGCGCGTTGATGCATTCGAAGTAGCTAGCAGCAACGGCCGATGAACGAGCTCGTCATTCCGCTGAGCGCAGCGGAGGCTGCCGATGCTGAGCGTTTTGGACCGAAGGCCGCCAACCAGGCGGCCCTCGGCCACGCCGGCATCCCGATTCCCGGCGGCTATGCCGTCGATGCCGAGGCCTATCGCGTGCAAATGCGCTCGCTCGGGCTCGAGGCCTCGGCGCGCGGGGTCTTCTCAGCCGATGACTTCGCAGCACGCCGCCATGCCCTCGACATCAAGCTCGGTCTGCTCGATCAACCCATCGATGAGTCTCTGACGCCGGCGCTGCTGAGCGCCTGGCGCGAGCTCATGAGCGACGCCGATTCTCTCGGTGTCGTTCGCTCCTCGGCGCTCGTCGAGGATCGCTACGGCTCGAGCTTCGCTGGTCAGTTCGAGAGTTTCCTGGGGCTCGAAGACGAGAATGAGTTTCTCATTGCCGTGCGATCGTGTTGGTGCGCTCTGTGGTCGGCTCGCGCGCTACGCTACATGGCGACACACGATCTCGATCCGGCAGACACGGCCATGGGCCTCGTCGTCCAACCGCTCGTCAACGCGCGGGCCTCCGGCGGCGGATTGAGCCGAACGGCGGAAGGCGACATGCTGCTGAGCGCAACTTGGGGGCTCGGCTCGGCGATCGCGCAAGGCGAGGTCGTGCCCGACCGCTACGTCATCAGTCGCGAGGGCAAGCTGCTCGACAGCACGACGGGACGCAAAACGCACAGCGTTAGCTGCGTGCACGGCAATGGCCGCGTCGATCGAGATATCGCCGAGGAGCCTTGCTTGAACCAAGCGCAGCTATCCGAGCTCGCCGATTATCTCGTCCGCGCCGAAGAGATCGTCGGCGGCGCCACGGAGATCGAGTGGGCCATGGATGAGGCCGGTATCAAGCTCGTGCAGGCGCGCCCGTTGCACATGGAGGAGCCGCACGTGCCCGATGAAGTCTGGGAGCAACGCCCGCGACTCCGGGGACATCCGGCGGGCGTCGGCTGGGGCACGGGCACCGCGCGCGTCGTCAATTGTGAGTGCGAAATCTCGCGCGTCGGTCCCGGCGACGTGCTCGTCACGCGGGTCGCAGGACCCGCGTTAACGCACATTCTCCCGCAGGTTTCTGCGGTCGTCGCCGAGCTCGGCGGCAGCACGTCGCATTTGGCCTCTCTAGCGCGCGAGCGCGGTATTCCGATGGTGCTCGGCGTGCTCGATGCGACCAACACGATCCCTGAAGGCTCGAACGTCGCCGTCGACGGCGTCGCAGGCATCGTTCGCTGGATGCAATAAAGGAAAGTCAGCCAATGAGTGACAAAGCCAAGGTCGTCCTCACGGACTATGTATGGGAAAAATTGGACGTCGAGAACGAGATACTCGGCGAGCTTGCCGACGTCGTACCGCTGCAGGTCACCGATCCCGCAGCATTCTTTCCCGAGGCGGACGACTGCGATGCCCTGCTGAATACCTACGCCGGTCCGATTACGGCCGATGTCATGGCGAAGATGCCGAACTGCAAAATCATTGCACGCTACGGAATCGGCGTGGATACGATCGATCTCGACGCCGCGACCGAGGCCGGCATCATCGTCACGAACAACCCGACGTATTGCATCGAGGAAGTCGCCGAGCACACGATGGCCATGTTGCTCACGGCCGCGCGAAAGATCGCATTCTACGACCGACTCGTCCGTGACGGTCGCTGGGAGGTACCGCCCGGAAAACCCATGTTCCGCCTGGCCGGCAGCACGGTCGGCCTCGTCGGGTTCGGTAACATCGCCCGCCACGTCGCCAAGGCGGCCGCAGGATTCGACATGCGCGTGCTCTTCGCGGATCCGTTCGTCGAGGCCGGACAGTTCGATACACCCGGCGAGAAAGTCGAGCTGCCAGAACTGCTGGCTCAGTCGGACTACGTTTGCATTCACGCGCCGCTGCTTCCCGCAACGCGCGGCATGATCGGCGCCGAGCAACTTGCACAGATGAAAGACACCGCAGTCCTCGTCAACTGCTCGCGCGGGCCGATCATCGACACGAACGCGCTCATCGCCGCACTCGATGCGAAAGAGATCGCTGGTTGTGCGCTCGATACGACCGACCCGGAGCCGCTACCCGATGACAACGCGCTGCGCGGTCGAGACAACGTCATCATCAACCCTCACGCGGCTTGGTATAGCGAGCAGGCCATGGCGCGTCTGCAGCGCGGCGCGCCGAGCGAAGTTCGCCGTGTGCTCGAGGGTGAGTGGCCCGTGAACGTCGTCAACAGGGCCGTGAAGGGCAAGAGCCGCGCCGGGCTCTAGCGAGGTTGCCTTCGGCGCCCGGCTGAAAGGCCCGTAGCGCCTCGTTTTGACGATACGCAAGCGCTCGGATCGCCGCAGAGCGCGCTGCTATAATTCAGCCATGAGCTCGAAGTCACGATCGCCGATCTCAAGTCTCGTCGGTTTAACGTCGCTACTGCTGCTCCCTCTCGCAGCCTGGCCGCAAGCCAATGATTTCTTCGCCGGGCGAACGGTCACGATACTGGTCGGCTCGAGTCCTGGCGGCATCACGGATTCCTCGGCTCGAGAGATCGCGCGATTCCTCGAGCGACACATCCCCGGCGAGCCGACAGTAATCGTCAAGAACATGCCAGGTGGCGGCAGCGTCACGATGACGAACTATCTGTACAGATCCGCACCGAAAGACGGCACGTTCCTCGGCTACGCGTTGCCGGCAATCGTAACGGCTCAGCTACTCGAACCACGTCGCGCCCGATACGATGGCCGCGAGGTGAACTGGATCGGCTCGGCATTTAGAACGACGAACGTGCTCTCGGTTTCGAGTTCTGCACCGGCCACGACGCTCGAGGCGCTGAGACAAGAGCCCGTCGCGATCGGCGTTACGGGCAGAGGTTCGCCGATCTATCAGATGCCCGCGTTAGCGCGATCATTGCTGGGACTACAGCTGAACATCATTGCCGGATACGAGGGCGGCAGCGACATCACACTCGCGATGGAGCGCGGTGAGGTCCATGGCCAGGGAACAGCCCTCGAATTCTGGCAAATGTCGCGTCCGCAGTGGCTCGAATCCGGCCAGTTAGCCCATCTGGTCTACATCGGGGTCGGGGATCCGCAGCGACTACCCGGCGTGCCCCACATGAAAGACCTCGTATCGAGCGACGAGGATAGGCGGCTCGTGGAGTTTTTCGAGACGAGCGCGACGTTCGGGTTTCCTCTGTTCGCGCCGCCATCCGTTCCGGACGAGCGAGTCGCGATACTGCGGCAAGCCTTCGCCGACGTGGTCGCCGACAACGAGTTCATCGAAGCCGTTCGCTCGACGATGAAGATGGAGATCACACCCACGGTCGGCAGCGCGCTGGAACAGCTCATCGAAGAGGCGATCGATACGCCCGAGCCGATCGTCGCCAGAGCTCGCGCGGTGCTCGAAGCGAACTGAGCCGAGGTTCTCTAGCCCGCTGCGACGTGGGCTTGGAATCTTCTCGGGGTTCTCAGAAGCAATCGGCTACTCGTACCACAGCAGCCCACAGCCTGTAGCCCAGGCTTTGACGGGCTCATAAAACAGCACGTGCGCATTGCGGCCGGCACTGATGCCTGCCACCGTAACCCAAGTTCTGATCTCGTGCGTCCCGAGCCCGCGCTGCTCGAGCTCCTCGTCCGAGTAGCTCTGCAGCCCGTCCGCATCGCCGTCCTGCAGGCGCTGCAGGAACAGCGCGTCGAACTGCGTATCGATCTCTCCGTGAATACGCTCACCAGGCGCGTGGCTCAAGCCCCCCGCTGCAACGACCGCGACGCGCCGCGGATCGGCCTCGAGCGCTTCGCCGATTACCTTGCCCAACGCGTAGCAACGCGAGAGCTGCGGTAGCGGATAAGTCATACAGTTGACGATGAGCGGGACGACCGGAATTGCTCTATCCGGGTTCAGAAAGCTCAGCGGGACCATCGTGCCATGGTCGAGCTTGAGCTCATTCGCATAGTTCATTTCGAAACCCGCCGCATAGCAGGCCTCGAGCAAGCGACCGGCGAGCTCGGGCTCTCCGGGCGATAGGCCCTGCTCGACCTTGAGCCACGGCTCAACGGGACCGAAATAGTTATCGGCCACGCCGAGCGTGAACGCAGGCATGCAATCGAGAAAGAAGTTCGCGAAATGCTCGGAGCTTACGATCAAGATCGCTTCGGGGTCCGTCGCCTCGAGCTTGGCCCGCAACTCGCCGTACGCACCGTAAAAACGTTCCTTGAGCTCCGGTCCCGGCGCGTCGGCCCATGCAGTAATACCCGGCGTATGACTTACCGAGCAGGCAAACGTCATAGACACTAATCATCTCCCTTGCGGATGGCATGCAGATAATCCGGCTCGGATACCCCGTGGATTATCGTAAACGGACGAAGCAGCAGCGGGTGCACGCCCATCTCATAGAGTGCATACATGTCGAGCTTCGAAACCGCGAGCCCTTCCTCGTCCGTCAGCCCGAATTCCTCGACGAACTCATCCTTGTTCTCGAAGAATCGCTCGCGCGCCTGCGGGTCTCTGTTGACGCTCTGAATGAGTTTTTGTACCTGGTAGATACTCATCGTTCGTTCCTCACTATAACGGCAACGGCATGGGCACATCGAGATGCTGCGCGGTTTCCGCCAACTGCGTCCATACTCTGTCCGGAATCGGAATACCGTCCTGACGGCGCTGCGACTCGCGCACCTCCGGCTCACCGGGCAACATGACCTCGCCGTCCTCATCGAGCGCTGGAAGATTCTTGATCGACCGGGCTAACGCGAGAATCAGCGCCTTGAACTCCTCAACGCTCGAGAACGCCTCTATATCGATCGCGACGACGAGCCCGTTCTGCGCATGCCCCTTCTGTGCACCTGTCAGCGCCGGCTCGAGCAGCGGGTTTCCCGACAACACGCCCGTCAGACATTCGAACAGCAGAGACAATCCGGAGCCCTTGGGTCCGCCCAACGGCAGCGGTATCGCCGCTTTGTTCGCGTCGTCGGTAAGCTCACCGTCGGCGGTGAGCGCGCAGATCCCGGGCAGCGGCTGGCCCGTTGCCTGGGCAGACCGGATCTTTCCGAGCGGAATCTGACTCGTGGACATGTCCAGCACGAGCATGCCATCTGGCCCACCGGGCACGGCAATTGCAATAGGCGTCGTCGCGACACCTGCTGCACGCGCCCCGAAATAGGCCATGGTCGGCCGGCTCGTCGCAACGGCGATCCCTGCCATGTTCTGCCGTGCAGCCATTGCCGCGTAGTAACCGACGGCCCCGGAATGTGTCGTGCGCCGCACGACGGTCCAACCAATGGCGTCGGTCTTCGCGCGCTGCAATGCGTCTCGCATTGCATAGGACATGGCCACGGCACCGGATCCTTGCGCGGCGTCGACGACCGCGGCGGCCCCGCGTGCGCTCGTGACTTCCATCACGGCATCCGCACGCATCGTGCCGGAATCGAGCCAAGCTACGTAGCGTGGAATGCGCATAACACCATGCGAATCGATGCCGCGAAGATTCGCCCAGAGGAGCACGTCGGTTTGAGTGCGGGCGTCTTCGGCTGAGAACCCGGTCGCCTCGAACACGCCATGGCAGAACGCCTCTAGGTCATTGACTGCGACTCGGATTGGAGTTTCGGACATGAGGTGTCGTACCGGTTAGTCGCTGCTACACCGGATAGAAGCGATCGAGCCAGCCTTTCACGATCGCACGAGCTCGGTGACTCTGCTCGGCGAGAAGAAAGTGATCGACATCGGTGAGCAAGTGCAGCTCCGTCGGCTGACCGGCTCGCTTGAATAGCTCGATTGATTGCTCTGTCGGCGTTACCGAGTCCTTCGCCGCGTGCATGAGTAACAGCGGGCGCGGTGCAATGTTTTCGACGACGTCTTCAGCGCGAAAATCGAACATGCTCTGCGCCGTTTCCACGGGAAATTCCATGACGGATTTCTTACTCAGATGCCCGCGCAGCTTCTCGGGGATCGGCACGATATCGTACCGGGAGACCATCATCGGCTCATCCGCTGGTGACTTACGTGCACGACCGGCCTCGAGCATCGCCAGAAATTTCTGCCACGCCTCCGGCGATTTGTGCTGGCCTCGAAACTTGCGCTCACCGTGGCCCCAACCGCCGGCAGAGACGACAGCAGAAACGCGGGAATCGATTCCCGCCGTGTACAGTGCGACGGCGGCACCGAAGCTGCTGCCAATGAGACCGACGCGTTTGTCCGAGATCTCCGGCCGAGCCAGTAGACAATCCAAGGCTCGTTGCGTGTCCTCGACCTGCTCCAGGCAAATGATGTGCCCGAACGGACCTTCGCTGTCTCCGCAGCCACGCATGTCGAAGCGCAGTGTGATGTAGCCCCAGTCGCACAGCATGCGCGCGGGGTCGACGACGTTACCGGCATTCTTGTTACTGCCGAAGCCGTGGAGCACGATAAAAGCCGGACGTTGGGAACGGCCCGGATCGAAGTCGTCGGGGAACTGCAGGACGGCGGAAAGCTCATACCCTGCAGATTCGAACTGAATATCTTGCTCAATCAATGCGGAGAGTCAGGCTCGCTAAAGCGCGCGCTACCTTACGACGATCGCCGAGTCAGGGCAAGCGAACGCCGGAAGGTAGACGAGCGACGGACTGCGGTTAGCTCGCCGCTATTACGGCAAGGCAAATGCGTAAATTGCGTTATGCCCCTGGACCGTCGAGATGCGGCTGATCGACATCGGCGTAGCAGTGCCCGATTGCGCATTTCCGGTCATGACGAGGACGTACTGACGGCCATCCACGGCATAGGTAATCGTGCTCGTCTGAGCGATACCACCGAGCACGGTCTCCCAGAGAATGTCGCCCGAGTCCGAATCGAAGGCCCGGAACCGGCGTGCCATATCGCCCCAGAACAATAGATTGCCGGCCGTCACGAGCGCGTTGCCGTTGCCGGGCTCAGCTTGTGAATAGATGCGCTCCATCGTGCCTGTCGCGAGATCGACCTTGGCGATGTTCGCGTAGTCGTCGGGGTCGATTCCCGGTCTGAGAATTCCGTTGCGCGGGCCGAAACCGCTTGCCGCCCGCGAGTTGGCGGTCATGTCCAAGCAAGCGTCATGATACGGAATGTAAAGCGCATTCTTGTCGGGATCATAGGCAGTCGACCAGAAGCTGCGCGTATTGTGATAACAGACTAGCCGCCGATCGCCATCCTGAACGAAGAGTCGCTCGCTGTTGATCTCAGTACGGCCCGTCTCTACGTTGATGTTCGCAATATGAAATTCGGGTATGTCGTAAGGAAACGGCATCGCCCAGAGGAACTGCCCCGTCTCGCGATCGAGCATCCAGATACCGCCGCCCTCTCCGACTGCAACGACCGCATCGTGATCCTCGCCTCGCGCGACGCCCGGGTTGATCCACTTGACGGCGGACGGGTCGGGCTCGAGACGCGTCGTCACGAGTGTCCGCTCATGTAAGTGGTCAAGATCCCAATCGTCCCCTGGATTGTGTTGGTAATACCAAACGAGCTCGCCCGTATCGACATCGAGCGCGACGGTCGAGTTACTGTAGAGATCGGCCGGCGCGGTATAGGAGATTGCATCGGCACTCCCGTGACGCGTTAGTCGTGTGTACGGCGATGGATTGGCAATGCCCCAGTAGGTGATTCGCCGTTCGGGGTCGTAGGAGCCCGGCAAACCCCAAGAGCTCGCGGCACGTCGATCCTCGGGAACTTCGCCCCACGTGTCGCCGTCAGGTGTGCCCTCGGCCGCGGTGTTATAAAACTTCCAGAGCTCCTCGCCCGTTAGGGCGTCGTGCGCTGCAATGAAACAACCAACCCTCTGCGCGCAGGTTCGATTCGTGATTGCTTTTCCGTCTGCGATGAGCACGCCGCCCGTGTGCTGCGTTCGTGTTGCAGGATCGTGAACTTGCGTTTCCCAGCGAACGTCGCCAGTGCGCGCATCGAGACCGACGAGGACTCCATCGGGCGCGGGATAGATAATGATGTCACCGTAGATACCGATGTTCTTAGTGCGGGACAGCTCCGGCCGGCCGATGTGCTGAGTCACTTCGGCAGACATGTTTCGGTAATAGGTCCAAACCTCGTCGCCCGTCGTCGCATCGACCGCGAGCACACTTGCGCCGGGCTGGACGACATAGAGAACACCGTCGTGGACGAGCGGTACCGTCTCCTGTGAGCCGAGCGGCAGTCCACGGGCCCAAGCGAGCTGAAGTCCATCGACGTTATTCGCGTTGATCTGATCCAACGGACTGAAACGCTGCTGATCATACGTGCGGTTGATCATCAGCCAATCCGATGGATCCGGGTTCAGCAGCGTCTCCTCGTCGACAAGCTGAAAATCACTAGATTGGCCGAGCGCCTCGATTGCGATGCTGCCGAGCAACGCGATGCCGATTCCGGAAACTTTGTTCATAAACGCCCCCTTCTTTTGCGCTCTTCTTGGTCGTTATTCGTTGCGCCAGTTTACCGCTAAACGCGGGTCAAAAGTCCGACTTCAGTGCGGAGAGCACTGTCGTATCGCGCGCGTATACGTCCTCGTAAAACCGTACTCCCCCATCGTCTGCCGGCTCTGCCGTCCAGTAGACAATGAGCACTCGCAGCGGCGTTGTCAGATACACGGTAATTGTCTGACGGTTATCGATCGCTCGATCGATCGCCTCCCGCGTCCAATCCGGCTGGTCCTCGAGCAACCGAGCGGCAAACTCCAGTGGATTCTCGACCCGCACGCAACCGTGCGAGAAGGCGCGCGGGGCGCGGCCAAAAAGCTCGCGATTCGGCGTGTCGTGCAAATAAACAGAGTGGGCGTTTGGAAACATGAATTTGACTGCACCGAGCGCATTATCGGGACCGGGCCGCTGCACGAGGTTGTAAGGAAAATCGCTCGCACTAACGCTCTCCCAATCCAGCACGGCCGGATCCACGCTCCTCCATTCCTGATCGAACAAGCCGAAATTACGCGCGGGCAGATAGCTCGAGTCAGCCTTCATCTGCGGCAACATCTCGTCCTGGATTATGCTACGCGGTACCGTCCACGTAGGATTGAGCACGAGGTAGGTCATGT
>JABAHR010010342.1_pt2 | contig 11985 bp, 13 predicted proteins | sample 7062101 | NCBI WGS metagenome assembly JABAHR01 (sample SAMN14534553, study PRJNA622989) | marine sediment metagenome | biome: marine biome [ENVO:00000428]; feature: marine pelagic biome [ENVO:01000023]; material: deep marine sediment [ENVO:00002113] | place: India: Gulf of Kutch | collected...
CAATTCAGAGCACAGATCAAAGGCCTATCTCTGATTGAATCTTTATACATCAGCAACGCAACAGAAGAAAAGACATACACCTCAACTTCAAATTATATTTTAACGAACCACTCATCATCAGTTCAAGAGGGGGACCCAACTAAATACAAGTTGAGGCTGTGACTCGTTATTCATCAAGTGGTAATGCCAGCAGTACTTACTTATGTACTCACAACAAAACAGGCCAGCCAATATTTGGCCAGCCTGATGTTATAACTGGCGCGCGATATAGGATTCGAACCTATGACCTCTGCCTCCGGAGGGCAGCGCTCTATCCAGCTGAGCTAATCGCGCGCAGGGTTTGCTTTATAACCCAATTCACAAACACTTTGCAACTGATAATCAAAGTGTATCAATGCAGTTGCCGGGTGCTTCAATAAACTGCTATCATGCCATTTATGTGGCGTATTCTCACGGTCATTACGACCTTGACATTATCTCTATCATGGCCTCTCCTGGCGGCTGAAACTGGGGCTGTAGAAAATGCCGTTGAGCCAGCGGTCGCCGTTGTCTCAGTGCAGAAAAGCTTCCTGATCGAACCGATGGCAGCAAACGTTTTTGCAGCCATCGCCAAACCGGGGAGCCAGGCGACCACCAACGCGCTTTTCGTGGTCGGCAAAGATTATGTGGTGGCTGCCGGGGCCCACATGTCGCAACCGGTGATCGAAGACCTTTACAAGGCAATTCAAGCCCGGACCCGTAAGCCGGTTCGCTATTTTGTTTTGACCCATCATCATAGCGGTTTTACCTATGTTGATTTTGATTTTCCGCCGGGGCAGGATGTCCTGATGAGTTGGCAAACCTGGAAAGACATTGACTCCGAAATTCGAAATACCGAGTATACGACTCTCTTTTTCAATGAAGGCCTCACCCTCAAACCCGGTGGTGTCTCTGTGGTCCTGACCAATATCGGCAAAGGCCATACCAGTGGCGATGTTGTCCTCTACATTCCTGAAGCGGAGGTTATCTTTGCCAGCGACCTGCTCTATATCAACAGTGTCGGTTACATGGGCAGCGGCTACATGACAGAATGGCTGTTGGCGCTTGATTTCCTCGAACAGATTGGTGCCAGATATGTTGTCCCGGGATATGGTCCCATCAGCAGAGCTGATGATATCTACGAATTCAGCCAGTTTTTTCGCGACTTCCTCACTGAGGTGTTGCAGCATATAGAAAGAGGCGATTCTCTTGAAGAGACGCTGGCGTCATTCAGTTTGCCCGAATACAGCAAGCTGGAAGGTTATGAACAATTGATTGAACTCAACATCAAAAGGGCGTATGAAGACCTGAACAATACTTTCAACCCTTAACAATCGCAAAGAACAATCCTTTGCTCTAGAGTTGACTCCTCGTCAAAGCTGAATTTACAGTACAAACCATCTCACTCCTGACCACTCATTCAATTCATATCTTATTTAAGTAAATAGATCCTTTTGACAGACCTTTATACAAGTCATGAATTTGACAAGGGGACTGGCACTGCTATCATTAAAAACATGTTTATCCTGATAAACTTTTGGTTTCATAACTGATTCCAGCAATATTCTAAATACTCTGTGACAGGGACAACGATTGCAATGAAACGATTTTTATTGGTTGCCGTCTTGCTAATATTGGTTTGCGTACCCGTCGCTGTCCTGTTATTTCTTTACAATCTTCCTATCGACACGAGAGATCCCTCTCCACAACAACCGATAGCATTCAGCCATCGTCTGCATGCCGGAGATTACAGTATTGATTGTCGCTACTGCCACCGGGGAGTCGAAGTCTCACCGGTGGCCGGGATCCCTCCAATGGCAACCTGTCAATCCTGCCATATGTTCATAGCCAATGATCGCCCGGAAGTCGCCAAGCTTTTGAAATTTATCGAACGCAAAGAACCTGTTGAATGGGTTCGAGTCTATCACCTTCCTGAACATGTGTATTTTCCACATATGATGCATATCCGGGCCGGTTTGAATTGTGAAAAGTGTCATGACAAAGTGGCATCAATGGAACGGATTGAACGCAATGTCAGCCTTGAGATGGGATGGTGTCTTGGCTGCCACCGGGACTACGAAGCCAGCATAGATTGTTGGGCCTGCCATATTTAGGGATAAACGGGATGAAACGTCGCACTTTTTTGAAATTATCCGGGATGACCTCAGCCAGCGTCGCACTGTCAGGCTGTCAAAAGAGCAATGAAAAATTAATCCCGTTTCTGGTTCCTCCGGAAGATGGCTCGATTCCGGGACTTGCCGACTACTATGCCAGCACCTGCCGGCAATGCCCGGCTGGCTGCGGGACACTCGTTCGCATCAGTGAAGGCCGGGCCAAAAAGATTGAAGGCAACCCCATGCACCCGGTCAATCGTGGCAAGCTGTGCGCCAGGGGACAAGCGGCATTGCAGGTTCTCTACCATCCTGACCGTATCCGCCAGCCCCTTAAAAGAACCGGACCTCGCGGATCAAGCCAATACAGCAAGATTTCATGGGACGAAGCCTTCTCTATCCTGATAGAGCAGTTAAGCAAATTACATGAGAATAACCAGACTGACCAACTGGCTTTGATGACCCCTCCACTCAATGGTTCACTGTCAGTTCTGGCAGAACGTTTCATGCAGGCCTTCGGCTCTCAAAATCACATTGCCTGGGATCTGCTCAGTCCGGAATGGATTCGACGCGGGAGCCTGGCAAGCTATGGTCACGAAGTTATTCCCGATTATGATCTGGAAAACACGCAATACATACTGAGCTTTGGTGCTGATTTCTTGGAAATGCATCTTTCCCCTGTCCGTTATAGCCGGGGATTCGGTGCAATGCGACAATCTCGCCCCACTATCCGTGGTCGCTTCACCTATGCCGGTGCGCGCATGTCAATGACAGCAGCTTCGGCTGACCGGTGGCTGGCAACACTCCCCGGCACAGAAGGGTTACTTGCTCTGGGTCTTGCCCGTGAATTGCTGGCGAGTGGGAATTTCAATCAGGAAGCGGTAACGTCCGCAGGTATTAATCTCAAAGAGTTGCAAAATCTGCTTGCAGATTTTGCACCGCAGTCGGTGCTCAAAGCAACGGGTGTTTCGGAGAAGGCCTTCAAAGCAACGGTTAAAGACCTGTCGACCATTCAACCGGTCGTCGTTATGGCTGGTGAAGCTGTTGCCTGGCAAACTAATGGACTGGAGTCGGTCAAGGCTATTCAACTATTGAATGTTCTGGCCGGCAGCGTCAATCAGCCAGGGGGTATTTTCCTGCCCCAACCCAAAAGTCCGGGACAACTTACCAGTTATGCGGGTCTAAGAAAATTCATCAGCAAAATGCAGGATGGTAAAATTCAACTGGCCCTGAACTGGCAAAGTAACCTGGCTTTTACAACCCCTTCTTCACTCGGATTTAAAAAAGCCCTGGAGAACGTGCCTTTCCTGGTCAGCTTTTCTCAATTCATGGATGATACGACACTGCATGCAGACCTGATTATGCCTGATCATGCTGACCTGGAAAGCTGGGGGGATGTCATTTCAGACCGTGGAGCAAAAGAATCCGTCATCGGTTTACTGCAACCAGTGGTAAAACCTCTGCATGATACTCGTCAATTCCCCGAGATCATGTTGTCAGCAGCACAACAGCTGGGCGGTGATGTCGCCGCAGCCTTGCCTTGGGGAACATACCTCGAGATGCTCAAAGAATCTGTATTGGCGCACTTGGACAGCCCTCAGGAGAAAAATGCTCAACAACTCTGGCAACAAATCCAGCAACAGGGCGGTCTTTTTTCTCAACCAAGGCAGACGGAACAATCAGCTGTGGTCAATGGCCAGCTACCGAAACTTTCAACTCCCCGCTTCATAGGTGATAGCGAGAATTACCCGCTGCATCTTCAGGTGTACCTTTCCCCTGCATTCGCAGATGGCCGCAATGCAAATCTGCCTTGGCTACAACAGATGCCAGATCCGATGTCGACAGTAGTATGGGACAGTTGGGTCGAAATTAATCCGGCGACAGCCAGAAGTCGTGGTATCCGTGAAGGTGACCTGGTGGAGGTGGCCTCTGCAGAAAACAGTATCAAGCTTCCTGCAGTTATTTATCCAGGCATTCATCCTGATGTTATCGCTATCCCAATAGGCCAGGGGCATGAGAATTTTGGTCGTTACGCTGCCAAACGTGGAGTCAACCCTATGCAGATATTAAATGCAGAGGAGGACAAAGAGCATAGCTTGCCGGCCTGGGGTGCCACAAGAGTCCAGCTTCGACAGGTTTCCCCAGATGGCAAGCTGGTTACATCCGGACACCCGGAAGGCAGTTACCGCAGGGACATCCTGGGCATATAAAGCAAACTCTTTCGAGGAATTGTGTGCATATGAGTCGAATGGAAAGTCAGTATAAATGGGGGATGGTCATTGACCTTGATCGCTGCACAGGGTGCGGTGCCTGTGTAGTCGCCTGCCAGAGTGAGAACAATATTGCCTTGGTCGACAAGCAACGTTTTTCTGAAGGTCGCAACATGCACTGGTTACGCATCGAACGATACTGGGAGGGCGAATTCCCCAATGTGCGTGCTCGTTTCCTGCCAATGCTTTGTCAACATTGTGATGATGCTCCCTGCGAACCTGTCTGTCCGGTTTATGCCAGCTACCATAATCCTGAAGGGCTGAATGGTCAGGTGTACAATCGTTGTGTGGGTACCCGTTACTGCGCCAACAACTGTCCTTACGCTGTCAGAGTTTTCAATTTTCTCAACCCGGACTGGCCTGAGCCACTACCGGATCAGCTCAACCCGGATGTAACGGTTCGCAGCCGCGGGGTCATGGAGAAGTGCACCTTCTGCATTCAGCGTATTCGTCGTGGAAAAGAAACTGCCAAAAATGAGAGCCGTAATGTGAGAGACGGCGAGATCCAACCGGCCTGTGCACAAACCTGTCCACCCGGGGCAATCATTTTCGGGAACCTTGCCGATCCTGAAAGCACTGTCTCCAGGCTGGCACGCAGCCCACGACGCTATCGCCTGTTCGAAGATCTAGGCACCGACCCGTCGGTAATCTATCTCAAAGGAGGTGGGCATGAACACGCCGGCTGACAGGATTCTAGACGCTACGGCTGCCAACGAAGCCATGCTCTCCTCGACCAGGCCAGCGACCTGGCGCTGGTATTTGCTCGCCTTCGTGCTGGGTGTGTTGGTCGCTGGCGGGTTGTATGCATTTACTTACCAGATGATGACAGGCATGGTAGTGACCGGAATTAACCGACCGGTCATGTGGGGGATGTACATCATCAACTTTGTTTTCTGGGTCGGTCTATCCCACTCAGGCACCATGGTTTCTGCAATACTGCGTTTATCCCAGGCTAACTGGAGACGGCCAATACTTCGCGGGGCCGAAGCCATGACCGTCTTTTCAATTACTGTCGGTGGACTCTTCCCCCTGATTCATCTTGGCCGGAACTGGACTTTCTACTACATGATCCCCTATCCAAACCAGTATGGTTTGTGGCCTAATTTCCGCTCTGCACTACTTTGGGACATGATGGCTATCACCACCTATATTATAGGCAGTTCGCTTTTCCTTTTCCTTGGGCTACTGCCTGACTTGGCTGTAGCAAGGGATCGTTCCACGGGCTGGAAACATCTTATTCTCTCAATCCTGGCTCTCGGTTGGCGAGGGACAGCTCAACAGTGGAAGACCTTTGCCCGCACCTCAACCCTGATGGCATGCCTGGTCATTCCGGTCGCTGTTTCGGTTCATTCAATCGTCGCCTGGGACTTTGCCGTGACCCTGGTTCCGGGCTGGCACAGTACCATCTTCCCGCCCTACTTTGTTATCGGCGCGATCACCTCCGGAGTCGCCGCGGTCATCACCCTTATGATTATCATTCGCAAGGCCTTCAAGCTTGAGGACTTTCTGCGCCCGATACATTTCGAAAATATGGCCAAGTTACTGCTAGCTGTCTGTTTGATCTGGTCTTACTTTTATTTTGCAGAAGTTTTCACCACCTGGTACGGGCACAAACCGATAGAATGGGAGGTGTTCAGCTTCCTGCACAGTCATTATGCGCTACCGTTATTTATCATGATTCTCGGCAACACAATTGTGCCGATCACCTGTCTGATCTGGCGCCCGATTCGTCGTTCAATTCCAGCCCTTATGCTCATCTCGCTGCTAGTGAACGTGGCGATGTTCACCGAGCGTTTCCTGATCATTGTCCCATCACTGTCGCACAAAAACGTCCCTTTCATATGGGGGGCTTATGCTCCGACATGGGTCGAACTGTCGATAACAGTCGCTGCCTTTGGAGGCTTCGGCCTGCTCTATATGCTGTTCGCAAAATTCTTTCCGATCGTGGCTATCACTGATGTGCGTGAAGAGACTGAAGCTCTGCGTGGCGAAACAGAATTGGGACGTACTCACCTGGCGACCCTGATCAATGAGGAATAAGCATGGAACTTCTGGGGGTTTTTCAACGTGTCGATGATGCTGCAGCCGCTGTAGATGAGCTGATCGCAGCCGGTTGCCCTGAAGGGGTTATTACTTCTGTGACTTCAGTCCCTTACCCTGATGGCGTGCTGGTCAACAACACCAGGTCCAGTTGGTTCCACTGGGTGACTCTCGGTGGAGCCTTACTGGGAGCATGCGCAGGTTTCCTGCTCGCTGCAGGTACCGCCTGGCTTTACCCGTTGCAGACAGGCGACAAGCCAATCGTCGCTCTCTTCCCTACGGGCATCATCACCTATGAATTCATGATGCTTTGCGCCATGCTCGGCACCATGCTCGGAATGTTTTTAGAAATGCGCCTGCCTGATCTCAACAAACGGGCTTACGACCCTGAAATTGCCAACGGATTGATTGGCATCTCCGTTACCCTTAGTAGCAATGAAAAGGTTCAGCGAGTGGAAAAGATCCTGAATACTGCCGGCGCGCTGAGAGTCATAAATGACGAGGTGCCTAAATGAAAAATATTCTAATGTGTTTTCTGCTGAGCAGTATCTGTCTATGTTTGTCGGCATGTGACGATATGCACCAGCAACAATCGATAAAGCCGCAAGAAGCACCGCGACGATCGGCTCCGGCAACCGCGATTCCGATTCAAGGAAAACTGAATGTCAGCTGGCAAAGTCAACTCGCCAACCCAATTCCTGTAAGCGCTTCCTCGGTGCAGCGTGGCAAGGAACTCTATTTGATCAACTGTGCCATGTGTCACGGCACCCCTGAAACCCATCCGGGGACAGTCGGCAAGAAACTCGTTCCCCCGCCGCCAAACTTGCAAGACCCGCGGATCAAGGCACTGAGTGATAGCGACGTTTTCAAGCGGATCTCTCTCGGTTTCGGACGCATGCCCGCCTTCCAACTCGTTATATCAGCCACGGATCGCTGGCATATGGTGAATTATCTGCATACTTTCTAATCAATTCAACTGACTCGCAAAACACTTTCTTCACAGCTATTGAGCCTGTCCATTTTCACCTTGACCTGTTTGGCCACAAGAAAAAAGGGCCTGTCGGCGAACGACAGGCCCCAAAATCAACAATTGGTTGCATGCAAAAGTTAGTGATCTTCTTCATCGTGGTAGGTTTTGCGAATCAGCACACTGACTATCCCGCCGAACAGGAGCAGACCGACAGCTATGCCTCCCCACATCTTGCGCTTGTTGAGAGAAACATCGATAGCCGCTATTTGACCTCTGATCTCACCCAACTCGGCCTGGACACCTGATGTCTCCTGGCGAACCTTAGCTACGTCGACCCCGTGGAAGATACTGTGGAAGCGGTTGCGCTGCTGGAACAGCTGCCCTTTCATCTCGTCCACAGCGATACCAAGACGGAACAGCCGCTCAAGATCTTCTGCGACTTTATTGACAATGGCATCAGTCTCAACCAGCGACAATCTGATTAGCGCAGCGCGCTCATAGTTATGGCACTGGGTGCAGGCCTCTTCGTTAATCAGTTCAAGGCTTGCTTTTTGAACAGCATGATTACCGTGGCAGACGACGCACTGGGCACCGCCTTCCTCGATTGCCTGTCCATGGGCGCCATCTTTATATTCCTGGGCGATACCTATATGACACTGTCCACAGAAATCGGGCACTTCCTCATATTCAGGTACTCCGACAAAACCATTATCCGGACTCATCGCCATGGCGAAATCCGTCGGATCGCCGCCGTGGCAATCGTGGCAGGAAATACCATTATCAGCATGGATGCTATTTTTCCATGCTGCAACCGGCGCAGCAAGTTGTCCTTCCAAGCCACCATGGCACTGTATACATACGGTGTCTTCAGCCAGTAAAGAGGCCGGCATAGAAAGCAAAACAAAGACGATCAGGACATAGATTCTAGCAACTGTGCGCCTCATGAGTAGTGCCCCCAGATAGATATGGCCACAAAAAGCAGAATAACGAGAACGTAACAGGTCATAAACAGCGGCCTCTTAAATGGCCTGCGTTCCCGGCTCCGATCAATAAATGGCAATAGGGCAAGAAAAGTCATGAATGCTCCCTGGACCCCCAGGCCTATAATTTCACTGGGGAAGATTTTCAGGGTCTGGTAAGCCCACAGAAAATACCATTCCGGCTTGATATTCGGTGGAGTTACAAACGGGTCGGCAGGTTCGAAGGCCGATTCCGGGAAAAACAGGCTCGGTGCAAAGAAGACGATCGCCAAGAAGAATGCCAGGAAAAAACAGATGACCGCTGTGTCCTTGATCACGTAATTCGGGAAGAAGGGAATTCCACCCGGGTGTTCTTCATGTTCGAAGTGGTCCGGGTAGTCCCGCTCCTCGTACTCAGGCCCGAACGGAGGACGAGAAACACCGGCTCGCCGCACACAGAACAGGTGAAAGCCGATCAAGCCTCCAAGCAACAACGGCATCCCCATGACATGCAGGGCAAAGAACCGCCCCAAAGTCGCTTCATTGACCATGGCGCCGCCACGCAGGAAACGCACCAGCTCGTCACCAACGAATGGGATGGCTCCTGCGGCATCAGTCGCCACCGTAGTTGCCCAGAAGGAGAGCTGACTCCAGGGAAGCAGATAGCCGGTCAGGCAAAGGCCAAAGGATAGATTGAGGATAATAAAACCTGAAATCCAGGTCAGTTCACGAGGTTTCTTGTAACTGCTCATGAACATCACCGAGAGCATATGCAGCAACAGCGCTATAACGATGATGTTGGCACCGACTGCGTGCAAGGTCCGCATCAACCAGCCGAAAGGGACTTCATTCATGATCCGTTCGACGCTCTGGAAAGCCTCTGCCGGGTTGGGAACGTAGTGGATCAGCAGGAGAATTCCAGTAGCAATCTGGATCATGAACAACGTCATCAGCACAGCCCCGAGGGTGTACCAGACATTGATGTTGCGCGGCAGCAAGTACTTGGTCAGGTTTTGCTCCAGTATATCCCTGATACCGAGCCGCGAATCCAGGAAATCGATGATTTGCTTTTTCATCTCTCCCCCCTATCCAACCAGTACTTGGTCAGCTTCAACAGTAACAGGTAGAGATTCCAAAGGCTTTGGCGGCGGCCCCCCCAGAACTTGTCCATCTGTACCGAAACGACCAGCATGACACGGGCACAAGAATTCGCCCTCTACCTCCTGCCATTTCACAATACAGCCAAGATGCGTGCAGACTGCTGAGAACGCGGTAAATTCACCCGGTGCCACTTGCAGCACCACCGCCGGCTGACCACGGAAGCTGAAAAAATGAGCCTGTCCTGCATCGATTTCGGCCTTGGCAATAGTAACCTTCTCCAAGGCACCGGACTTTTCCTCCGGTAATAAATATCGCCAGACCGGCCACGCAGCAAAGCCAGCAAAAATGACAGAGACACCTCCAAGAAAGACGTAAAGAAAATTACGACGTTCCGGTGACGATATCTGATTATTCATGGGATCTCCTAGCACGTGATTGAAGAGATATCAAAAAAACTGATTAATTATAAAACATTCAGATATGTATGCAAGAAAGAAAGACAAATCGAGTCATAGATTCAGACCGCTATTGGATGGTCGCATAAACAGGAATCCGCAACTCGTTTTTGGGCGCACCAACAGCAGGGATAATCACATAACCGCTGAAACGACTTCTCCCCGGTTTTGGGCTCAACAGCAAGTCCACGGTCGTTTGCTCTCCCTTTGCCAAAGTGACTTCGTCCATCTCCGCCTGCAACTCCTTTGCTGTCGTCGTCGGCTTGCCTAATGACAAAGGCGACTCACCCTGGTTTCGCAAAGTAACTTTTGCAGCCAGGCTCTTATCCGCAGCGATATTACCAAAATTTACCCTGGATGGCTCAATCGCAACAACTTCAACAACTTTACCTTTTATATGCAGTTGCATTACCGGCACCACCGGATCATTACTGTAAAGATAGATTGTCTTCTTGACGGCGCCACGAAATCGCGTGCTGTCAAAGTTCGCCTGGATTTCCCCTTTACTTCCCGGTGGCAGACTCTTTTCAGAAACCAGGACAGCGGTACATCCACAGGAGCTTCTGACCCGATCGATCTTAAGAACATCCTGTCCAACATTGACAAATTCGAAAACATGGCGGACCTTGTCTCCCTGATAGACCTCGCCGAAATCATAGACAGTGCTTTCAAAATCCATCTTTGGTGCAGCCATAGCAACACTGCTCGGAACGATCAAAACAAAGAGAATCAACAGGCAAAAAAAATGACGCATTGACATTTACTCCTGACAAAAAATTTAGCCCAACGAATGTACAGATTGCTGCTGATTATAGCACAGGATTTACAGAGTGCTGACAAGGAAGTTCAGACCGTGAAAAAATTGACACAAAATGCCTGCTTTGCTATAGAATAGCCGACTATGATGAACCCGGGGACCCCTGACAAAACGCATTCATTAAGCCAACTTTTTTCAGCTGAGGAAATTGCAGCAAGAATCAAGGAACTGGCCACCCAGATTGACAGGGATTACCAGGGACAGGAAATCGTCATGATTGCTGTGCTCAAAGGTTCATTCCTGTTCATTGCCGACCTCGTCAGGGCAGTCAAAACACCGACAATTATCGATTTTGTCAGGCTGGCCAGTTATGGCTCAGCAACTCAGTCATCAGGGATAATAGAGGTTCGTAAAGACCTGGAAATGTCGATCAAGGACAAGCATGTCCTGGTGGTCGAAGATATCGTTGACAGCGGGCTGACTCTTGAGTCGCTGCGGAACATGCTTCTAAACCGTCAACCGGCCAGCTTGAAAATATGCAGCCTGATTGACAAAAAAGCACATCGCCAGACCGACGTTCATGTCGATTACATTGGCTTTTCCATGGATGACGGCTTCATCGTCGGCTACGGACTGGACTTGGATGAAAAATATCGCGATTTGCCCGACATCCGTGTGGTCGAGGGCGTTTGAGCTATTAAATACAGGGAGAAACTGAATGATTGTTCAGTGCCAAGCATGTCAAACCCGTTTTCGTCTTGCCGACGAAAAAGTCAAACCTGGCGGGACGAAAGTCCGTTGCTCAAAATGCAAAGAGATTTTTACCGTCACGCCACCGGAACCGGAGCCAGTTGAAGAGTCGGTCGATTTTGGCTCTTTCAATATGGAGGCGGTGGCTGATGAACCCTCCGAAGAAAGCGGGGAAAAGCCAGACGAGGGCGTCGAAGCAAGTACAGGCAGCGCACCGTCAGCCGAATCGGAACCATCAGAAGAAGAATCTTCGGATGAGATTGACTTCAGTTCCCTGGAGGCCGAAATCGGCGATGACAGCGGCACCGGCGAAGAGCTCGCCGATGACTTCTCATTTGCGGACACCAGTGAAACTGTCGACGAAGAGTCTGAAGAAGAACCATCGCTTGCAGCCGCTGAGCCCGAAGCGGGCACCGAAGAACCTGCAGAAGAAGACCAAACTGACTTTGGTGCCGCCTTTGAAGAAACCGAAGAGCCGGCAGCTATGGAGTTTGACTTCAACGAAGAGCAGGAATCCGAAAGTACTGAGACGGAATCTTTTGAAATAGAGTCAA
>JABAHR010007423.1_pt1 | contig 11970 bp, 16 predicted proteins | sample 7062101 | NCBI WGS metagenome assembly JABAHR01 (sample SAMN14534553, study PRJNA622989) | marine sediment metagenome | biome: marine biome [ENVO:00000428]; feature: marine pelagic biome [ENVO:01000023]; material: deep marine sediment [ENVO:00002113] | place: India: Gulf of Kutch | collected...
ATATAAACCTATTATAGGGGGGAAGGTCACTTCTTGCACCAGAACAACCCAATATCTTGATTTTCATAATAGAATAATATGCTTATAAAGATAAGTTAAAGTTATCTGATAGTAATGAATCTATATATTATATCCATTAAGTAATAAATTCAAGATATGGGCTATCTTAAACTTTTTCTTATAGATATGCTTATTTGTTCAATTACAACCACAGCAACTAACACAACAGCTGTAAGTGTAGCTACTTTTTCGTATTGGAAGGAACGTATGTATAAAAGTATATAAAATCCGATTCCCCCTGCACCAACAAGACCTAGTATAAGAGATTCTCTGAGATTTAGCTCAAACCTGAAAAGAGTATCACGTACAAGGTCTGGAGCTACCTGGGTTAAAATACCAAATCTTATTTTCTGTGCAAAGTTAGCCCCAGCTGCCTGCAGTGCTTCAATAGGTCCTATCTTGGCATTTTCCATGGCCTCGGAATAAAATTTGCCAAGCATCCCTGTAGAATGAAGCGCTATTGCAAGTACTCCTGGAAAAGGTCCTAGTCCTACAGTGCTCACAAATAGCAGAGCAAGCAGGATTACCGGTATGCCTCTTAGCATAGCAAGGAGCCACTTTACCGGTCTGTTTATATATGCTGGAGTTATATTTTCTGCTGCGAGAATACCTGCAAAAAATGACATGATTGCACTTAAGAACGTTCCAAACAGCGCTATCTGTATAGTCTCGATAGTAGATTTGAATACAGTCTGAGCTACGCTCATATCAGGAGGTACCATGCGGGAAAAAAATTCGGCCATCCGTGGCAATCCTTCAATAAGCTTAGAGGTCTGAAAATCAGCGCCTTTCGATGACCAGAAGAACAGAAATATAATTACAAGTATGGTTACAATTCTTTGTATGGTAAACGCAGGCTTTATAGAGCGGGAGTCTTTGGTATTCACATTACTGTTATTTAACTTTTAGTATCGAACATAATAGATGATTCGAATTCTGTTTCATAAATTAAGTTAAGATGGGAGTTATCAAGCTCTGCCGACTCATCATCAAAAACTACGCTTCCCTTTCTAAGGCCGATAATCCTTTGTACATATCTTTTGGCAAGAGCTGGCTGATGAAGATTAATTATAAGAGTTGCTCCGTGCTTAGTGCTTGTTTCTACAAGCAGGTCTAAAATTTCATGAGATAGTGCAGGATCTAAATTGCTCACGGGTTCGTCTGCTAGTATTACTCCTGCTTGCTGGGTAATCACTCTTGCAATTGCGGTTCTCTGCATCTCTCCTCCACTTAGTGTATCAGTTCTTTGATTTATCTTATCTAAAAGATTTACTTCTTTTATTGCTTCATATGCAAGGTCCTTATCTTTTTGAGAGAACATTCCAAGTAAACTCTTAATTCTGTTTGTCTTTCCCAACCTGCCAAACAGCACATTTTCAAATACTGTACTTCTTCCAATGAGGTTGAAATTCTGAAATATAAACCCAATGTTGCCACTTTTATTGTCTGATACATCTACTGAACCAAAGTAGGGTTCGATAAATCCACCAATAGTACGAAGTAGTGTAGTTTTACCTGCACCACTAGAACCTATTATGCCAACTGTCTGCGCTTTGGGAATTATGAGGTTATCAATGTCTAGCACATCCCTATCTTCACCCGGATATCTGACGGCTAATTTTCTTATTACTACATCAGGTTTTTGTAAGTACAGACGACTATCTGAGTTTTTATCCTGTCCAATGTAAACTTCCATAACATATCCTCTCTTTATAATTCATTATTTTTTAAATATCCATAAAGCTTAGCCATGTGCTCAACATGCTCATAGTTCTTATGAGTTGCTTCTACATAGCCATCAGGGCTGTAAACATATTTAAGTAGATGGCTGTATTCAGGGCTGTTTAGCTTAAGCATCGCTTTTTTAAAGTTTTCTTTTATCTCCGTATTAAGACCTTTTCTGGAACATACAACATGGGAAGGGATGTCCTCAGATTCAGCTATCCATTTTACTTTTGCAAGCTGCTCTGCAGTTAAAAGGAGGTCAGCAAACTGACTTACCCCTGCGGCATCCACAAGGCCGTTTGCTACAGCCTGAATGGCTTGCTGATAACCGCCAGCAAAGTATACGGTTTTAAAAAAATTATTAGCGTCTTCGCCTTGCTCTAAAAATCCCTGTTTAACGAATAGATCAAGTGGATAAAGGTATCCTGATTCTGAGATGGGATCGGCAAACGCTATGCTTTTACCTTTAAGCTTGCTTATATCGTTTATTCCACTATCTCTTCTTACAAATATCCTTCCCTTGTAAAGCGGGCTTCCCCTGTAAACTTCAGATAGTAAGACTTCGGCACCTATTTCGTTATGTGCCAGAACATAGGGCAGACCACCCATAAATGAAACATCGGCCTGTCCGCTCCTAAGCGCCTCTACTGCCGCAGCATGATCCTGTGTTACATAACCCTTAACAGAAATACCTATTTCACTCTCTAAATATTTTGTTATCTGCTTTATATCACCAAGTAGCTTTTCAGGATTTTCCTGCGGTATGAAAGCCAAAGTGAGAGTATCCTGCTTACTTATTTCTTTAACGTCCGCATAGGTTTTTATACCTGTAAATGACATTGCTAATATTGTTATTATTAAACTTAGCTTTAGATATCTTTTCATTTGATCCTCTTTTTGCTATTTAAATTTAGGTCCATACTTGTTTTCAAGCTCTTTGTATTCGAGCCATAAAGATGCAGATGTCTGCCAGTCGTTTTTTTCTACCGCATCCAATATGTTGTCCAGTTTGTCTGTAAGCTCATACACCAGTGAAGACTGATCCAGATTTTTTAGCCCCGCTGCATCAAATTTCAGGTCTTTTGAGACAGTGTTTAAGAGCAAGGCAATATGAAATTTATCCTCAGCCGGTATAAGAGTGTTGAGCGTGCTTAAAAATGTTGAAAGCTCAGACCAGTCCAGGGTGAACTGAGTGTTCTCATAATCAAAATTTTCAAACGGTTCTTCCCCTGTGCCAACCTCATCAAGATATGCCGTGAGATCGGATTTTTCTTTTTCATTTAATTTGAGTTTGTATTTGTTATCAAACCACTGCACTACATCTGACAGATTTTCAAGCGACCCATCATGGAAATAAGGTGCGGTGTATTTAACATTTATTAGCGTGGGAGTGTCGAAAAAGCTGTCCCTTGCATTTGGTGAAGATGCATTGCCGGAGCCTATATCGTGCCTTAGGCCGTCTATAAAATTGGAGCTTGGAATATGGCAGCTGCTGCATGCTCTTCCTCCCATTGAATCAAACTTCTTGTTAAATAGTATCTCACCACGTTTGGCCTGTTTAGAAGCATTTTCATTGAGAGTGCCGTCGGGGTTTAGATACTGTGATGGAAGCCAGTCAAACTCCAGCATATATGTTACAAGTGCATCAAGCATAAGCGGGGTGGGTTCTGCTCCTCCAAATTCGTTTACTATTACATTTCTTACAAAGTCTCTAAGGCTTGCAAACCTGCCGTCCCTTCCGTAGGGTGCTGTGAATCTTATTCCCCTAAGGCTAGGGATGTCGATTGAGTCGTTTCTGTGGTCATTAAACAGTGGATTGAAAAACTGACCGTCCACGTCTATTGATCCTGGTTTGTGGCTTATGCCGGGTATGAAAAAACTTTTATTAATATCGCTTCTGTTATGACATTTAGAACATGCAATACCCAGATCGTTTGCAGGACTGCCAAATATTTCTTTGGAATCAAAAAGCATATCTCCATAGGCAACCAAAAACAGGTCTTTTTCATCATGTCCTCGTTCTTCAAAATTCAAAACAAGTCTTGGCAGCGGAACCTGGTCATTTAGATTCGTGCCGGGAGGAAGCCAGTTTAAATCAGATTTTTTTGTAACACTTTTATCCACACCAAGCGGAATCGGAATGAGTACTTTCTTTCTTACTGACTTTTCATAGTTAGCTATCAGGTAATCCTCTATAGCCTTCTTCGATTTAGTAAATGTGGCTATATCGGGTTTTCTCTCGGCAGCGCCAAGTACTCCTCTCGATCCAAGACTCGTATTCATATTGAGCCAGGCTTTTCCGAGAATTACATAGTTTTGCTCGTCATATTTTTGAATAAATTTCTCAAATGCTCTGTATAGTTCTTTTGAGTTACTTATATAAAGGGAAGCCTTTGATGGGTTATCAATATTTTCCTCTGCTTTAGATAGTAAAAACCTTATGTAGTTAGAAAGAGCATCTGTTGTAACTTGATATACCTGTTCTTTGTTCTTTGAGCTTATTGCTGCTTTTATCTCTGCCTGATAGTTTGTACTGCTAAACTTCGTGATTTGATCCAGTATTTCATAGACAGATCCATAGTCATAGCCGGACTCTACCTGAGAGCTATACTCTTTTTCTACAAGATCCCAGTTTACGGGTTTTAGATTTAGATAAAATACTGACCTAAGATAAGAAGCCGGCAGCGGGTGCCAAGGCTGTTCTTTGACAATATGCGCACTCGTGTTAATAACAAGTGCTGTACAAATTATTATCAGTGCTACTGTGCTTAAAATTAATGTTTTTTTTGTGCTCATCTTTTTTTAGCTGTACTTTTATTTATTAAATTAATTTAATACAGGGATTTTTTCCCCATGTATTCCAAATTCCCTATGGCCTACTATGTTTTCGATTCTTTCCATAATGTCCTCAGAAACATAGTGCTCAAGCTTTTCAGCTTCACCGTGCACCTTGTCTGGTGAGACATGCAATTTTTCATTCAAATAAATCTCCAGAATTCTGTGTTTTCTAATTATTCCAATTGCTATTTTCTGTCCTGATTCAGTTAAATTAACCCCTCTATGAGACTCGTAGTTTATATAATGGTTTTCTGCCAGCTTCTTTATCATTGCCGTTGCCGAGGCATCTTTTATCTGCAGCCTCTCAGCTAGCGAAGAGGTAGAAACCGCCCCACTATCTTTTTGCAAATAGAAAATGGTTTTTAGATAATCTTCAACAGTTGGTGTTATATCCATAATTATTATTTTAGATCAACTAATATATATTTTTAGTATAGTCTAAAATTAATCTTTTTTAGACCTTTGTCAAATGCTTTTTACTAAAATAGAAAAGTAAACGCTGCAGAGACGGTTAGCTCTTCATCTGTGTTATCTGTGTATAAATCGTAGGTAATACCAATAATTATCGTGAGCATCTCGTTTACAGGAGAGGTAAACCCCACAGTTCCATTAAATACCTCAGTGCTGCTGCCGCTGTCAGGGTCCTCATAAGCATATGAAACCTCTACTACGGGCTGAAATTGTTCTGTGACAAAGTATCCAAGCCCCAAATTTGAAACGAGTCCTATATTATCGTCTTCATCAAAACTGAAAACCACATCAAGGTCGGAAGATAACTTATCCGTATAGTTTGTTGTAAGAATAAGACCTACAGGCTCAAACACCCATGGCTCGTCATCTCCTGCTGTGGGAAATGTAACTCCTCCCTGGTAAGCCAATGAAAACGGAAAGCTCTCAGATTGATCTACCAGTCTATATTTCACTCCCGCCTCAATATTTCCAAAATCACTATTAGAGTCCTGAATATCCGAATCTTCAATCTCAAGGTAGTTTAAATTAAAACCGGCTTCCAGATTGTCTAAGAATCCGTAAGTAAACCTTGATCCAAACCCATAGCTCCTTGAGTCTGCAGAATCATCCACGGCTGTGAAGCCAAAAAACGGCTCGAATTCAAACCTGTTTTTGGGTACAGTGTCTGCGCTTGGGACTATAACTTTGCTGTTTGATATACCTCCTACTCCGTATGAAATGTTGGGCATACAGAGTAAAAATAAAATCGGTAGTGCTATGATAAACTTTTTCATTTTAATCTCCTTATTGTTGTATTAACTAATAAAATATTTAGTATGCACTAAAATAATCATTAGGCAATAGGAAATTAACTCTGATTTAGAATTGTTGGATGGTTTAGTTTTTAACTAATACTTAAAGGTATAATAAGCTGTTAGTAATTAGTAAAACGGGCTATTTCCACTTTATATTACAGCCAATGCTCGGTATCTGATCCTCAGTTATTGACTGTCCACTCAGTATCTGATCAAGAGCTTTTCTAATGTCTTCACCTGTCACGGGTTTTCCATTGCCCGGTCGTGAATCATCCATCTGGCCGCGATATACCAGATTAAGCTCGGAATCAAATATATAAAAATCCGGCGTGCAGGCAGCGTCATAAGCCTTCGCTATCTGCTGCGATTCATCAAACAGGTAAGGAAAGGGATATCCAAGCCTCTCTGCATCCTTTTTCATATTCTCAGGAGAGTCATCAGGGTAGTTCGCTACATCATTGGAGTTTATGGCAATAAAAGCTACACCCTTTGAGATATAATCATTTGCAAGCTCCACAAGCCCCCGCTGAACGTGTTTTACATATGGGCAGTGGTTGCATATAAACATAATAACTGTGGCCTTATCAGATTTAAGCTGCTCAAGAGACATCTCAGTACCTGATACTGCATCGGGTAGATTGAAACCCGGGGCTTTGGTTCCAAGGGGGATCATGTTTGATGGGGTTAGTGCCATGTGTTACTCCTATTTTCGTTTTAATAATGATATCTGCATGAAATAATTGTTATCAGTTCTTTATCAACAATATAAACTAGCCTGTTTGTATCATCAATCCTTCGAGACCAAAAGCCTGATAAGTTTTCTCTTAAAGGTTCGGGTTTTCCAATTCCTGTAAACGGTGATCGCTTAATATCTTCTATAATCTTGTTAATTCTTTTTAGTGTTTTTCTGTCCTGAGTCTGCCAGTATACATAATCTGCCCATGCCTCATCTGTCCAGACAAGTTTTTTATTCATCTATTAGTTCTCTGCTTTTAGCCTTACCCTGTTTATATTGCTTAATAGATTTTGCCAGGTGCTCAGCATTAGCAGGTGATTTGAGTAAGTGGAAGGTCTCCATTATGCTGTTGAATGTGTCAAGTGACATAACAATAGCATCATCAGAATCCCTGCGTGATATTATAGTATAATCGGCGTCTTCAACTACTTCATCAATCACTTTCTTTAAATTATTCCTGGCATCGCTAAAGTTAACTACTTTCATATCCAATTCTCCACTTGTTCATTTAATGGTACAAGTATAGCAGAGAAATTTATATGTACAATATTCTGGACAGGTTTAGGATGGTAAATAGAACAAACAACATCTCATAATTATTAGTTTGTTTAAATAATAAGGATGGCAATAATACTACACACTGAGCCTGTCGAAGTGTGAAGTAGGTATATGCATACATCCTCGCATTTCGACTAAGCTCAATGCGTTGTAAGTGAAAAGTATATAAAAATAAAAAAGCAGAAGACCTGAACTTACTCAAGCCTTCTGCATTGAAGTTTTAAAGGTTGTTATTAAAAACTAATTTGATTCTTTTCTTCTAAGACTAATCACTGCAAAAAGACCAATAATTAAAACAGCAAAGATCATTCCCCACTGTGAGAGGGTTGGCACTATTACAATCGGGCCACCATCATCTCCACTACCATCATCATCTCCGCACATCGCAAGATATATTTCTCTGTTTTCATCGGGGTTGGTACCATTTAAATGGGAACTTGATCTGAATGCTATTTTAGAGCCGTCTCCATTTATAGAAGGGCTTCTGTTTGAACCACCGTTAGTATCGGTAATTTGGATAATTGAATCTTCTTCAGCATTAAATAGATGTAATTCTCTGTTACCATCGGCATTATTGCCGGTAATATTTAATCGTGAATAAAAAGCAACGAAGTTTCCACTATTGTCTATAGATGGTTCAAAACTATCTTCACCTGTTCCGTTTGTAATATGAGTAAAAGCATCAGTATCTGTATCGAACAAACTAATTTCAAAATTTCCATCGGGATTTTTACCATTAATGTTAGATTCATGTTGAAATGCTATTCTAGTTCCATTGGAGTTTATAGATGGTTCCTCGTTTGCGCCATCATTTGTATCTGTTATTAATGAAATACTGCTTCCGTCTGTATCCAGTAAAAAGATTTTTCTTCGGCTATCATTTGTCGCCCCATCAAAAAGCGCTGTGGACTGAAATGCTATTAAAGTATTATCTGAGTTAATTGAAGGACTATCGCTGCCGTTTGCACCATCAGTGAGCTGAGAGAATGTCATAGTTCCTACATTGTATCTGAATATTTCAAACGACCCGTCTGCATTATTTGTATCTAGATTCTGCGAAGAATGGAAAAAAACAAGATTTCCGTCAGAGCTCACTTCTGCACCAGCGTTATTATTTCCTGTAGTACTGGTGATCTGGGTTATAGAATTTCCGGCAATATTATATAAATATACCTCACCGTTTAAATCTGCATTGCCTCCAGCTATATCCGCATTCATATCAAATACAACATGTGTGCCTGTCGAATTTATATAAACCTTATTTGGGAATGTGTTTTCAGTTGTGTTTGTTATCTGAGTAAACATGTCGGTATTGGTATCAAACATAACAATTTCGCGGTTGCCATCACCATTACCGCCGGTGATGTTGCTTGATGAGCGGAAGACTATTCGGGTTCCGTCATCGCTTATCCATGGCCGATCATTATCACCGGATTCAGTATCAGTAATTTGAGTTATGGTGCAGAGCGCGGGAGTGCCGGCATTAGCCAGATTAATATCTGAAATAATGAAAACAGTTGTAAACCCTAAAAGAATATACAATAATCTAAAATTCATTTATTTTATCTCCATCTTGATAATTTATCATTCCAGTTCATATATGAATTAAATGATAAACTTTATTCGTTATACTACAAAAGACTTCTACGAGTCAATTTTATTTTGATTGTCGGAAATCGAATGTCTGATTTATAAAAATATAGAATAGCATTAGGAATTTGACACTTGATTCGCTAGCCACTTCTCAATCACATTAACTACATAATCAACTTCATCCTGAGATAGTTCCTCTCCTTTTTTTATCCCGTGCCATTTCTCAAGACACCCCCTGCAGCAGGTGGCTGTAGCATGCTGGGCTACAAATACAGGATGGTTTTTAAATGGCGTCTGCTTTCCGTCATTTGGAATATCTGCAGGGGCTAGTCTGCTTGTAATAAAATCCCTTGCATGATTTAGAATTTCATTATGTCCCCTGGTCTTATAATACTCAAGCTCCTTTCCCCTGAGCTTGAATTTGCTTCTGAATTTTGATTTACTAAGTCTATTAAAAATTTCTTCACACATTTTACTAAATGACAAATCTGGCAGTTACTAAAAAGACTATACCTTTTCGGCAATAGTATTATAATTAGAATATATGATAAGTATTTACGGGAGAAAAACAAAATGGATGCAAACAATGATTTTATAGACTGTTGGAACGAGATACTTGTACCAAAATGGAACAGGTTTCGCCATATTTTGTCGGGAAATGGTGCAGTGCACAGCGATATGGCATTTGCCGATTTTGATATTCAGCCGGGAGATAAAGTGTTGGATATTGGATGCGGCTATGGGGAAACATGTCTTGATATAGGACACATCGTAGGCCCAGAGGGCGAAGTTCTGGGGCTGGACTGTACTCAGGCTTTTTTGGATATTGCCAATAAAGAGAGAGATGAAGCCGGGCTTGCGAATGTGAGGTTTGAGCTTGGTGATGCGCAGACATATGATCTTCCAGAGAATTATTATGATGTCGTCTATTCACGATTTGGTGTGATGTTTTTTCAAAATGTTGTCTATGCACTCAAAAACGCCCATAAAACCCTTAAGCCGGGCGGAAAGGTTTGTATGATAGTATGGAGAAGTATAAACGATAATCCCTGCTGGGGACTTGCAAAGGAGATTGCGCTAAGACACCTGCCTCCTCCCGGAGAAAATGCAGCAACATGCGGCCCGGGCCCGTTTTTTCTGGCCGATGAGCAAACAGACAGGCAGATTCTAAAGGCAGCCGGGTTTGATAATGTGGTTCTCTTTAAGAAAAACGATGCCGAAGTGTGTGTGGGTACTAGCCTTGAAGAGGCCGTGGATTTTCAGATATTGGTCGGCCCATCGGGAGAGATCATAAGAGAAGCCGGTGAGCTTGGAAAAGAGAAGCTTCCTGAAGTGCGTAAGGATATGGAAGACGAGATGAGAAAGACACTCAGGGAAGACGGAGTTTACCTGCCATCAAGCACATGGTTTATTATGGCTAAAAAATAAGCTAATTGGAGAGATATATTGAAATTAGAAGGATCTTGCCACTGTAAGGCTGTAAAATTCAGCGTACAAAGTCTACACCCATATCCGTATATGTACTGCTACTGTTCTATCTGCAGAAAGACTGCAGGTGGGGGAGGATACGCTATTAACCTCAATGGTGATTACAGCACACTCAAGATTGAAGGTAAGGATAATATAACCGTTTATCAGGCTTACCTTAATGATAAAGATGCAAAGGAAGATAAGAAAAGCCCTGCCGAGAGGAGCTTTTGTTCAAAGTGCGGAAGCTCACTCTGGGTATGGGACCCGCGCTGGCCTGAACAGGTGCATCTGTTTGCAAGCGCTGTGGATACAGATCTTCCAAAGCCTCCTGAGAAAACACATATTATGCTTGATTACAAGGCCGGGTGGGTAGATGTTCATAAAGGCTCAGATGATATGGAGCATCCCGAATATCCAGACGAATCAATTGCCGGCTGGCACAAGCGCCTTGGACTCGAAGATAGTTCTGATTAAGTTCTATATCATATGGATTTATTTTTTGCATAAAGTTGAAGGATAGTCTCTTTCCCATTATATTCAGCCCAATTAAATACAAAGGTACGAAAAAATGAAAAGAATCTGTGTGTTCTGTGGAGCTAATAAAGGAAATAAACCTGAGTATGTGAATGCGGCAAGAGAGCTTGCCGAAGTGCTCGTAAAAAATGATATAGGGATAGTCTATGGAGGGGGGAGAATCGGGCTTATGGGGGTACTCTCTGAAAGAGCAATGGAGCTTGGTGGTGAAGTGATAGGGATTATTCCAGAAGCTCTTGCATTAAAAGAGGTGGCCCATGATACTATTTCTGATCTTATGGTAGTAGGGTCGATGCACGAAAGAAAAGCAAAGATGGCAGAACTATCTAATGGATTCATTTCTCTTCCGGGCGGGATAGGCACTATTGAAGAAACCTTTGAAATGCTCACATGGAGTCAGCTTGGGTTTCACAGCAAACCCTGCGGTATAATAAATGTGCTGGGATTTTACGATAAACTCATAGAGTTTTTGAATCATACATCGGAGGAAAAGTTTTTTATGGACATATACCGCCGTATGTTAATAGTGGAGACGGATCCTTCTGTTCTGTTGGAAAAATTCAATGAATACAAACCCCCTCAGGTCCAGCACTGGATAGCAGAGGATGAGACGTAAATGAACTTGGAAATTGAGTAGCTATTAATCAATCCTTTTGTTTATCCTTTCATAAACGTCTTTTCTGTTGAGGATTGCTAGAACTACTATTTCGCTTTTTTGAATTTTAAATACAATTCTTATATCACCAACTCTTAACTTCCAGTATCCTTTTAGTGATTTTCTAAGGGGTTTTCCATATTTTTCGGGCTCAGTTGTGAGTCTTTGTTCAATAGCTTCTGCCACTCTTTGTTTTAGCTTACTGTCGAATTTCTTTATGTCATCTTTAACATCTGGATGATAAATTAAAGAGTACGCCATGGCAGAATTGTATTAAGACCAAATGTCTTCATGAGTTTGTGCCTTCTCTTTTGAAAAACTCTTTTCTCTATCCGATGCTATTTCATCCAGCAGGGCATCTTCATGAGTCTCTAACGCCTCGCGGATGAAATCCCTGGCTTTTAAGGAGACAGATATGCCTTCCTTTTTAGCGATCTTCTTAATCGCATTATAAAGCGGCTTTTCAAGCACAATATTAATTCGAGGGTTTTTTGTAGGCATATGGGAAGTGTATCATAAGTGATGTACTAAGCAAG
>JABAHR010010910.1_pt1 | contig 11966 bp, 12 predicted proteins | sample 7062101 | NCBI WGS metagenome assembly JABAHR01 (sample SAMN14534553, study PRJNA622989) | marine sediment metagenome | biome: marine biome [ENVO:00000428]; feature: marine pelagic biome [ENVO:01000023]; material: deep marine sediment [ENVO:00002113] | place: India: Gulf of Kutch | collected...
GGGACTGGCTGGGGCTCTCGCCTCGAGTCCTGCACCTCGATTTCCACACCGGCCTTGGGAAGTTCGGGACCTGCCAGCTCCTGCTTGCTGCCAAGTCGAGGCACCGAAACCACGATTGGTTTGCCGGGGTCNNGGGTGGCGTATCCGGCCTCCGGCTTGTTCGGAGACTGGATGGAGAGCCATTTTTCCGACCGGGACTACCGCTTTGCGACGCCCGAGTTCGGGACCTACCCGGAGCTTCGGGTTCTGCGGGCGCTGCGGGCCGAGAACCGGGCGCACCATCACTGTCCTCCCGGTGATCCGCGCCTGAGGCGCGCGAGGAGGGAAATCCTGGAGTGCTTCTGTCCCGGTGCGCCGGCCTGGAGGCGGCAGGTTGTGAGATTAGGCCTCGAAATCATCGAGCGGGGAGAGCGGGCACTGCTTGGACTCGGCATCCGGGGGGAGCATCGAGGACATCAGGCCGTTCCACCGGAGGGAACCCGAACATGAAGAGAGAACTCAAGTTCTTCGAGGCCACCGCCATCATCACCGGCTACGGGATCGGCGGTGGCGTGATGACCATTCCCTTCCTGGCCTCGCAGACCGGCTGGCTGCCCGTTCTCATCCATGTGCCGNNCAGCGTCTTGATGCACCTGTTGGTGGCCGACATGATGATGCGGGACAGTGGCTCGAGACAGCTCATCGACGTCATCGGGAAGAGCCTGAAGGGGGGACGCCTTTCGTTCCTGGTCTGGGTGTTCTTCAGCGGGGTCTTCTTCGCCTTTGTCACCACTCTCGCGGCCTACATCGCGGGAGGAGGTCACGTCGTCGCCGACCTTCTCTCTCTGCCTGACTGGACGGGAAGTGTACTGTTTTATCTCCTGGCGGCGGGTGTGGTCGCCTTCGGGCTCAAGGCCGTTGGGGTGAGCGAGAAGTTGGCCATCATCGGGATNNGGTGTATAAAGGTTATCGGGATCGCATGCCTGATGCTGGTTTTTGTGGTGAGTTCTCTTTCCAAGCCCTTTTCGTTGCCGGCTCCGGTGGCGGGGGTGCCGCGTCACCACCTGGCGCTGTTCGGAATGGTGATGTTCAGCTTTTTTGCCCTGTTCTCGGTCCCGCAGGTGGTGGAAGGAATGGCGCACCGCCCGCGTCAGATACCGGCGGCGATCATGGCCGGGATCGGAATCAACGGAGCGATTGTGGTGACGTTGGTCCTGCTGACGCTCGGGTTGGGAAGAGAGGTCGATGAAGTGGCGATCGTCACCCTCGGGAAGGCGCTCGGAAGCCGGATCTACCTTCTGGGCAGTGTCTTCATTGTCTTGGCGATGCTGACCTCCTATTGGGCCATCTCCCTGGCACTTTCCGACATCATTCGGGAGCAGCTCGGCTGGAGCCGGTTGGTGTCATGGTCTTTCGCGACTGTTCCCGGGCTACTCATCGTGTTCCTCGGCACGGACAGCTTTCTTTCGCTTCTCGAACTCGCCGGAGGGGCGGTCGGCCTGGTCGTCGGGCTTGGCCTTGTTCCCACCTACCGTGCGGTCTGCGGGAAGCACCCGGGTTGCCCGGCAGGCCGCCGGCTGGGTTTCGTCGAGAAGCCTGTTTTTCAAATCGTGATCGTTGACGGGTTCCTCCTCATGGCGATCGGGGCAATCCTGTAGGCCGTGACCATCATGCAATTCGGCATGTTCGGTGCAGTCGTCGTGGTCGCCCTGGCGATGGCTCTTCTCGTCTCCGGAAAGCGGCTGACCCGTCTCCGCAAGGTTGCCTTGCTCTTTCGGCCGGGGCGGATCGTGGCGAACTTTCGTTCGATGGACGAGATCCTCGGCAGTGTTCCGGTCCGTGCGGGTCAGCCCCATCACGTCTTCGAGGAGAATCCCCGTGAGCTGCCCATGAACTTCGAGCACAAGGGAGTCACCAGGGATCTGTCGGCCTTTCTCGATGAGACATGGACGACGGGGCTGGTCGTCCTGAAGGGGGGAAGAATCGCCTTCGAACACTATTACCGCGGCAATTCCCCGACCACCAGGGCCATCTCCTGGTCAGTGGCCAAGTCAATCGTCTCGGCCCTCGTGGGAATCGCGATCAAGGAGGGCCACATCAGGAGCGTGACGGACCCTGTCACCGACTATGTCAAGTTGCTCAGCGGATCCGGATACGAGGGTGTGCGGATCAAGGACATCCTCCAGATGTCATCCGGGATCGCATTCAATGAAGACTACGGGGATTTCTTCGCCGATATCAACCGGATGGGACGGAGAATCGCCCTCGACTGGTCCCTTGATGAATACATCGCCTCGTTGAGTCGCGAACGGGAACCGGGAAGCAACCATCACTATGTGAGCGTGGACACCCAGGTCCTCGGGATGCTCCTGCGGGAGTCCACCGGAGAGTCCCCGGCAACCTATCTGGAGACCAGGATCTGGAAAAGGGTGGGCATGGAGTCCGACGCTTCCTGGTTGGTGGACGGCAGGGGACGGGAGCTCGCGTTTTGCGGTCTCAACGTGGTTCTGCGGGATTACGCCCGTTTCGGGCAGCTCTACCTGAACGAAGGACGCTGGAACGGGGAACAGATCGTCCCTTCGGATTGGGTCCGGGCCTCCGTCACGCCCGATGGGCGCCATTTGCAGCCGGGAAAAAACGAGTGGTCGGATTGGGTCTTGGGGTATGGCTACCAGTGGTGGATTCCCGAACGCCCGGAAGGGGATTTCCTCGCCATCGGGGTCCACAACCAGTTCATCTATGTCCATCCACGGTACGAGGTGGTGATCGCCAAGACTTCGGCCTACCCGGACTACACCAAGGACGGCCAGGCGAGGGAACTCGAGACCATCGCCGCCTTCAGGGCGGTGGCGAAACACCTGTCATGAAGGCGCGTTCGCCTTCGTTGGACCGGCGGGTGATCGAGAACGCCTCCGGTCGCACCGCTCACGTGGACGGTTGCCTCCGAGTTCCTTCCCGGTTGTGCTTCGGCAGGTCTTCCACTGAGTGCGAAACTTCCAGGCCTTCTCACGACTCGCGAACGGATCGTGGGGACTGCTCGGCGACCTCTACTTTCAGGACCGCCCCCTCGTGATGGGTGATGCGCACGTAGTCTCCAACTCCGAAGCCGGTGCGTAATGCATCCTGCCATGCCTGCTCGCAGAATTCCCGGTCGCCCATCCGGATTGAGGCCATGACCGGCGACCATGACTTTCCATCCTGGTAGGGAATGTTCCGGCTTTCCACTGTGCCCTCGGTGGTGGTGTGGCGGCCCTTCGCTACCCATTCCCGCGCCTGATCCTTCCAGACCGCGTAATCGTCCAGCCCTCTGAACAGGGTCGTAAGCCTCAGAACCAGAACGAATAACAATGCGGCCACCCCGTGCCAGCCGGAGAACTCCCAGCAGGGTCGCCAGTCTGTAAGGTCTGGGAAGTAGATGACCACAAGAGCCACCAGGGCAGCCGCTACGAGCAGCCAGCAAATCGAACTCGTAACACGGACGACTGCGGACAAATCCGGTCCCAATCTCATTCCGCCGGAATCGGTCATGACGTCGTAGGNNCCTGAAGTTCATGGGGAGTCCGGATGTTGTTCCAAATGGTAAAGGGGCCCCCATAAATGCGTTCTTTTCTGCACTCGTTCTTGACCAGGAGAGATCCGGGTGTCACAAGTAAGTGAACACTTACAAAATAAAGGCGAGGAAGGTTGTGTCAAGAGTAGAGCGACAGGCGAAGAGCAGGCGGGGCACCTCCGGCGCGGATCGAATTCCGGCGGCTGCCGGATTGCGGATTCTGCCCGGGGAGTATGCCGAGCGCGTGGAGGCGCTGCGGGGACTGGTCCGACGGGCGGAGCTGGATGTCTTCATCGTGTCCTCCTTCGACAGCATCCACTACCTGTGCGGGGCTGGGTTCGAGCCATTGGAGCGCCCCTTCTTCCTGCTGATACGTGGGGAGGGCGAGCCGGTGCTGCTCGTTCCGAAGCTCGACCAGCGGCACATGGAAAAGGCTCACAACATTGCCGCGGAGAACATCCGGACCTATTGGGAGTATCCCGCTCCGGCGGGACGAAACTGGGCCGACCGGTTGCGGGAGGAGATCGGNNACGCTCCGGCAGGAAGTGGTGCAGGAATTGGGGGGATTGACGGTTCGGGTGGAGCCGTTGGTGGAACAGCTACGGCTGATCAAGTCGCCCGGTGAGATCGCAATGATTCGTCGGGCGTCATGGTATGCCGATTTCGGGGTGGAGCGGCTTCTGGCGGCGTCCTGCTTCGGTGCGAAGGTGGCGACGGGCTTCGCCGAAACGCGGACGGTGACCTCGCGGATCATCCGCGAACTCGATGACTTCGACCCGCTGACGACCAAGGTGATCATGGCCACCTGGGCCGCGCCGCGCAGTTCGGAACCCCACTCGATTCCGGACCTCGGCGACGAACTGCGAGAGGGCGCCCACGTGGCGCTCGTCCTGACCCGAGCCAACGGCTACGCCGCGGAGAGCGAGCGGACCTATTTCACGTCGACCCCTTCTTCCGAGGAGCGAGGGGCCTTCGCCGCCATGCTGGAGTCCCGTCGCCTGGCGTTCGGCATGATCCGGCCCGGTGTTCCCTGTGCTGAGATCGACGGAGCAGTGAACGAGTTCCTGGAGCGCGAAGGCTATGGCGGGGATGAGAACCGTCTACACCGGACGGGGCACGGCATTGGCCTGGGCAATCACGAAGCGCCCTGGATTGCGGTTGGCAGTGAGGATCGATTGAAGGAAAACATGGTGATCAGTGTCGAGCCGGGGATCTACCTGCCGGGGTTGGGCGGGTTCCGGCACTCCGATACGGTGTTGGTGACGGGGGATGGATGCGAATTGCTCACGAGGCTTCCGACCGACCTCGATTCGTGTGTGGTCCCTGGCTGGAGGCCGTTGGCGCGAGTCAAAGATCACCTTGTAGGCCGGGCCTTGCGCCTGAAGCGAACCGTCGCACGACATCCGCGGGCGAGAGCGGGAACCGGAACAAACCAATAAGAGAAACACGACCATGAACTCGAAGACACTGCACAGACAAATCGACAGCCACGAGGAGGGAAGCGCACCGCTGGCCTCGCGGGAGAGAACCACGAAGACCGGCATCAAGCTGTTGGATCCCTTCGCCTACCTGCTGGGATCCCGCGGGGCCATCCGGCGGCTGGAATCCAGCAGAATCACCATCTGGCTGGGCCTGGCGCTCGTGCTGACGGCGGGAATGGCGCGTCACTACGATCATGTCAGCCTGTGGGCCGACTTACGCTGGCTTTACGGCCCGATCATCGTCTCCCTCATTTCCTCCCTCATCGTTTTCGGGGTAGTCTTCGCCGGGCTCCGCCTCGGAAGGAGCCACGGACGCTTCTGGCCCCAGTACCGCGGGTTTCTCGGGCTCTTCTGGATGACGGCCCCGATTGCCTGGATCTATGCCATCCCGGTCGAGCAGTGGGGCGATCCGCTCCTGGCGGCGAAGTGGAACCTGCTGTTCCTGGGAGTCGTTTCGGTCTGGCGGGTCCTCCTGATTTCCCGAGCGGTTTCCGTGGCCACGAGCATACCGTTTGGGCTGGTGCTTCTCTTCGTTCTGATACCGGCCAGCCTGGAGATGGCGGCGGCCACCTTCCTGCTCCGGCTCGACTACAACGTGGTATCCACCATGGCGACCGCGGAGGCGCGTCCCGATGTCCAGCTCATGCATCACGCCGCACAATTCGTCCATGCCGCCTCGTTGGTCGTCCTGGGGGCCGCTCTTGCGATTGCCATTTTCCGGATGGTTCGGACCGGAGTTGGGATCACGACCGAATCGTGAGTTGTCGAACCGCCGCCCGGAACCGGGCCCACCTCGGTGAACCTGTCGAGAGGGATTAACAGTTCCCGAGGTCGGCGATGTCCGCTTCGGTCGCCGGCACTGGGGTGATTCGAACCGAGCGGGAAAGCCAGCCGGAGGCTGCCCGGGGGGCGTGGCGGAGGGCGCAGGCAAAGTGGAGCGGCCTGCCCTCCGCGGCCTCGGCGCAGGAGGGAGCCCCGCGGCCTCCCGGGCAACGCGGCGACGGGCCAAATGCCGCACCTGTCCCCTCCCGCTGCCGATCACAGAGCGGGGCGTTCTCACCTCCTTTCCGATCGGGCAGCCAGAAGAAAGCCGGAACTCGGCATGGGTTATACGAGAACGCCTTGGCAACGGTGGTTCGGCTTGCAGCCAGGGAACCGTTGACGAATGACCACCATCATTGTGAAATCGTTCCGCGAATGAAACTGAGCTTCTATGGAACGCGGGGTTCAATGCCCGTTTGCGACAAGGACTTTACCGGGTTCGGGGGCAATACCACTTGCATGAGCATCTGGCGTGATGACATTCGCCGCCGGTCGATTATCGACGCCGGCACGGGAATAGTGAAGCTGGGCAAGGAGATCGCCTCCAAGGGTCTTGATCAGGACAGCCTGATTCTCGGCTTTACCCACTTCCACTGGGATCACATTCAGGGATTCCCGTTCTTTGCCCCGGCCTACGATCCCGACCAGGTGATCGAAATCCTGGCGGTCGGCAAAGGACGGAAGCTGCCCGAACTCGAGTCCATTTTTTCCGTTCCAATGGAAACCGTCTATTTTCCCGTTCCCCTGCGAAAGATGGGTGCCCAGTTCAAGTTCCTCCATCACGATGCCAACGACCTCCGCATCAACCAGGCCCACATCAGGGTCATCGAGCAAAACCACCCCGGTGGCTCGACCGGCGTGCGCATTGAAGCCGACGGCCGGATTCTCGTGATCTGCACCGATGTCGAGCACGAGGGAGAATCGGTCAGCGAGGAAGTGGTCGACCTGGCCCGGGACGCGGACCTCCTGGTCCACGATGCCCAGTATACCGATGAGGAGCTTGTCAACCACCGAGGGTGGGGACACAGCAGCTACTCGCAGGCTATCGAAGTGGCGGAAAAGGCGGGGGTCAAACAACTGGTGATGACCCACCACGATCCCGACCACAATGACGAGTTCCTCCGCAAACAGGAGCAGCTTTGCCAGGAAAGAATGAAAGACTGCTGTCTCGCCCGGGAAGGGATGGAGATCGATCTTTCCTGAGGGCTTGCCGGGCGGCCTTCAAACACCGTGTCTCCGGCGGTATTCCGAGAAGCCTTTGTCTATCTGGGAAGACCGCAGGCCATAGTCTGCAAGGGTATAATGATGCCGCCCGTGCTTGTGCTGGCGGTTTAGGGCGAGCCACTCTTCCATCCTGGCCGCGAGGGAATCGGTGAACGAAAGGTCGTGATAGCGGTAGATTTCGCGAACAACCCCGATGGGGTCCTTGAGCAGCTTCTGGTAGGGAATATCGAGGAACTGATCCGCCTGACCGTTCTCTTCCCGGGCCTGTTCAGCATCTTCCAGCGCCCGCTTGAGACGAGAGAAGACAAATGCCCCCAAACCATTCCGATCGGGATCCGGCGCATAGATTTGCCGATCGATCTCACAAAGGCTGCAGAATGAGGCAATGACCTCGTGGGGGTCTCGATGGGTTTGCACAATCCTCGCCTCGGGAAAAACGGCCAGCAGGCCCGCCAGCCCCATGAGATGGCGAGGGGACTTGAGGATCCAGTGACTGCCCCGCACCTTCCAGCCGAGAATCTGGAGCATCCGGCGGAATTCCCGGTAGAGATCGGCGCTCTTCTCCTGGTCGACCAGCCAGTTCGAATAATCGGGCACGTGAGCCCGCATTTCGTGGATGAGATCGACAAAGGTATGCTCAAAAAGCCAGAGACATTCTTCGGGCCCGGTGGGATCCAGAAAGTGGGCGCTGACGAGCCTGGGGGCCACCGCGTTGAGCTGGTCGACCCACTTCCGCGTCATCGCGATGCGGGGATCGGACTGGTAGGTCTCGGGAGCGGGAGATGAACCGGGGAAGACCCCTTCCCAGAGCCGGAGAACCCGGGCGGCGGGGTCACAGGCCAACAGGTTGTGCAGGACGGTTGTTCCGGTCCTGGGAGGGCCGATGATGAAAAGGGGCCTGTTAATCGGAGTTTCCAGGACAGCGGGATGGGTGCGAACCCAGTTCTCCATCTGCAAACGGTTGCCGAGGAGCCGCACCACCTCGTTCCAAAGGATGTAGCGACCCTGGTCGTGGAACCGGGCGCTTTCCTCGATCGAGTCGAGGTAGATGCGGAGTGGCTCGACGAAGGTCTCATCGCCCCAATCCGAGAGCCCCGTGTTCTCTTCGGCCTCCTTCCGCAAGGCGGCGAGACTCAGGTCGACCTGGGGAATCTCGTCCATTGTCACTTGGCAGGGCTGGGGGGCTGAATGTCATTCTCAGGCGCCCGGCCATTCCTCGCCGGATCCGGGACCGGTGGGCAAGAGCGAAATAACCGATCTTTTTTCCTGACGGGCCTTATCCTGTTAATCGGGCTTAAGAGACAGGCTCCCCGCTTGAATCGGAGCCCCTACCTCGCTTGGTAGCCAACCGTCTCCTCTCCATGATTTCGCCCGTTCCGGTAGCTTCCGGTCGGGGCTGGGTTTCCGGCACAGGGCATCTTGCAGGGCTTCCCGGCAGGGGTGAGTTTGAAGTCGTCAGCCGCTGTGGCTTGCTTGAGGCACCAGCGCCGCCGCCGTCTCGCCATGAGGTCTCCGTCCGTCCGCCTCACCCGCAGTTTCGATCCCCGCCAACCCGGCTGAACCAACCGCATCCTTGCGCACTCCCCGGGTCCGTCCCGTGCCCCGGGGGAAATCCAACCTACCGGTTCCGCTTTCCATCGCGCGGCGGATTCCACACGAAGGAGGTGTTTCCCTTGATGGGGAAGGGCGGGCGGTCAAAGGAGAGCGCGATCTTCGCGCCGGAAAGTTGTTGCGGGGATAGTCCCGACCGGGACCAGCATCCGCCCCCTCAGCCGTAATTCATCTTGCCTCTTTCCAGTTCCCGGCCAGCCGCGCCGGTCACCACGTAGTTCATCGGGATGCGCTTGCCATCTTTGTAAATGGTCACCCCCGCGTGGTGCGGTCCCTGGATCGGGACCTGGATCATGAAGCCATTCCTGGCGTTGCCCCTGGCGCCGAAGGTGATGGAGGGATCGATTCCGATCTTGTGGATCTGGCCCGCCCGGACCACGAACTTGCGCACTCCCTTGGGGGCGATTCCGGACAGGATCCATTCCGTGCCGGCGTCGTCCATTCTCACCAGGCGATAGCCGATCACGGTGTAGTGGCCCGGAGGCACCGCGCGCAGGCGAGCCTCCCGCCCATCCGGGGTCGTGCCCTCCCCGCCATCCACCGGTTCCCACGCCAACCGCTGGATCTTCCCGGTCCCGCTTTTCACGAAGAGGGAGCCCTGCCCGAATCCGGGACGGACAAAACCGGTTGTGGCCCGGTCATCAATACGGGCCGGTGCCGAGGTCACCGCTTCCGGTGCCGCCAACTTTTTCTGCTCGAAGAACTTGATGAGGGCCTCACGGACCCTCGGGGGCGCCTGCCCGCTTCAAGCGGTTTCCCGGATCTGCCCCAGCCAGGCGCGGTCCGTGGCAAAGCGCAGATCCGGCGGTTGATGACAACCCAAGCAGTTCTGTCGGAACTTCGTGCCGGCTTCCGCCACCGCGGTCCTGTCCGGATTCTCGGCCCGCACGGGAAGAACTCCGGCCATCGCGGCCAGCAGTGTGATAGAGGTTTTGGTTCTCATCTCAATCTTAGCCGCTACCATGCTTCAGGAGTTTCCCCGGCGCAATCTTTCTTCCAGCAACACCGTCCCGCCACGACCGATGATGTTCGGATGAAATGAGGTAGCCGGGCCGGGGGTAGAGCCCCGAACCTGACGACCCGTGGATACCAGGCAAACACCCGGTAGCGAAGCCCGCGACCCGGGCTGCTCTCCCTGATAGTCGGCAAGCCCTTCCCCGGCGACCNNGCGACCCGGAGGTCGACGGGATCGTCGCTTTCCTCGAATCACCCACCGGCCAAGCTGGGCGGGAGTGGTCCGAGGGCAGAGAGGGGCGGCTGGCTCCGCCCTCCAGCCGGGGAGCCTCTCAAGCCGGCGCCGGGCCGTCGGCGTCCCCGGCCCTCGGGTGCAGGATCTGATTGTAGGCCGAGGGGACCCTGAGGAACTCTCCGCACAGATCTCCCACCCCGGTCAGGCGCCTCCGGCCGGGGACCTCGAGCGCGGCCCGGCGCTGGTCGCGCAGGGCCGAGTGGGCGATGTCGTAGACACCCATGTTCTGGAAGTGCCTCCTCGTCGCAGCCTCGGCCACCTGGTCGGCCAGGCCGGCGACGAGCTTGTAGTGATAGAGGACACAGCTGAGGTCGGCGATCCGGGCCCGGCCCACGAAGTGGGTTTCGACGAAGGGCACCAGGGGGGGGCGGGACCTGACCAGGGGCGTCTTGGTGAGCCAGGAATGCCCGCCGAAGATCCGTTTGCGCATGCCGCCCGAGTAGAACTCCTGGTCGGTCTCGTTCCGGAGCACGGGACCGATACGCTCCTGCATCGCCGCGGAGAATGCCTGGGTGGTAATGCCATCGAGCGAATAGTAGGGATAGTCCTCCGGGCGGATTTCCCTGGCTGGCGACGCGAGATCCACATCGCCGAACATGTCGAGTTGATGGGCGACGACCGCGTTGAAGGCGTTGCCATCGAGGTAGTCCAGAAACTCGGCCAAAGCGATCTGTTTCGAGCCCGGATAATCGAAGTGCTCGTCGACGTCGACCAGCAGCGCCCAGCGATCCCGGCCAAACTCCTCCACAAGGTAGCGTTGCATCGCGCGTTGGTAGCGTTTGTAGGGCGCGTCCGTCCTGATCAGATCGACGCCCTCCCGCCGCGCGAGCGTATCGGCGGTCCGGTCCGTGGAGTCGTTTTCGAGGAACACGAACTCCCGGAAGCCGAGGCGCTCGTAGTGATCGAAAAACGAGTTCAGGAAGGGCTCGCCGTTCCGGACCAGGCAGAGGACGACCACTCTCTCCCCGCTCCTTCGCCCCCCGGGGGCTTTGGCGGCCTGTGTCCCCCTTCTCAATTGGCTGATCCGCCAGCGCAGCCCGAGCGATTTCACCCACCACACGATCCGGGCGCCGAGCCGGGTCCGGATCAGCAAGGCCGCGATGCGGTGGCGGAACACCGCCCATGCCGGTGGCCGCTTCATTCGATCAGCGAGCGTGGCTTTGGTAACTGGCGATCAGCGGGGTCTTCGCCCCATCGGCAGCGGAGTCCGGGGCGAGGACGAGGCAGGAAGCGGCTCGGAGGCCGGCGTGCTCGCTCCTCGGCGGGGATGACAGCATTTCCCCGGCTGCCCGTGGAACCCGGGAGACCACCGGAACGTGCCGATTTCGATCCGGCCACCTGATCAACCAGTTGATAAGGATTCGCTTGTTCGAGCCGGACTTCCCGGAGACTCAGGATCCGGGGTTGGTGCGAGTGCAGGGGGAGGCGGAACGGGTGAAATTTCATCGACAATCGCACTTGAATGAAGACTGGCGAAGCCTCCGAGCCGAGGTCGAGGAGAAAGGCGCTGATTCACGGTGGACGGGCCGATCACCTGGAAGGAGGATGACCTGCGAACGTTCCAGTCGGGGAGCCGACGGGTCTTTCATTTGCTGATGATCTTCATGTCGAGCGGGATTGGAATGAAGTGGTGGCGGAAGAGTTCGGCGGGAAACTCATTCTTCCCGTGGTGGACGGTCTGTCTGAGGGGAGAGACGGTTTTGAGGGCCGCCCCGTCTTGTCGGCGGGCCGTGGCCAGTCGGGTTGATTGTCGCGGGGTTTTGCAATCAGAATGATATTGACGGCTCCCCGACCGCCAGCTTTCCTCATCGAAGGGTAGGGTGGCGCGAATCTCCGGAAAAATTCCAGCGGGTGGGCACATGCTGCGGGTGGGCGCCACAGGGACGCGCGAGCACCTCATCCCGGCTGAACTCGATGGCGATGGGCGTGGCTCCGCAGCGGCGGACCACCCGTTTCGAGGCCGGGAGTCGTGTCCAGGGGATCCGTTCGAATTCGAGGTGCTGGAGCCCCGGATCCTTCTTTCTGCCAGCGCTCCGACTCCGGATCTGCC
>JABAHR010014633.1_pt1 | contig 11963 bp, 11 predicted proteins | sample 7062101 | NCBI WGS metagenome assembly JABAHR01 (sample SAMN14534553, study PRJNA622989) | marine sediment metagenome | biome: marine biome [ENVO:00000428]; feature: marine pelagic biome [ENVO:01000023]; material: deep marine sediment [ENVO:00002113] | place: India: Gulf of Kutch | collected...
GGAATTTATTGCAGGCTTAAGGGTTACTACGGACGAGGTGATGGAGGTTGCCCAGATGGTGCTTGTAGGAAAGGTAGGTCAGGACATAATATCTGCAATAAACCATCTTGGAGGAACCGCTGTAGGGGTATCCGGCAATGAAGGCAAACTGATAATGGCCAAAAAACTAAATATCAAAAAATTTGCAAAAGAAAACGGTATAAAGATTCCGGCAAATGCGGATGTGGGTCATGTGGGTGAGGTGGAAGCAATAAACCCGGGGCTTATAGATACACTTGATAAATCAGGATATATTCCCGTAATAGCCCCGATAGGTTTTGATGAGCAGGGCAACTCTTACAATATAAACGCAGACCATGTCGCAGGCAAAGTAGCAGGAGCGCTGGATGCTGAAAAATTTATAATTCTTACAAATGTTGCCGGAATAATGAGCAGGAAAAAAGAGCTTATTTCCACACTTCACGAGAAAGAAGCAAAAAAACTTATTCGTAACCAGGTAATTTCAAAGGGGATGATTCCAAAGGTGATTTGCGCTGTAAATGCGCTTGATGAAGGGGTGAAGAAGGTTCATATGATAGACGGCACAAAGGAACATTCGCTTCTTCTCGAAGTATTTACTGATAAGGGAATCGGTACAGAAATAGTAATATGAAATCTGCTGATGTAGTAAAGGCACTGGATACTTACGGGTTTAAAAATTACGGCAGATACCCTATTGCCCTGCAAAAAGCCAAAGGATGCTGGGTGTGGGATTTTGAGGGCAATAAATACCTGGACTTTACTACGGGGATAGCCGTAAATAATCTTGGTCATAACCATCCGAAAATAAAAAAGGCAATATCTTCGCAGTTGAATAAGATTATTCACAGCTCAAACCTTTTTTATACAGAGGAGCAGGCAAGGCTTGCAGAGCTTTTAGTTAAAAACTCTTTTGCAGACCGCGTGTTTTTTTGCAACAGCGGAGCCGAGGCCAATGAGGCGGCAATAAAGCTAGCAAGGAAATGGGGTAAAGATAATGGGGGCAGATATAAGATTGTTTCTGCCAAAGGCGGATTTCACGGAAGATCTTACGGCTCACTCAGTATTACTGGACACAAAAAATACAGAGACGGTTTTGAGCCTATGGTGCCGGGAGTGAAATTTGTAGACTATGGCAATTTTGAGCAGTTAGAAAAAGCGGCTAAAGACAAAAAAGTTTGCGCTGTAATTTTAGAGCCCATTCAGGGTGAAAACGGAGTAATCATTCCGCCTAAAGGGTATTTGAAAAAAGTCCGTAAACTCTGCACTCAAAATAATATATTGTTCATTTTAGACGAGATACAGGTCGGCATTGGAAGAACCGGAAGCCTTTTTGCGTATGAGCAGCTTGGTATAAAACCCGATCTTATGACGCTTGCAAAGGCGCTTGGAGGGGGGCTTGCCTGCGGGGCGCTCCTTGCAAAAAACAAGCATGCAAAATATCTAACCCCGGGGTCACACGGCTCAACTATGGGTGGAAATCCGCTTGCTATGAGAGTTGGCTGCGCTGTGATAAATACTATTATTGAAGACGGATTACTTGATAATGTGCAGTCTTTCGGATCTTATTTTGTTTCAAGCCTAAAAGAGATACAATCGCAGAACTCTAAGATTATAAAAGACGTAAGGGGTCAAGGCTTTATTATTGGCATAGAGCTTGCAAATAACATTCTGGCAAGTGAGATAGTTAAAAGATTGTATGAAAAAGGGCTTCTTACTATCATCACAGAACAAAAAAATATAAGGATTCTCCCTCCGCTTACGGCAGGAAAAAAAGAGATCGATTTTGCTCTAAAGACAATTAGAGCAGCGATAAAAGAGGTACAGGATGTCTAGACATTTTTTGAGTATATTNNAAAAGAATTTCCAGGGATTTTCCTCAGACCCTGGAAAATAAATCTGTAGGGCTTATTTTTGAAAAGCAGTCCACCAGAACCAGAATTTCTTTTGAGGTAGCTGTTAGCGAGCTTGGAGGGAATGTGATATTTATGAGCTCTTCGGACCTTCAGCTAAACAGGGGTGAATCTATTGAAGACACCGCGAAGGTATTGTCTTCTTACCTTAACGGAATAATCATCAGAACATTCGATCAGTCCATGATAGAGGGCTATGCAGAGGCTTCGGATATTCCCGTGATCAATGCGCTTACTGACCTGGAGCATCCGTGTCAGATAGTATCTGATTTGTTTACGCTTAAAGAAAATGGAGTAGATGTTCAAAACATGAAATTTGTGTATGTGGGTGATGGTAATAATATTACAAACTCGCTAATTGGCGCGGCCTGCATATTAGGGTTTGAACTTGTTATATCGACTCCCAAGGGGTATGAGCCTGATAAGGACTTTATGCAGATTGCCGAGACTTATGATCCTAAAATTAACCTCGTACGCAACCCATCGGAGGCTGTAAATAATGCCGATGTTATTTATACGGATGTCTGGGTAAGCATGGGTCAGGAAGAACAAAAATATAAAAAGCTTGAGATGTTTAAGGATTATCAGGTAAATACTGGTCTGTTGTCAAAGGCAAAAAACAGCACGCTTATTATGCACTGCCTTCCGGCACACAGGGGTCAGGAGATAACAGATGAAGTGATTCATAGCAAAAACTCCGTAATCTTCCAGCAGGCTGAAAACAAGCTTCATGCAGGAAAAGCCATATTGGAAATGTTTATGTCTTAGCCGATGCCGCATAATCGATAATAGACCTGGCAACCTTGGCATTAAACCCGTCTATTGAAGCAAGCTCATCCATCGATACGTTTTTAAGGTTATCAAGCGTCCTGTATTTTCTCTGAAGTATTTTTTTTCTTTTAGCTCCTACCATTGGTATGGATTCGAATGCAGATTTAATAAATCCTTTTTTGCGTAAATTTTTGTGGTAATCAACTGCAAATCTGTGCGCCTCATCTCTTATTCTCATAAGGTACAGAATTTCTTTGGAATCTTTTCCAAAAGTTACCGCCCTTGATTTGTTTGGGATAAAAATTTTATCAGCTTCATCTCTGGTTCTTGACTTTGCTATTGCCGCAATATCAACCTCTTCTAACGATCCGTTGTTTTTGGCTGCATTTAGGGCTGAATTTAGCTGTCCAATTCCGCCGTCTATTAGTATTAGGTCTGGTAAATCCCACCCCTTTTCGTCTTTTCTTTGCAGTCTTCTGGCTATTACCTCATTCATCATAGCAAAATCATCGGGGCCCTTTACGGTTTTTATCCTGTATCTCTTAAATCTTTTCTTTATGGCTTTACCATCTTCAAACCTTACCGATGATGCCACGGGGTTTGTGCCCTGAATATTTGATATGTCGTAACATTCAATTGTTCTTGGCAGGTTTTGGAGATTTAGTTTTTCTGCAAGGTTTTCAAATATCATCTCAAAGTTATTCTTGACATGATAGTTTTTTGCAAAACAAGCTTTGGCGTTTTCTCTTGCCAGACGGATCAAGTCTACTTTTTTTCCTCTTTGGGGAGTAATAAGATTTATAGCTCTACCGCTTTTTTCATTTAGCCACTGACTAATAAAGCTGCTGTTTTCAATTTTGGCGCTTATGCAGATTGCCCTCGGGTAGGTGTTCTTATCCGAATAGAATCTGTATATGAACTCTTCTAGTATCTGATTTTCATCCCCAAAGCTGTTTTCAAAGAAAAATTCGGATTTATCCATNNAAAATATCTATATCCTTTGTGTTTGTATCAATTAGACCCTTCTCGTCTATATGCATCTGTAGAAAGCTGAGCTGGTTTCTGTATAGAGCGGCCTCTTCAAAACGCATATCATTTGCCGCTTCTTTCATATTATCACGTATGAGTTTTATTATTTCTTTGAACTTCCCTCTGAGGTAGAGAGTTGCCTGATTTGTAAGAGAGTTGTAATCACTCTCGGTGATTTTTCCTGCGCATGGCCCTGAGCACAGCTTTAAATTGTAGTTTATACAAGGCCTGTCCGAGTGTCTTTTAAATTTAGCGTTAGTGCAGTCCCTTAGTGGAAAAAGCTTATGAAAGAACTTCTTAGTTTTTTTAAGCGTTGTCGATGAAGTAAACGGGCCGAAATATAGCGCTCCGTCATCCACTACCTTTCTTGTATAGTAAAGCCTTGGATATTTTTCATTTATATCCAGCTTTAGAGAAAAATAGGTCTTATCGTCTTTAAACTGCACATTAAATCTGGGTCTGTATTTTTTTATTAGAGAGTTTTCCAGTATAAGAGCTTCTCTTTCATTCTGTGTGATAATATATTCGAGATGGTCTACTTCTTTTAGCAGATCATGGATCTGATACCTGTTATCGCTGCTGCCTGGTGAAAAGTAAGATGCGACTCTTTTTTTAAGGTGCTTGGCTTTTCCTACATAAAGCACCCTGCCTTTCTGGTTTTTCATCAAATACACTCCCGGTTTTACAGGAGCGTTATCTATCATATCATTGCTGCGAATCATAAAATTTAGGAAAATAAACTGATTTTATATATGAAATTATAGAAAATATGTTGTGAAATACAAAGAAGTGATTAAATAATAAGAAAAAAGGGCAAAGAAAAACCCATTGCAGATAGATGCAATATTATCTACAATGGGTCTTATAGTAGTTTTTAATAGTCTTCGTCTATGTTAATTGAAGAATCAAACTCGATGTTAAAAGGTCTTCTGATTGGATCAGAATCCAATACATAGTAGAAACCTTTAACGAAAACATTAATAAGAGCTATCGGCGGGCGAATGATCAAACTTGTAATTTTGAAGGGATTTATGGCGTCATTAGGATCGTATTCTGTNNATAACTACATATCTCATGGATATATCCTCCTGTTTAAAATTAATATCCAGTATAAACTGTTTTTTTCTTAAGGTCAACAATAAACCTAAGTTTTTAAGGCAGTTTAATACTATAATTAATGTAAATTCTTAATGTTAATTTATCATAAATTATAAAAAAATACTATGGCTACGAGCAATTTAATAATATATGAGCCTCTTGACTCATTTGCGGAGCAAAAGGATTACTGGGAGAGTTATATAGAGTTTTATGAGCTTTACTGGGGCGGGCCTCCTTCGCCTTTTGGAGTATGGTTTGCTAACGAGTATGATAATTTCAAGAAATCTTTCAGTGAAAAAATAGGTATTGATCCATCAGAGGTAAAAGACTGTTTTTTTATTAGTGATGAAGAAGGGAGGTATTATATTGCACCTGCTGAGTCTGAGACTCATAATAACCTCATATACATTGAAAATATAATACCTATAGAATGGTTTTTGCTATTCACAGAGGATGAAAGAAAATCGCTGTTTTCTCACTGGGGTTTTAATGCTGTTTATTATAGTACCAAGCTTCAAAATGGCCTGGATAGGGTGCAGTCTGCAAAGACTTTGTTTGAACAAACCATAAACTCTGTTCCCGATGATATTAAAGAGTCTGAAATTATTAGTATTTTAACCGGCCTGATTAGCGGCTGTGATCAGCTGCTCGGTCTGCTGTCCGGTTATGATAGTTCGGGTCATATTATCCTAAATTATGGAGATATATGCACTTTTATCCATGCTTATACCCTTGATAATGAGAAAAGCGTGGGTGAACTGGCCGCATTTACCGAGCTTCTTAAACAATCAGAGTATGAAAAAGCTAATACTTCTATAAAGATTCTGTTTCAGAAATGGAACGAAATCTACGAAAATGCTTCAGGGCAGAGCTCTAATAGACCTATTCAATAAGTAATTTACTTAATTTTTAAATTATTTGAAACTTTTTTTAAGTAAATTAGTTAATATTTTTAAATAGAGTTTTGCATCTCTATCAGTTTTGAAACATCGAAATATTAAAGCAGTAAAAGAGGGATGTTATGTATGATGAAAACGATTTCAGTACAGCTACAGAGGAAAACCAGTACAATGAATTTGAGTTAAGCCGTGATAATTCATTCAAGATCGGTAAAGCAAACCAGAAGTTAAATACTAAAACTGCCGGTTTAAGCCCTCAGTATAATGAAAAAGATAATATCTTAATTAATGATTATTTTAAGGATGTGAGTCTTGAAACCCTGCTAAAACCCAAGCAGGAGCTTATACTTTCTGCGCTTATGCAAAACTGTGAAAACAAGATTTCTTTTTACTCCCAGTCTGTAAGTGACGTAAAAATTAAGAAGGTTTGTGAGTGCAGCAACTCTGAAAGAAGCTTAAAGGCCCAAAAGCACAAAAGGGAACTCAACAAACGTGCGGTTAGGAACAAACATATTATTCATGCTTACGGTAAATTCAAAAATAATCTTAGAAACAGGTTTATTAACTCCAATTTAAGGCTTGTAGCAAGCATAGCCAAGAGATTTGTTGGAAAGGGGGCCTCATTTTTAGACCTTATTCAGGAAGGAAATATAGGCCTTATAAGAGCAGTAGAAAAGTTTGATTATACAAAGGGTTACAGGTTTTCTACCTATGCGGTCTGGTGGATAAATCAGTCAATAAGCAGGGCCATTTTTAATCAGACGAGAACCGTAAAAGTGCCGTCATATCTGCTCGAAAAATCAGGGAAGATATGGCAGACATTTATCAAACTCAAAGAAGAAAAGGGCAAAGACCCCTCTGCTGAGGAAATATCTAAAATACTCAATATTTCAGTTGATGGAATAAAGAGTGTTATAAGGACGGGGAATGAAGTAATAAGCCTCGACTCCACTCTTTATAACAGCGAATCAACAAGCTATGTAGACCTGTTAAAAGATGATAATCAGGTTTTTCAGGATGCCGAGATTGATAATATCTCAATACCGGAAAATGTTCATGATGCGCTTGTTGATCTTACGACAAGGGAAAGAGAAGTGATCAAAATGAGATACGGTATTGGGTATGATGATTCATTTACTCTTGATTATATAGGTCAGAAATTTGGCCTTACCAGAGAAAGAATAAGGCAGATAGAAAAACAGACTATTCTCAAACTTAAAAAATCGCACTCGTCCGAGGTGCTTAAGAGCCTGTATGAAAATCTGCAGTGATTATTGATTTGAAGCTTTATCTGAAAATGTAATAATTCACTTTTGAGCAGGTTTGAATTTTATTCTGGATTGGGGGAGGTAGTCATGTATTCATATACAAAGTTAAATAGCAATCTTGGGGATATCTATGTCATTACAAATTCCGGGGTATTATCTAATCTGATATTAGGCACAGAGAATTTTAAGGAGTTCAGGGCTAAAAATAAAGCCGCTGTCTTAGCCCAGTCCGGCGAGTCTCTGCCAGTTTTGAATGAGTTAAAATCATATTTTGACGGTGACTTAAAAAAATTTAGTTACAGACTTAATTTAGAAACTGGCAAGAAATTTCAAACAAGCGTTTGGAAGGAGCTTCTAAAAATTCCTTTTGGCAAGTTAGTAACTTATAAAGATATTGCAAATAAGATTGGAAGGCCAAATTCCAGCCGTGCTGTAGGAAATGCCGTGGGGGCAAACCCGCTTCCAATAGTAATCCCATGTCACAGGGTTGTTTCAAAGACTGGTCTTGGGGGCTATTCTTGTGGTATAAATTATAAGAAAAAGCTTCTTAAGCACGAAGGGATAAATTATCAAGACAGATTTTTTAATTAGGCTATATGTAACATTTTTTTTTCTGGGCAATTCTCCCATTGCGCCCGGAACCGCAGGAACCGCAGGCGCAATAGTCCTGTTTTTCTTGTTAACCAAACTTACTTTTCCCTTATATATAGTATTTGTGTTAATATTCACGGCGATTTCTATATATATGTCATCTTTAGCTGTGGATATATACAACAAAAAAGACCCCTCTCATGTAGTAATAGACGAGGTATGCGGGTATCTTTTCACGATGATTTTAATCCCATTTACATGGGTAAATGTAATAGTGGGGTTGTTTTTATTCAGGGTGCTCGATATCACAAAGCCATACCCTATAAGAAAGATTGAAAAAATAAAGGGTGGATACGGAATAGTACTCGATGATGTGCTTGCGGGGATATATGCAAATATAATAATGCAGATATTTATAAGGATTTATTAGATTCTTATGAAAATAGAGATAATTACTACAGGAAATGAGCTTCTAAGCGGGCTTACGGTTGATACAAACTCCCACTGGGTTTGCAGACTCCTTTCAGACCACGGATTTGAAGTAAAATATCACTGCACGGTTGGAGATTACAAAGAGGATATCCTGCAGGCATTTAGCAATGCTCACGCAAGGGCAGATGTAGTTATTGTCACAGGAGGCCTGGGGCCTACTAAAGACGATTTAACAGCACAGGTGGCAGCAAAGCACTTAGGTGCCGAACTTACAGAAAACCCTCAGGCTTTGGAGATGATAAAGAAAATATTTGCCGACCGAAAAAGGGAGCTTCTGGAAATAAACAAAAAACCTGCCCTGCTGCCGGCCGGAAGCAAAGCTATAGATAATCCCGTGGGCACGGCGCCCGGGTTTTACTATGAATGCGAAAACACAATTTATTATTTTCTGCCTGGAGTACCTAGAGAATTTAAACCCATGATGCAGGGGTTTGTTTTAGAGGATTTAACTTCCAGATTTGCAGATAGTACAAAAACAAAGACTCTGCTCATTAAAACATTTGGTCTTAAAGAATCTGAGGTAGCGCTTAAAGTACAGGATTTAGACAGAAATGGGGTTTATCTTGGTTATAGATCTCATTTTCCGGAGGTTCATCTGAGGCTCGTTGCGGATGGAAAATCGGAGGAAGAAATAAGCCACAAGATAAATGTATTGGCAGAAGAGATCAGATCTGAGCTGGGCAGCTACATATTTGCAGAATCGGACATTACTATGGAGCAGGTCACAGGCCATCTTTTGCTAGAAAGCGGCATGAATATATCTCTTGCCGAGTCCTGTACCGGAGGGCTTGTATCTCACAGGATTACTAATGTTGCGGGAAGCTCAGCATATTTTAACAGAGCCATTGTCTGCTACAGCAATGAATCAAAGATAAATGATCTCGGCGTGAGTAAACTCCTCATTCAAAACCATGGAGCGGTAAGCACTCATGTGGCAGAGGCAATGGCAAAGGGTATATTGGATTTATCCGGCTCCCATATCGGGGTGGCAATTACCGGAATAGCAGGCCCGGGCGGGGGTACTGAGCAAAAACCGGTGGGAACGGTTCATATTTCACTTGCGTCAAAAAATGGGGATATAATTTCAGAAAAATTCAGTTATCATGGTGACAGGGAACAGATTAAACTTATTACGTCTACTCAGTGTCTGGATATGATTAGGAAGTTTCTATTAAATTATGTATAATCTATAGTCTATAGGGAGATAAAATGCAGCAAACAGCAGATAAAATAGATAAAAAGAGTTTGGAAGAAAAAGAAAAGACCATAGAGCTTGCGATTTCTTCTATTGAAAAGCAGTTTGGCAAGGGATCAATAATGCGCCTTGGTTCAGATGCGATCATGCCGGAGGTCTCTGCGGTATCCACGGGATCAATAGGGCTTGATCTTTCACTTGGTGTCGGCGGAATCCCGCGGGGAAGGATAACGGAAATCTACGGGCCTGAATCATCCGGTAAGACCACTATTGCGCTGCATGTAATTGCAGAGGCTCAAAAGCAGGGCGGAGTCGCAGCATTTATTGATGCCGAGCATGCTCTGGATCCCACTTATGCAGCACGACTGGGTGTGAAAGTAGATGACCTATTGGTTTCACAGCCTGATTTTGGGGAGCAGGCTTTAGAGATAGTGGATACGCTTGTAAGGAGCGGAGCCATTGATGTAATAGTTCTCGATTCAGTAGCGGCGCTTACTCCCAGGGTTGAAATTGAGGGTGAGATGGGTGATGCCCATGTAGGAGTTCAGGCAAGGCTCATGTCACAGGCTCTTAGAAAAATCACTGCTACGGTAAACAGATCAAAAACGATTGTTATTTTTATAAACCAGATAAGAATGAAAATTGGAGTTCCTTCCTATATGAACCCCGAGACCACTACCGGAGGAAATGCGCTTAAGTTTTATTCTTCTGTAAGGCTTGAAATCAGAAGGATAGGCTCAATAAAGGATGGAGACAACATCACCGGTAACAGGGTAAGGGTTAAAATTGTTAAGAACAAGGTAGCCCCGCCGTTTAAAGACGCTGAGTTTGATATTATTTTCGGCGAAGGTATTTCATATACAGGCGAGCTTATAGATATTGGAGTAAAACACAATGTCGTAGAAAAAAGCGGTACATGGTTTTCTTATGATGGTGAGCGTCTTGGCCAGGGTAGGGAAAACGCAAGAAAATTTTTAATAGAAAATCCGCAAATTATGAAAAAGCTGATTTTAGAGATTTATGAAAAGAGCGGTTTGTCTAAAAAGCCGGAAAGTAGGGAGGAGGATTAAATGGCTAGTTTAAACATTGATGATTTACTTAAGGCTGCGCTTAAAGTCGGCGCATCGGATATTCATTTAAAAACAGACAGCGTACCGGTGTTCAGGGTAAACGGTAAGCTGCACTTTATGAAAGAAGCGCCGGTTATAAATGCTAATATTATGAAGAGTCTTTATTCATCTGTAATGAATAAGAATCAAATAGAGAGATTTGAAAGAACTTTTGATATTGACCTTGCCTATAATATCCCCGATGTATCTCGCTTCAGGGTAAATGTTTACCAGCAGCGTGGTGAGGTATCTATGGCAATAAGGGCCATTCCATACAACATCTTATCATTCGATGATTTAAATCTGCCTCCAATTCTGGATAAAATAAGCATGGAAGACAGGGGGCTTGTTATTGTTACGGGTACAACAGGTAGTGGTAAGTCTACTTCTCTTGCCGCAATGGTCGATAATATCAATGCAAAAAAGGCTTCGCATATCATTACGATTGAGGATCCTCTTGAGTACACGCACAGAGACAAAAAAAGTTATATTAACCAGCGAGAGGTTGGGATTGATACTCTTTCATTCTCAAATGCAATGAGGGCGTCTCTTCGTGAAGATCCTGATGTTATCCTTATTGGTGAGATGCGTGACCTGGAATCAATCGAGATTGCTACTGCTGCGGCTGAAACCGGTCACCTGGTGTTTACAACGCTTCATACCCTGGATGCGCAGGAAACGATTAACCGTATGCTTGCGGTATTTCCGGCAAGTCAGCAAAATCAAATCAGGTATCAGCTCTCTCAGGTGCTAAAGGCAATTGTATCACAGAGGCTTATGCCTCAGGCAGATGGAAAGGGCAGGGTTCCAGCGGTAGAAGTACTGCTTGCAACCTCCAGGATCAAGGACTGTATTGCCGATCCTACAAAAACAAATGAAATCAGGCAGGCAATTGAAGAGGGCCATCTGCACTATGGTATGCAGACATTTGATCAGTGCCTGTATAATCTTTTCAGGCAGAAGCTTATTACTTATGAAGAAGCCATGAGACAGGCTACTAACAAAGACGACCTCGACCTAAGGATCAAGGGTATCAGCTCCGGATCTGCTTCTCTTGGAAGAATGGACGAGCCTATACAGGCTCAGTAAGCAGCTTAATATATAGTTATAGTAGTTAGTTAATGATAGTACTGGGAATAGAAACATCTTCTTATTGCGGGAGTGTAGCTGTAGCAGAAGATGATAAAATATTGGGTGAGCTCTTTTTTGACAGAGGACTCAAGCATTCATCGCAAATTATTCCATCAGTAAAGAATCTTCTTAGTACTATAGGGCTTACGAAAACTGATCTGGAAGGAATCGCCGTATCTGAGGGGCCCGGGTCTTATACTTCTCTCAGGGTTGGAATTTCTGCTGCCAAGGGGCTTGCATATTCTCTTGATTTACCCCTTACCGGAGTATCTACTCTAAAGTGTTTAGCTTTTAATTCACTAATTACCCCTTATCCAATCTGCAGTATTGTTGATGCAAAAAAAAGGCAGTTATATTCTGCATTTTTTAGATATACTTTAGGTGGGTTAGAAAGAGTAAATGACGATATAATTATAAGCATGGATGACCTTTGCACAAGCATAGAACAA
>JABAHR010017508.1_pt1 | contig 11960 bp, 19 predicted proteins | sample 7062101 | NCBI WGS metagenome assembly JABAHR01 (sample SAMN14534553, study PRJNA622989) | marine sediment metagenome | biome: marine biome [ENVO:00000428]; feature: marine pelagic biome [ENVO:01000023]; material: deep marine sediment [ENVO:00002113] | place: India: Gulf of Kutch | collected...
AACAGATGGCTGCTCAGCAACAGAAAGACAGCTATGAGTTCTATCTCAAGTGCGGTATGAATCCAGCCGCGGCTTATAGAGAATCTATGAAAGAAGTCTATGGACCGAAATGGTATTTAAGGTAGTCATTATTAACTTTATAAGGAGTAGTCATTATGAGACCAGTCAGTAGACAGGTAGCATTTAGTAACGGACTTCTAAACTGGTTAGATATCAAACATTACTTTGAGAATCTAAGCAAGATAGACAACCGTTATAGTATGGACTATACTCCTGAACCACAACGAAGATTCAATTACGATACAGGTAGTTATGTAAATGAAGTTCGTCAGTGTTTCAGAGTATACTTTACACCACCAATTACACCTGAATATTCAGGCGACCCTGTTGCCATGTTCAAGTGTATAAAGTATGACGCAGACAATAGGTATTGGTTTAACAGAATCAATACTGAAATGCTACGCAAAGCTGGATTGTGGGTAGACAGTACATACACAAGGGGTGACATGGGTAATAGTTTAACAGATGCACTCTATTACAAAATTCACTCAGAGAAAGTCAAGATAAAATACCGTGATGGTAGATTAACTCGTGGCTTTTGGAGTCATCTAGATAGACGCATGAAAGGTATGTCAGCTAACAACTGGGTTACTAAGTATATGTTCATGCAAGGTATCAGATGGATTAAAAATAATGTTAGTAGAAACAATGAAGAAGTCTTAAGATACTTTCAAAGTATGGTATCAGTTAGATTTGGATTTGGTTATTGTTGGCTTACTAACAAATGGGCTTACGGAAATGTGTTCCATAATGAAATGATATCAGGTGTAAGACGACAAATACTTGCTTATGTAAGACTTGAAGACTATGGTTACATTCGTAGTAACTATCAGTATCATACATCTGATGAAGTAATCATTGATGGTGAATGCTACAAACGTAGTGAAGTGCACTATAAAGAATGTGTATCATGTGGTACTGATACTCTTGTTGGTAATCTGTATCATGGTGAATGTTATTCATGTTTACCTGATGATTATAAAATACAAGGGTATGGTGCCAAAGCAGAAGACCAACTTGAGTTCAAAGCTAGACGAGTTAAGTTACAGAAAGGCAGTGACATAACACAATACTTTGGTATCGAGTTGGAATACGAAGTACCAAACAAACAACGCAAGGCTCAGATGTATGTCATGGAAAAACTATTTGACCATGCCATTATGAAATACGATGGTAGTATTCGTAATGGCTTTGAGATAGTTACATGCCCTGCTACATTTGACATACACAAAGAAAGAATGGGAAGTTTCTTAGATAACTTACCACCTGAATTTGATAGGTCAAGTAGCACAGGTATGCATGTGCATATATCTAGACGCAGTTTAACTAAACTAGGTGTTGGTAAGATGACTGAGTTTTTGAATCGTATGGATAATCAAGCGTTTGTTCGTAAAATAGCTGGTCGTAATAGTAACAGCTATCAACGAGCAAACAGTGATTATACTATCAAGCGTGCTGTTGATGGGCGAAGTCATGACAGATACAACAATATTAACTTACAAAACTCACAGACTATTGAGTTACGAATCTTTAGTACACCATTGACTAAAGAAGATTTTAATGTTAAACTAGAGTTTTGTAAAGCATTAGCTGATTATTGTCAACCTAGTCAACAAGAAACATCACTGAAAGAATCAACCTCAGTAAAAGCATTCATGTCTTGGCTTACAAAGATGAGATATGATTATAGAAATTTATTTAACTTTATTAGTAAGGAGATACCATCATGTGTATAGCAATCATGAAACCACAAGGGAAAATTATTCCAAAGAAAACTTTGGAAGAATGTTATAGGAACAACCCAGATGGTGCAGGGTTTATGTTCAGTAGTAATAAACAACTGCACATCAAGAAAGGTTACTTTAAATTCAAGGACTTTTATGAAGCATATAAAAAGTATGAAGATAAAAAGTGTGCAATCCACTTTAGAATTAAAACTCATGGCAAGATTGACGAAACTAACTGTCATCCTTTTAATGTTAATGGCAGTCTTGGGTTCATTCATAATGGTATTATTTCTGGTTACGGTAATAATATCAAGTCTGACACAATAGAATTTAATGAACAAGTGTTACAAGGTTTGGTAAACAAATGGGGCAACCTAAGTTTGTTTGAAAAACCTGTAACTAAACTCATTCAATCTACTATTGGATACAGTAAACTTGTATTTCTTGACCGTCATAACAATCACCATATTATCAATGAAGATATGGGTGAGTGGCATAAAGGTGTATGGTATTCCAATACTAGTTACAAAAAACCTAAGTATGATTATACTAAGTGGTCTTGGAATAAAGATAAACACAATGACTATCAACCATACACAAACCTATGGGGTCAGAAACAACTACCTTCAACACTACCAACACCACCTAAAAATGTTGGTGATATCTGTGAGTTTACTGATAGGTTTACTGACCACTCTACCAAAGAGTTATTTGTAGCTGGTGATGTATGTGATGTTATTGATATACATTATGATACTCAAACTGCTGATGTAATGGTAGACCATTGGGATGGTACACCTAGATTTGCATATGATGTACCACTACGATTACTTGACACACAAGATTTTTCGTAGTATAATATCAGGTAAGCACCACCTCCGTAGCGTGGTGCGTAACCTGATGAAAGGAATCTTATGAGATGTGTAGCATGCAATAAAGCATTATCAGAGTTTGAATCTACTCGTAAGTCTAGTGTTACTGGTGAGTATCTAGACTTATGCAACCACTGTTACAGTGAAATTGCTACTGATATTCATGCTGATGAGCGTGATGATTTACGAGAAGAAGCAGACAATATAGATGAAGGAGATGACTATGAGATGAGTGAGGAATAAAGCAAGGAGGCGCAGCCCGAAGGCTGCAGCCTATTGCGTATATGACGAATGAATTACTTGTTCATTACGTACATAGTAACTTCAAAACCGAAACGCATTTCAGTTGCTGATGGAGTTGTCCACATAATATATTCCTTTGTGAATAATTCCAAACTATCAGGACAAGATAGGAATTATCTTGATGGCTGATTTGATGGGTAAGTTTTGAGCTTACATATATATTATAACATGACAACATAGGAAAGTAAATAGAGATAATCATGAGTTCATTTATTAAACACATGCCATGCAATAAGTGTGGAAGTAAAGACAATTTAGGTGAGTATGATGACCACTTCTATTGCTTTGGTTGTGGCTATTACAAGCGTAAAGATGACCTTGAATCTTTGCGTGAACGACTGCAACCTAAACAAGATAGGTCTAATAAATACAGTATGATAGATACAACACCTGATATACCACTTGAAGGTGTGCGTTGGCTAATGCGTTATGGTATTACTGTGCCAGAAATAACTTTGCATAACATACAATGGTGTGAAAGTCAACGGTTACTTGTGTTAATTAATACTGTACAATACTGGCAAGGTAGGTCGTTTAAACCTATTGGTCCTAAGTATTTATCACATGGACTCAAGCCCTTGACAACTTACGGAAAATCTGATACAATAGTAGTATTAGTTGAAGATATACTGTCGGCTATAAAGGTGTCTCGTCTCGGAAACGCGAGCTCCATCCCGCTGATGGGGAGCTCGGTTTCTTCCGACTTCGAGAAACAAATTGTCGGAATGAATAAAGATATATACATTTGGTTAGACAGAGACAAAGCTAAACAAGCAGTAAAAATTAAGAATAGATTCAAGGGTTTAGGATGTAATGCTAAAGTAATTATAACAGACAAAGACCCTAAGGAATATGATACTCAGGAGATTAGTAAATGGTTGAAGAACAAATAATAAAACTGTTCTGTAATAACAAAGATTATTATAATAAATATTATAAATATATTAATCTTAATTACATTAAAGTTAATTACAGTAATCATTATAAACTATTNNATTTATCAGTATAGATAGTTATTATAATAATTACAAAGACAGAAACAGTATAACAAAACAAGAACTAGAAACAGAATACAATAGTAATTATTATTTACAAGAACAAGAAAGAAAAGAATTACATGAACTAGTAAACAGAATAGAAGAACAAGAACTAACAAACATAGAACAGTTAAAAGATTTATTAACTGAACACAAACGCAGAGCACTCGCTGGTGATGTTGCTCGTATAGCTCTTGATGTTGAAGATGGTAATGCTGACATGGATACACTCATGACTAAGATATCTGAGCTAGATATTGCAGAGCCTGACTCTGATGATGTAGACTTTGTCAATATGGATTTAGAATATTTGTTTGAACAACAGGCTCAGAACCCTGGGTTACGCTGGAGACTTGATTGGCTTAACAAGTCTCTTGGTTCTTTACGCAAAGGTAACTTTGGTTTTGTATTTGCTAGACCTGAGACTGGTAAGACTACATTCCTTGCTTCTGAAATAACACACATGATTAAACAAACTGATGGTGATATACTTTGGTTTAACAACGAAGAAGATGGCAAAGCAGTAGCATTCAGGATATATCAAGCATACTTTGGTCAGACATTACAACAACTTAGAGATACTAAAGCATCTAACAATGGCATATATAAAGACGAAGTAGGCAATAGAATTAAGTTACTTGACACTGTAGACTCTAGTAACTACAAACGCATAGAAGAAATAATTAAAGCTAGTAATCCAGCCTTAATTATCTTTGACCAAATTGATAAAATAAAAGGGTTCAAGGCAGACCGTAATGACCTTGAACTAAAACAAATATACCAGTGGGCTAGAGAAATAGCTAAAGCACATGCCCCAGTAATTGCCATCAGCCAAGCATCAGGCGAGGCTGAAGGCAAACTGTGGCTAACCATGGATATGGTAGACAGCAGTAAAACTGCAAAGCAAGGTGAAGCAGACTGGATACTAGGCATAGGTAAAGAACAAGACAACACAAGTAGAATGAGATATTTTAACATAACAAAGAACAAGCTAGTAGGTGATGAGGATACACTACCTGACATGAGACATGGTCAAGGACAGATACTAATTAAACCAGAGATTGCAAGATATGAAGACATTAGATAAAGCTATGCGTAATACATACGCACCACATACAGATTTTGGATTCTTACTAGGAGCTATACCTAGTAATCCTAAAGCTATACCAAGCAATATAGATATGGTAATTGAAAGACGCAATAAGTTTTTTATTGGTGAATGGAAAAGACCTAATGAAGAAATAAGTATGGGTCAAAAGATATTGCTTAAAGCTTTAGCTAAAATGCCTAACTTCTTTGTATATGTAATTGAAGGGTGGTCTACTAAAGATGAGACTGTTGTTAATGGTATATATAGATTACAAAATAACTTACTACGCAAGGTAGGTAAAGGTAAAGAAGACTTGCGTGATATATATTGTTCATGGTATAATAGTGTAGAAGGAAAATAATATGAGCCATATAGTATTAGATGTAGAAACAACTATATCAAACAAAGGTAATCCTTTTGATATGACAAACAAGTTATGTTATGTTGGTTTAGGTAGAAACCAACAGGTAGATTTATACGACATAGAGTTTAGCCCTGAGCCCTACAAGAGCTTACTCCTGACTATCCAAGATACAGTGGATAGTAGCTCAATGATTGTAGGGTTCAACCTTAAGTTTGACTTGCACTGGCTGGCTAGGTATGGGATTAACCTGACCGCATCCCGAGTATGGGACTGTCAGCTGGTGCATTTCATTCTTACAGGTCAACAGAATCCATACCCTAGTCTCAATGCTGTAGCTGAGTACTATAATCTAGAAAGCAAACTAGATGAAGTCAAGTCACAGTACTGGAACAATGGTATAGATACAACAGAAGTACCAGAAGAACTACTGCGTGATTATCTAACACAAGATGTAAACCTTACAGAACAGATAATGATAAAGCAGATGGAAGAACTAAACAACAAACCACATCTCAAACGACTTGTAAGTCTACACAATCAAGACTTATTAGTCTTGCAAGAGATGGAGTTTAATGGTATAATATATAACTACAACAAATCAATTGTATTAGGAGATGAACTTGAAGAACAAATTGACAAGCTTGATAAAAAACTTTTTTTACATCACGGTGTTACTGATTTTAATCCCAACAGCAATGAGCATCTTAGCTCTTTCCTTTATGGTGGGAGGATTAAACTTCGTCATCAAGTTCCTGTTGGATTCTATAAATCTGGAGCTCGGCAGGGTCAAGAGAAACTTGCGTGGCAAGAATACGAAGTCGAGTTACCCAGACGAATGGTACCTTTAAAAGGAAGTGAGTTACAAAAAGAAGGTTTCTATTCTACTGATGAAAAAACTTTACGCAGTCTTAAACCAACTAAAGAAGGCAAAGAAATCCTGCAAACAATACTAACGCGAGCTGAACTAGAGAAACGGAAGTCAACATACTACCAAGGTCTAGTTAAACTTATTGATGAAAACAACTGGAATAAAGGAGAAATACATGGACAATTGAATCAATGCGTAGCACGAACAGGTAGGCTGTCAAGTAGTAGACCTAACCTACAAAACTTTGACGGTGAAATTAAAACTTTATTTACAAGTAGGTATAACAATGATTAAACTATGGGCTTCATTAGTATTTGCTTTAGGTGTATTAATAGCTCTTGCTATTATAAGTAAACCTAAAGTAGTAAATTGTAGTGGTGAACAAGAAGTTATTATTGATGAGTGGCAATCATCAGTACAACCAATGGAACATACACTATAATGTTACTACAAGCAGACGCTAAACAACTAGAGTGGGTAGGAGCAGCGTTCCTATCACAAGATAAAACAGCTATCAAAGAAATATGGGATGGCACTGACATGCACTCAGACAATCAAGCTAGGTTTGGTTTACCATCTAGACTGATTGCTAAGACATTTGTATTCAGACTTATCTATGGTGGTAGTGCATACTCGTATGCTAACGACCCTAACTTTTCTGGTAACGAAACTTTCTGGCAAGATGTCATTGACCAGTTCTATGCTAAGTATGACGGACTTAAAGCTTGGCATGATAGGTTAATGTTTCTTGCTAAGAAAGACCGTAAGTTAACTATGCCTACAGGGAGAGAGTATTACTATGAACCTGAAGTAACACAGTGGGGTGTCAAATACCCACGCACTAAGATTCTTAACTATCCAGTGCAAGGACTAGGGGCTGACCTTATGTCCATTGCCAGAGTTAGTTTAAAGAATAGACTCGCTAGTCACCAAGGAGTCAAGATGGTCAACACAGTACATGATTCTATTATACTTGACTATGATGATAAAGTATGTTATACTAATAGTATAGTTAAAATAGTTAATGACTGTTTTGAAGATGTGCCTAAGAACTTTCAAAAGTTATTTGGGCATGAGTTTAATCTTCCCATGAGAGTCGAATGTCAAGTCGGTCCTACATGGGGTAACATGGAGATTGTAGAATGCAATTAGATATTATTGATGTATCACAACCTAGTACTGCAACCACTCGTAACGGTAGACAATACCAGTCTGTCGAAGTAACATACAAAAACGATGAAGGTAAAGTACAAAGTAAAAAACTAATGTCGTTTAGTAATCCTGATGTGTTTAAAGCAGCACAAACATGGGAGAAAGGTGACATTATAAATGTAGTAGCAGAGAAAGATGAAGCTGGCTACTGGAATTGGACACGAGTATTAGCTGATGGTGAAGATGCACCTGCACCTAGAGTAGCACAAGCTAGTGCAACTGCTAAACCAGCAGGAGCTACACGAGTTACTGGTAGCAACTATGAGACTAAAGAAGAACGAGCATTACGACAAGTAATGATAGTACGACAGAGCTCATTAGCCAATGCAGTATCAACATTAGCTACACATGGTAGACCAGTAACAGAACTTGACGTTATTGGTTTAGCTAAGAAGTATGAAGCATTTGTACTAGGTCAGCAACAAGCTGACCCTAGTTTTGATAACATGGCAAATGATATTCCTTTATAATGCAAGCTTTAATTGACATGGATATTGTAGTCTTCCGATGCGCAGCTAGTGCAGAGGAAGACCCATTTGGTATTGCTCAGTTTAGAGCCAGTGATTTGTTTGACCAAATACTTGAGAAGACAAACGCTGACTCTTACCGAGCATTCCTTACTGGTCCTACTAACTTTAGGAAACAATACTATCCAGAGTATAAAGCTAACCGTACTGCTCCAAAACCTAAACACTTAGATGACCTAAGAGCATGGGCAGTGGAACAACTAAACGCAGAGGTAGCTACAGACGGACTAGAAGCAGATGACCTACTTGGAATCAACCAAACACAGGACACAATCATATGCAGTCTAGACAAAGACCTACTGCAAATCCCTGGCAAACATTTCAGCTGGGAAATAAACGGTAAAGGGTGGTCAAGACCTGACACATGGACAAACATGAGCGAACTAGAAGGACTACGGTTATTCTACGAGCAGTGCTTAAAAGGTGACAGGACAGATAACATCCGTGGCATAGAAAAGATAGGTAACAAGAAAGCTAAAGCAATACTAGCAGACTGTCAATCAGAACAAGCAATGCTAACAAAAGTATTACATGAGTATGGAAATGATGATGAGTTTCTTATGAATGCAAATTGTCTTTGGATACTTAGAAACTTAGATGAACCATACGAGGTGCGATACCATGCCAATCTTTCAAGAGTAAATTTGAAACTAAAGTATGGAAAGAACTTCGTGTGGCATTTCCTAAAACAAAGTACGAAAGTAATTCATATAAATATACACAGCCTGCAATAGAAAGAACATATACACCAGACTTTAGGACAGGCAGAAAGTTAGTTTATATTGAAGCAAAGGGTAAGTTAGATTTAGAAACTAGAAAAAAGATGGTATGGTTTAAAGAACACAACCCTAATATAACCATTATCTTTTTATTTATGAACCCTGACAACAGGATAACCAAACGTTCTAAGACTACATATGCAATGTGGGCAGAGAAGAATGGTTTCTTGTGGTTAGATTATCGTAAGGATTGGATTAATGATTATAAAAAACTTAAAGAAAAACAGTGATGGTTCATACGACTTCGACTTCTCGGTCGATGCTGTAGAAGCCGAGTTCTTAATGGACCATGCTATAAAGAATTTAATACGTGAAGGTATTATCAAAACCGTATTAGATGAGAAGAACGAGCTCGCTCAAATGGAGTTCGATTTAGATAAGGAGACGTTACAATGAAACATCTAGTCATTCCAGATACTCAGGTTAAACCTGGGATTAAATTAGATTACTTGACTTGGATTGGTAAATACATAGTAGACAAACAACCTGATGTTATTGTACAGATAGGAGACTTTGCAGACTTGCCTAGTCTTTCATCGTATGATGTAGGTAAAAAGTCTTTTGAAGGTAGAACATACAAAGCAGATGTTCGTGCTGTACATAAAGGTATGGAAGCATTACTAACACCAATATGGAAACTACAGGACAAACAACGTAAGCTTAAAAAGAAAGTGTATAGTCCTAGAATGGTGCTGACTCTTGGCAATCATGAAGATAGGATTGACAGAGCAGTAGAGAATGATAGAAAATTAGAAGAGTTAATTAGTATAGGAGACTTAAACTATGCTCAATACGGTTGGGAAGTACATCCATTTCTTAGTGTTGTTCCTATCCATGGCATTGCTTACTCACATTACTTTGCTTCTGGAGTCATGGGAAGACCAATCATATCAGCAAATGCTTTGCTTACAAAGAAACACATGTCATGCTTTGCAGGACACCAACAAGGTAGACAAATTGCCTATGGAAGAAGAGCAGATGGCTCAGAAATGACAGCTATCATAGCTGGTAGTTGTTATTTACATGATGAATCATACCTTAACTATCAAACTAATGAACACTGGAGAGGTATCTATGTGTTACATGATGTTAAAGATGGTAGCTTTGATGAGATGGCAGTCTCATTAAAGTATTTAAAAGAACAATATAGTCTTGACAAAAGACGAAAGGTGTGATATAATAATGGTACAAGCTAGTAAAAAACAAGTTAGTGGTAATCACTACAAAGACTTTAAGATACAACCTGTACAATTTATACATGATAACAACATAGGTTACATAGAAGGTAATGTAATTAAGTACGTGTGTAGATGGCAACATAAAAATGGCATTGAAGATTTAAACAAAGCTATTCATTACTTGGAACTATTAAAAGAACTAAACGAATGACACAATTTGAAAAAGCAAGATTTAACTCTAAGGCTAACACCAAAGAGTATGCAGATAACTATGACAGGATATTTGGTAAGACTTGTCAGCATTGTGGTATGAAACAGGCACAGAGTTATAATGTTCTATGCCAAAGTTGTGGAAAGGAAGTAACAAATGGCAGTGACGTTCAAGGAACTTTGTGAAAATTTAAAGGAGATAGACGAAGTTACTCTACTAGAGATACTAGATATCTCAAGTGAAGACATTGTCTATCATTTTCAAGACAAGATAGAAGACAAGATAGATGAGCTTGAAGAGTTAGTTAACGATAATAAGAAGGAATTTGATATATATGACGACAACATTACCTAGTATTTACCAAGAAGTAATCCATCAAAGTAGATACGCAAGATACATACCAGAGAAAAACAGAAGAGAAACATGGCAAGAAACAGTAGATAGATTAGTAAACTATTTAATACAGAAAGCTCCAGAACTAAACAAAGAAATGCCAAGTATCAAAGATGCAGTACTTAACTTAGAAGTAATGCCATCTATGAGATTATTAATGACAGCAGGAGAAGCATGTGAACGTGACAACATTGCAGCTTATAATTGTAGTTACCTTGCTATCAACAATAAGCGAGCCTTTAGTGAGGCACTCTACATTCTTATGAATGGTACTGGTGTTGGGTTTTCTTGTGAACGACAAGATACAAACCGACTACCAGATGTACCAGAAAAAGTAAAAGAATGTGATGATGTTATTGTTGTAGAAGACAGCAAGCTAGGCTGGGCTAAAGCATTTAAAAAACTTATATCATCACTCTATGAGGGTGACATTCCTACCTTTGACTTCACGAAGGTTCGACCAGCAGGTGCTAGACTTAAGACCTTTGGAGGCAGAGCCTCTGGTCCTGAACCTCTACGTAAACTATTTCAATTTGTAACAGAAACATTTAAAGAAGCACAAGGTCGTAAACTTAACAGTATAGAAGTACACGACATCATGTGCATGATAGGACAGATAGTTGTAGTAGGTGGTGTTCGTAGGTCAGCACTAATTAGCCTATCTAATCTAACAGACAGACGTATGCGTGAAGCTAAGATGGGTGCATGGTGGAATGACTATCCACATAGAGCATTAGCTAATAACAGTGTAGCATATACAGAAGCTCCAGACTCAGAAGTATTTATGGAAGAATGGTTGTCTCTTGTCAAATCTAAGTCAGGAGAACGTGGTATCTTTAACAGGTTAGCAGCTCAAGCACAAGCTAACAAATGGGGTAGACGTGACCCAGACTTACCTTATGGTACTAATCCATGTAGTGAAATTATATTGAGAGACAAACAATTCTGTAACTTAACAGAAGTAGTTATACGTGAAAAAGATACAGAGAAAGACCTAGCACGTAAGATTAGATTAGCTACTATACTAGGTACTATACAATCTAAACTAACTAACTTTCAATTTTTATCAGCAGAGTGGGTTAAAAATACAGAAGAAGAAAGACTATTAGGTGTGTCATTAACTGGCATTATGGATAACAAATTAACATCTAATCCAGACCCTAAGATGTTAGAAAGGTTAAGAGATGAAGCTAGAAAAACTAACGAAGAAATATCAAAAAAACTTGAAATCCCAGCGTCTGCAAGTATTACGTGTGTTAAACCATCTGGCACTGTGTCTCAGCTTGTTGATGCTGCTAGCGGTATTCATGCTCGTCATAACGACTATTACGTAAGAACA
>JABAHR010003887.1_pt2 | contig 11959 bp, 14 predicted proteins | sample 7062101 | NCBI WGS metagenome assembly JABAHR01 (sample SAMN14534553, study PRJNA622989) | marine sediment metagenome | biome: marine biome [ENVO:00000428]; feature: marine pelagic biome [ENVO:01000023]; material: deep marine sediment [ENVO:00002113] | place: India: Gulf of Kutch | collected...
ACTCGGCCGATACCGTCGCACCATGACCGAACTCGTGACCACCGAACTCCGGGACGGCCTGGCGGTGATCCGGCTCGACGACGGCAAGGCCAATGCCCTGGGCCACGAGACGATCGATGCGCTCGGTGCCGCCCTCGACCGCGCCGAGGCCGACGCCGACGCGGTGGCCATCCTGGGCCGGAAAGGGATGTTCAGCGCCGGATTCGACCTGGCGGTGATGGGATCCGGCACCGCGGCAGCGCAGAAGCTCGTCGGGGCGGGTGCAGAGCTGTTCCTGCGCGTCTACGGGTTCCCCCGCCCGGTCGTCGCCGGTGCCGACGGCCACGCGTTGGCGGCCGGCGCGATCCTGCTGCTCTCCTGCGACGTGCGGGTGGGTGCCGACACCGACGGCAAGATCGGGCTTCCCGAGGTGGGACTCGGCATGCCACTCCCCGTCTTCGGCACCGAACTCGCGCGGGACCGGATCTCCAGGCGTCACTACACGAGGGCCACCCAACTGTCGACGATCTACACGCCCGACGAGGCCGTCGACGTGGGCTTCCTCGACGAGGTGGTGGCAGCCGGCGACCTCGAGGCCACCGTGCTCGAACGGGCGGGCGAACTCAGGGATCTGCCGCGGCCCGGATTCGAGGCCACCCGGCGCAACACCAGGGCCGCGACCATCGCCCACATCGAGTCGACCCTGGCCGCCGACCTGGCCACCTTCGAAGTCCCTGCACGCTGAGTGGCGCAGGACGGTCGGCGCGACCAGGAACAAACACCCGGGGCGAACGGTTCCCCCTGTCGTCGCCTTCCGAGCCGGAGCACCCATGTCCGAATCCCCGACCATCGAGGCCGTCGACTTCTACTGGCGACCCGGATGCGGCTTCTGTGTGATGCTCGAGCGGGGCCTGAACGAGGCGGGGGTGCCGCTGGCGCGACACGACATCTGGGCGGATCCCGCCGCGGCGGCGATCGTGCGGGGATGGGCGGACGGCGACGAGACGGTCCCGACCGTCGTCGTCGACGACATCGGCCTCGTCAACCCGTCGACCGATCAGGTCATCGCCCTGCTGGCGACCAGGGCACCGGGCCTCGTCCCCGCCCGAGGGTCGGGAGCCTGCGCAGCCGGGGCGCCTCGCCGCCACGATGCGGCGCATTCTCGGGGGTTGACCGGCCTCACCGGGCCTCCCCCGCAATCGGGTCACTGCAGGAACCGGCCGCACTTCGGCCAGGGCTGGTGACCCCGCCGCGCGTAGAGCTCACGGGCGCGCGCGTCCTGCTCCTCGACCGGCGCGTCGATCGGATCCCCGGTGCCGCCGACCGTCGCCCAGGTCTCGAGGTCGAACTGGTATGCGCCGCGGTACTTCCCGCTGGGGCTGATCGCCCGGTAGTCGTTCGTCGATTCGCAGAACCTCAGCGCCTCCCACTTCTCGGGGGGAGCCACGCCGTAGCTGCCCTCCTCGATGGCGATGACGGCCCGGTCCCAGGCCTCGGCCAGCGGCTTGAGCGCCTCCGCTTCGGCCTCCCTCGGATCGAGCGCCGCCAGGTCCTCCTCGATCCGGAAGATCTCGAGCCGTAGCCCCGTCGCGGCCTCGATCGACGCCTTCACCTCGTCGGTGGCCCGCGCCTCGAGCTCCTGCAGCCGACGGATGGCCACCTCCGCGGCGCCGGCGTGGTTGCGAAGAAGGTGCTGGCGCCACGAGAGCTCCGATGCCTCGCTCACGCCGAGGAGGTAGCTCAGGTTGCCGACCGGGCCTCCGGACATGAACGTCCGCACGGCGATGTCGCGNNGTCGCGCAGGTTCGTGGTGGCCATCTCGATGTCGACCGCCAGCTGCTGCTGCACGGCGTCGAACTCCTCGCGGGCCGTGAGCGTCTCGTGAAGCTCGCGCTCCGCACCGTTCAGCGCCTGCAGCAACTCGAGTCGATCCTCGGCGATGGCCCCCAGCTCCTCCCGGAGCTCCTCGCCGGTCGGGATGTGGCCGCGCAGGTCCTCGATCTGGTCGGCTGCAGCCGACACCCACCACGACGCGCCGAAGGCCAGGGCTGCCACCAGCAGCCCCCCACCCACCGCTCGGCGGGGTCGGATCCGGGGAGGTCGTTCACGCATTGCCAGACCCACCGGACGACCCGGAGAGGGCGCGCCGACGCGAACTGCGACCGACTCCACCCGGCAGGCGACCGGACCCTAGCGACAACCTGTCGCCGCGCGAAAGCCCCGCGCCACATCACCGATAACCTCACGACGTGACCAGCCATGACGCCCTGCTCGTGGTCTCCTTCGGGGGGCCGGAGGGACCCGACGACGTGATGCCGTTCCTCGAGAACGTGACCCGGGGTCGAGGGGTTCCAGCCGCTCGGCTCGCGGAGGTGGCGGAGCGTTACCAGCGCATCGGGGGTGTGAGCCCCATCAACGAACAGTGCCGGCGCCTCGTGTCACGGCTCGAGCAGGCGCTCGCCGCCGGCGGGGCCGACGTGCCCGTCTACTGGGGCAACCGCAACTGGCACCCGTTCCTGACCGACACGGTGGCGCGTATGACCGACGACGGGGTCGGCCGCGCACTTGCGTTCGTCACCTCCGCCTACAGCTCCCATTCGAGCTGCCGGCAGTACCTCGACGACATCGACCGGGCCCGGGCCGCGGTCGGCGAGCGGGCGCCCGAGATCCACAAGCTCCGTCCCTTCTTCGACCATCCCGGGTTCGTGGGACCGTTCGTGGACGCCACCCGAGCCGCCCGAGACGAGCTGGGTACGGCGGGCGCAACCGCTCCCCTCGTCTTCACCGCCCACTCCATCCCGTGTGCGCAGGCCGACACCTGCGACTACGAGATCCAGCTCCGCACCGTCGCCGATCTCGTGCGGGAGCGGGTCGACCCGGCCGCCCGCCATGACCTCGTCTACCAGAGCCGGTCGGGTCCACCCTCCGTGCCCTGGCTCGAGCCGGACGTCAACGACCATCTGCGGGACCTGGCCGCCGAAGGGCACACCGCGGCGGTGCTCGTGCCCATCGGGTTCATCTCCGACCACATGGAGGTCGTCTGGGATCTCGACCACGAGGCGAAGGCGACCGCCGACGAGGTCGGACTGGCGGTGGCCAGAGCCGCCACGCCCGGCACCGAACCGGATGCCCGTTTCGTCGAGATGATCCTCGCCCTCGTCGCCGAACAGGCCGACGGTGGACCCCGGCTGGCCGAGAGCAGCCTGCCGGCCCGGCCGGATCCCTGCGCCGCTGGGTGCTGCCCTCGCCACTGATCGCGCGCTCCGCGGGGGATCCACCGCTCGCCGCGCGACCCGACGTAGTTTCTCCCCCACTTGGTTCCCCACAGCAGCCGACTCCGGGGGGAGGACGACCACGGTGAACCACACGAGGATTGCGGCCGAAGCTCTTCGCTACCGCCTCAACCTCGTCCGAACGCCGTTGGTCGCCGACGAGGACTGGGATCTCGAGGAGATGGCCGGCGCCTCGGTGGCCGCCGCCGACCCCCAGGTCGACAGCGCGATCCGGCGCCTCGCCACCGCCTGGAACCGGGCCGGCCTCGACCCGAGCGCGCTGTGCCTGCCGTGGGAGGGCCCCGACGTCGACCGTCTCTTCGCCGACCGGCCGGAACTCGTCGACGCCCTCGACGACATCGTGCGGGTCGCCACCCGCTCTGTCGCGGCCTGATCGCCGCCTGATCACGTCGGCTGCGTCGCGTCTTCACCGGCAGGAGACGAACAACCACGCCACCTGATCGAGGCGGCCGAGCTCGCCCGCGACCTGCGGACCCGCCGCGCCCAGCGCCATCAGGTCGAGGGCGGGAAGGGCCATGGCGAGGATCAGCCCCGTGAGGACGCGACGGCTCACGACCCGAGTCGAGCACCCGCGAACGCGCCCCGTCACATCCGTAGCCGGTTCGGCCTGCCGCAGCGGCGCCCCGTTCGCTACGTTGTCGTCGTGGCAGTGATCGCGGTGGTCAATCAAAAGGGCGGCGTCGGCAAGACCACGGTGGCCCTGGGCCTTGCCGCGACCGCGTGGTCGCGGGGCATCGACGCCCTCGTGATCGATCTCGACCCGCAGGGCAATGCGACCACGGGGCTCGGCGTGTGGGACCCACCGTTCAGCATCGACCAGGCCCTGGCCGAGGAACGCCCGGGGGCGGTCGCGGGGCTGCGGGTGACCTCGGGATGGCCCACCGAGAGCGGACGGCCGCCATCGGTGGTGCCTGCGACCGCAGCGCTTGCTGCCCGCGAGCCCCAGCTGCTCACCGACCCGATCGGCGCCAACGACCGGCTGGCCGTCGCGATGGAAGGGGTGAGCCACGAGGTCGTGATCATCGACTGCCCGCCCTCGCTCGGACTCCTCACCGTCAACGGGCTGTTCGCCGCCGACCGCGCCCTGATCGTCACCGAGCCCGGGGCCTGGGCCTCCGACGGTGTCGGACAGATCCTGCGCACCGTCTACCGGATCGCGTCCCGGCGGCGAGCGCCGCTCGAGGTGGCCGGTGTCGCGGTGAACCGCCTGGGCCGGACCCGGGACGCCCGCTACTGGGACGAGCAGCTGCGGATCGACCATGGCGACATCGTCCTTCCGCCCGTGCACCAGCGGGCCGCCGTGCCCGAGGCGTCGGCGGGCTCGGTGCCGATCCATGCCCTCGGTTCGAGGCCCGGCGCCCAGGAGGCGGCGGCCGAGTTCGACCTGCTCTTCGACATGGTCCTCGGCAACGGCGCGCCCGAGCAGCCGGCGGAGCCCGACGAGACGATCGATCTCACGACGACGGATCCCCGCGCCGACGAGCGCCACGAGCCCACCTTCTCCTCGCCCCACGGGGAGGTCGGCCATGGCCTATGACCCTCAGGCCAACCGGCGTCGGCCCCGGCCCGCCGAGGATGCACCGGCCCCGGTGGACGCCCTCCTCGGCGAGCCGCAGGTCGACGCCGATGCGGGGGTTCCGCCCGTCGCCGACGACCCGCCGCCCACCCCGGCGGTGACCCCGGCCCCCGCCGACCCGGTGCCCGACTCCCTGCTCGTCAACACGGGCATCGCCGGAGCGGTGGCCGCCCTGATCGGCCTGCTCACGCTCCGGCATCTGTGGCGGCGCCGGCGTCGGCCGGCCGAGGCCGACCCGTCCGACGAGGCCTGAGGGCGCTCAGCCGGCGCGTCGCAGCAGCGCCGCCTCCTCGGCGGCACGGTTGGCTTCCCGCCGCTCGATCTCGGCCTGGCCCTCGGGGCAGTGGGTGGCGTACGGGCACCATGCGCACAGGGGCCCGGGGCGGGGCTCGAAGGTGTCGGTGTCGCACGCCTCGTTGATGGCCTGCCACGTGGCGGCCAGCTTCTCGGTGACCGTGTCGAGCTCCGTCCGGGTGACGTCGATCCCGACCGGCCGCTGGCCGAGGTAGAGGAGCCGGGCCCGCACCGGCATCTCGCCGACCGCGGCCTCCACCGCGGCCGCATAGAGCAGGACCTGGTCGAGCCGGCCCCGCCGGAAGCGGGCGGACGGGGCCTTGCCCGACTTGTAGTCGGTGACGACGAGGCCGTCCCCCTCCTCCTCGAGCCGGTCGACGATGCCGCGGAACGGCACACCCGCCAGTTCGGCCTCGACATCGTGCTCGGTGGCCCGGACCTCGACGGTCGAGGGGTCCTCGAGCTTCCAGAGCCCCTCGATCGCCTGCCACGCCCTCCACTTGAACCGGCGGCCGCCGTCGGCGTCGTGGCCGAGGGCCCGGTAGTCGTCGGACGACTCGGTCTCGGGCCACTCCCGGCCGGCGATCTCCCGCGCCGTGTCGGGGGTGCGCTCGGCCGGCGGACACTGCATGAGCAGCTCGAGGACGCGGTGGGCGAAGCTGCCGGCCAACGCGGCCTCTCCCGGTGGGTCGGGAAGCCGGTCGACGTAGCGATGGCGCCAGCGGCGGGGACACTGCTCGAAGGTGCTCGCCCCCGACGGCGACAGCCGCGGTGGCGGCACCGGGACGCCGGTATCGGGATCGAGTTCCACGGTTGTAGTTCTACTCGACGGGTGTGACAGTCGCCCGTGATGACACCCCGGCCCGGGGGTCGGCTGCGCTCAGATGTCGAGGGTGGAGGAGTCGACGAGGGCGCTGTTCTTGACCAGGAAGTCGCGGCGGCGGGCGACGTCGTTGCCCATGAGGACGTCGAACATCTTCAACGCCTCCCTGGCCTCCTTGCCGTCGTCCATGGTGAGGCGGCGCAGCGTACGGGTCTCGGGGTCGAGCGCACAGTGGCGGAGCTCGTCGACGTTCATCTCGCCGAGGCCCTTGAACCGCTGCCACTTGACGTTCTCCCGCTTGCGGTTGCCCTTGCACAGCTCGTCGGTGACGGCCTCCCGTTCCTCGTCGCTGTAGACCCGGTGGACCTCGTCGCCCACCTTGGTCGTGTAGAGCGGCGGCTGGGCGGCGAACACCCTGCCCTCGGCCAGCATCGGCTCCATGTACCTGTGGATCAGCGTGAGCAGCAGACACCGGATGTGGCTGCCGTCGACGTCGGCGTCGCACANNCGCCCGTAGCGGGCGTCGTCGAGGTTGAACTCCTTGCCCGCCCCCGCGCCCATCGCGGTGAAGAGGGCCTGGGCCTCGGCGTTGTCGAGGACCTGCTTCTGACTCGCCTTCTCGGCGTTGACCACCTTGCCCCGCAACGGCAGGATCGCCATCGTCTCGGCGTCGCGGCCCCGCTTGGCCGGGCCGGCCGCCGAATCACCCTCGACGAGGATGAGCTCCGCGTCGGGACCGTGGATCCTGCAGTCGGCCAGCTTCTCGGGCATACCCGTCGAGCCGAGCGCGGCGGCCTTGCGCTTGTTCTCCAACAGGGTCTTCGAGTCGACCCGGTTCTGGATGGCCGACGCCAGCTTGTCGGCGATCGCCTTCACGTGGGTCCGGGGACCACCCCCGGGCTCGAACCACTCCTTGAGCTGCTCGTAGACGATCCGGCCGACGATGCCCTCGAGGGCGGGGGTCCCCAGCTCCTGCTTGGTCTGGCCCCGGAACTGGGGCTCCGGGAAGGTGACCTTGATGGCCGCGACGAGCCCCTCCTGCACGTCGTCCTTGGTGGCCTTGTGCTTGTTCTGCTTGGCCAGCTTGGCCAACTTTCGGTTGTCCTTGAGCACGACGTTGTTGACGACGCGCGTGAGCGCCTTGTCGAACCCGGCGAGATGGGTCCCCCCCTGGCTCGTGGGGATCGTGTTGACGAAGGACACGACCTCGGTGTCGTATCCCTTCACCCAGCGGAGCGCGACGTCGACGGTGCACTCCCGCTCGACATCGGTCATCTTGCCGTGGACGGGCACCTTCTCGTGGAACGAGTCGATCCCGTTGCAGGTGATGACCTGACTCACGTTGTCGCCGATCGACAGGTGGTCGACCAGATCGACCAGGCCGCCCCGGGACACGAAGACGAACGGCTCCTTGCGCCCACCGGCCCGCTTGTCGGTGACCGTGATCTTCATGCCGGGCACGAGGAAACAGGCCCGGGTGGCTCGATCGCAGATCTCGTCGACGTCGATGCGGGCCTCGGGATCGAAGATGTCGACATCGGGCCAGAAGCGGACCCGGGTGCCGGTCTTGTTCTTGGAGATCCGCTTCAGCTTCTCGAGCTTGTGCCCCGGTTTGAACTTCGAGCCGGTGAACTGGCCGGCCACCCGCTCCTTGAACGAGAGGCTGTGGGTCGCGCCGTCACGATCGACCTCGGCGACCAGCTTGGCGGCGAGCGCGTTGACCACCGATGCACCCACACCGTGGAGACCCCCCGACGAGTTGTAGGCGCCGCCGCCGAACTTGCCGCCCGCATGGAGCTCGGTGAACACCACCTCGAGGGCCGACACCTTGCGCTTGGTGTGGAGGTCGATCGGGATGCCACGGCCGTTGTCGGACACCTCCACCGACTTGTCGCGGTGGAGGGTCACCTCGATCTTGTCGGCGAACCCCGCCGCCGCCTCGTCGACGGCGTTGTCGATCAGCTCCCACACCAGGTGCATGAGCCCGTCGGAGCCCGTGCCGCCGATGTACATGCCCGGCCGCTTGCGCACCGCTTCGAGACCCTCGAGGGTCTGGATGGCGTCGGCGTCGTAACCGGCGACGCTGCTGCCTGGAGATCGCGTAGCGGCCAAGGGGAGGGCTCCGTGGGTGACGAACTGATGTTCGTGTCACCCTATCAAACCGGGGTGACAGCGAGACCGAACGTAGCGCCCGCACGGTCGTCCGCCGCGCCACCCGGCCGGGCGCCGGAACGACCGGACATCGCGGTCCGACCATCGTCGATCCGATCGTGGAACTCGGGCGGGCTCTCCGTCGTTGAAGGACGAGAGCAATGCCGTCGATCCGGAGTGCCGTGCAACCACCTGTCCCCATGTCGCGGGGGGTCACCGCGACCACCGCGCCGCCGCCGCACACCCGCGCCCACCCGACGGCTGACGGCCGCCGACTGTCCGAGGAGCGACAGTCCACTCGGCGCGCGCCCGGAAGATCCGGACCGTTCAGTACCTTTGGCCTCGTCATGCGGATCCCTCGCCCCCTTTCGCGACGCGCCCCGTCAGCCGCGGCGACCCTCGCCATCGCCCTCTTCGCCGCAGCATGCGGTGGTGCCGGGTCGACCGCGACGGACACGGGAGCGCTGACCCCCGTGGCCGGCGACGAGTCTGCGCCCGCCCCCGACGACGACACGGGTCCGACCGAGAACGACGATGCCGGCGCCGACGATGGCGTCGACCCGGCCGATCCCGCACCGACCGATCCACTGCCGTCCGATCCCGCCGATGGCACCGGGGGCAGTTCGGTGATCCCGGCCGGTCAGGTCGATCCCGTCGCCGCGGCCACGGCGGCCGAGGCCAACATCGACGGGCTCCGGGCCGATGACGACGTCCGGCTCACCCAACTGCTCAACGTGGCCGACGGCACCCCCGCCAGCATCAGCGACGCCGTCGACGGCGACCGGCCGGTCCTCTTGTGGTTCTGGGCCCCGCATTGACCGACGTGCCGGCGTGAGGGGCCGGACGTCGAGCAGTTCGCTCGGGACAACGTCGACAAGATCCAGGTCGTGGGGGTCGGTGCCCAGGACGACTTCGACTACGCCCTCGACTTCCTCGCCGACACCGGCGTGCAGACGCCGACCATGCTCTGGGACCCGTCGTTCGAGACGTGGCGGAGTTTCGGGGTGCGGACCAACAGCCAGATGATGCTGCTGTCACCCGACCTCTCGGCCGCCACCGAACTCATCTACGGGTTCAGTGACGACCAGCGGGCCGCCATCCTCGAGGCCCTTCCCCAGCTCGGCTGATCCCGTCCCCGCCCACCACAGGACGGGGACGGGACCAGGCCGGGAGTTCTAGCTGCGGGCCTCCACGAAGGCATCGCTGTACGCCGGCTCGAAGTCGCCCTGGTCCTGGATCTCCTCGAGCGACCCGACGCCGCCGGGGATCACCTCGGGATCGGCCAGGAAGTCGAGCAGGTCCTCGTCGAGGCCGTCGAACGCGGCCTCGTTGGGCGTGGCGTAGTAGTTCCAGTTCGACAGCGTCGCGCCCTGCTCACCGTCGAGCAGCCAGTTGATGAAGGTGTGGGCCGTGCACGGGTTGGGGGCGTCGAAGGGGATCGCCATGTTGTCGATCCAGCGGGTGCCGCCCTCCTCGGGCACGAAGTACACGTACTGCGACGGATCCTCGGTCTCCAGGAACTGCGTGAACATGTCGCCGGAGTAGCCGTGGGCGATCGCCGTCACCCCGGTGGTGAGCAGCTCGTCGGCCTGATCGGTGTCGAAGGCCGCGAGCCGGCCGGCCGTGTCGGCCACGAGCTGCGTGGCCTCGTCGAGCTCGCCCTGGTCGGTGGTGTTGAGCGAGTACCCGAGGTACTTGAGCGCCGCGCCGAGCGTCTCCCGGGGGTCGTTGAGCAACGAGATCTGGCCGGAGTACTCGTCGGCGACCGCCGGATCGAACACCAGCGCCCAACTGCGGGGGAAGTCGGTCCCGACCACAGAGGTGTCGACGCCGAGGCCGGTGGTGCCCCACTGGTACGGCACCGAGTAGGCGCCCTCGGGGTCGTAGATCAGCCCCTCGAAGTCGGCCGAGATGTTGGAGGAGTTGGGGATCGCGTCCTTGTTGAGCGCCTGGATGTCGCCGTTGGAGATCATGATCGCGACCATGTAGTCGGACGGCACGATCAGGTCGTAGCCCGAGTTGCCGGCCGCGATGATCGGCTGCATCGCCTCGTTGGAGTCGTAGACGTCCATCGTCACGCCGACGCCGTAGGCATCCTCGAACTCGGCGAGCTGCTCCTCGTCGATGTACTCCGCCCAGTTGAAGATCTGGAGATCACCGTCGGTCTCGTCGATTCCGCAGTCCGCCGGTCCGGCGTCGGAGCCGTCGTCGTCGCCGCAGGCCGAAGCCACGAGCGCCAAGGTGAAGCCGGCGACGAGGAGCCGCCACACGGTTGATTTCATGTTGTCCCTCCGGGATTGGTGGTTTCAGTATCGCCGCTGCGCACCCGTTGGGCGAGCAGCGACAGGAGAACGAACACGACCGACGCGGTCAGCATGATGACGGACGTGGCGTTGATGAGCGGGGTCACGCCCCGGCGGATGAGCCCGAACACGTAGACGGGCAGCGTGGTCGCGCCCGGACCCGACGAGAACTGGGTGATCACCACGTCGTCGAGCGAGAGCGTGACCGCGAGCAGCGCCCCGCCGGCGATACCCGGCATGATCTGCGGGAGCGTGACGTGGCGGAACGTCCTCCACCGCGAGGCGTAGAGGTCTCGGGCGGCCTCCTCGAGCTCTTCGCTCATCCCGGCCAGTCGGGCCCGGACCACCACGGAGACGAAGCTGATGTTGAACGCCACGTGGGCGAGCGTGATCGTGCTGATCCCCTTGGTCATGGAGGTGCCGAAGAGCGAGTTGACCAGATCGAGGCCCTCCGCGAAGAAGACCAGCATCATGATCCCCATCGTCACGTCGGGGATGATGATCGGCAGGTACAGCAGGGCGTCGAACACCCGTCGGCCCCTGAACGTGAACCGCTCGAGAGCGAGCGCCGCGAGGGTGCCGAGGACGACGGAGATGATCGTCGACCACAACGCCACCCAGATCGAGCGGGTCAGGGCGGCCCGCAGCGACTCGGACTCGCCGAACTCGCGGTACCAGTCGAGGGTGAACCCACCCCAGCGGCTCGGGTTCCGGTCGTCGCTGAACGAGAAGACCGACAGCAGCGCGATCGGCGCGTAGAAGAACACGAAGACCAGCACCACGTTGGTGGACAGCACCACCCGCGTGAGGCCCCGGGGCGCGGCCGTGGTCGATTCGGCGCTCACAGGTTGCGCCCCCCGCTGCGGAAGTACATCAACGTCCCGACCAACATCACCGCCATCAGCACCGTCGACAGCGCCGCGCCGAACGGGGCGTTCCGGGCGGTCAGGAACTGGATGACGATGTAGGAACCCAGGAGGGTCGACTTCGCGCCACCCAGGATCTCGGGCGTCACGTAGGCCCCGAGGCTGGGCACGAACACGAGGATCGACCCGGCGATCACCCCCGGCATCGAGAGCGGCAGCAGGACCCGCCGGAACGTCTGGTACCCCGATGCGTAGAGATCGCGACTCGCCTCGACCAGGCTCAGGTCGATGCGCTCGATGGAGGCGTAGAGGGGCAGGATCATGAACGGCATGAAGCCGTACACGAGGCCGAGCACCACGGCCGACTGGGTGAACAGGAGTCCGCTGATGCCGAGCGACTCCGCCGTGACGAGCTCGAGGCCGTCGGCGCCCGACACGAGGCCCACGTTGACCTGGGAGACGGCGTTGTCCCACGGTCCGTCAGGGCCGAGAATCACCCGCCAGGCGTAGTTCCGCACGAGGAAGTTCGACCAGAACGGGATCATCACGAACACGAGCATGAGGTTGCGCACCGTCGCCGAGCGCGTGGCCATGAAGTACGCGAACGGGTAGCCGAACAGGAGGCAGATGAGGGTCGTGAGGAGGGCCAGCCCCACCGACCGGCGCAGGATCTC
>JABAHR010013322.1_pt3 | contig 11956 bp, 20 predicted proteins | sample 7062101 | NCBI WGS metagenome assembly JABAHR01 (sample SAMN14534553, study PRJNA622989) | marine sediment metagenome | biome: marine biome [ENVO:00000428]; feature: marine pelagic biome [ENVO:01000023]; material: deep marine sediment [ENVO:00002113] | place: India: Gulf of Kutch | collected...
TAACTCCATAAATCCATATTGATATTATTGTTGTTGAGAATGTCATAATATTTAGCCGATAAATTACCTAATCCTTCTACATAAGATATTTCAGGTTTAGAAGGATACTTTAACTCTTGGTGTAATAGACATTCTATTTCCCACAATGCATTAAAACACTTATCCGCGCTCATCATGCGTTCATATTTTTCTTTATCTTCTATCTCTTCTAAATTAAATTCTAAAATAGCTTTTGACATATCTTTCTCCTAAAAAAGGACCCCCGAAGGGGCCCAGGGATGTCGGTAGGTTATTTTAAATTATTAATATGACAATAAAATGCCAAAATTTTACTGAAATATTTTGGTTTCATGGATTTAGTATTTCCATTAACTGAATTTCTGATTGTTTGAATCGGAATGCCAGTTAATTTGTGAATAGTCATGACTTGAATACCCTGTTTAATCATTTCATTTAATAATGTAGTAGCTCGATTTCGCATCTTATATCTCCTTATGCATTTATCATCCATGTCTATAAATTAAAATGGAATTGAATCTACATGGTTTGAATTTTTTAAATCCTTGGTTCGATAAACACGATCTATCAACTCGTCTTGATCAAGAACTGGCCCAAACTGTTTAAAATATTCAAATGAAATAGCGTCATTAATGATATCAGTAAGAAAGTATTTAAGGTCAGCAAGAATTTCAGAGCCAATTTTTTCACAACTTTCTTGATATTGAAGCGCTAATTTTAGTGTGAATTGAATTTCCATTTCTTCAATAAATAATTCATCCAATCCAATAATTTCTTCATCTAGCGCAGCTGCGTATAATTGATTTTGTTCATGAAGCGTTAAATCTTCTAGGGATTCAATCGCACGCAAATGAACTAATTCAGCAATGGTATCTTTAAAATTAACTGTTGTTTTGTTTTTCATTTTTTTCTCCCTGTTTGAAGGCAATATGATTGCCTATAGTCTCAATATAGCAACCATAGGTTGCAATGTCAAGAGCTAATTTTCAATCAGTATTTTGATTAAATCAGGGCGCAATTTATAGGTGGGAAAACGACCTTTGGTGATGTATTCAATTTGAATAGCGCGATAGGCCGGAATAACCGCCTCACCAGTCAACCATTTGTAAACGGCTGTATGACTGACTTCTAATTTTTTAGCGAGCGCTAATTGAGAACCAAAATGGTCAATGACTTCTTTTAAGATCTTCTGGGAGATTTCTTTATCCTGAGGGGTGATATTGATTTGATATTTTGGCATAAGAATTCCTTATTGTTGCGGCCATTATATTAACCATAGGTTGCAATGTCAATGATTTTACAGTAGTCTACTTGTTCAGACATACAATGGAAAAGGGAGATTTCTATGGATCTGAAACACTTTAAATGGGCTTGGAAACAACCAATGAAAGGTAATGACAAGCTCGTCTTATTGGCCATTGCATTGCATGCCGATGCCGTGATTAATTTCTGGCCAGGATTTAGTTATATAATTCAACAAACACATCTGAGTCGATCAACTGTTTTTCGGGCAGTTAATCGCATTAAAGCCCTTGGATTCCTGAAAAATGGGATCCTAATTACCGATCATTAGGAGGATCATTATGTCACATGAAGCGTCGATTTGGGCCTGGAAACAAGATTTACCTGCTACCCAGAAAATTGTCTTATTGGCACTCGCAGATCATGCCAATTCGGAGGGCCATTGTTGGCCAGGAACTACCGCGATTTGTAAAAAAACTGGCCTAAAACGGCGTGCTGTTTTCTATGCACTTGACCAATTAAAGGCCAAAAATCTCATCCTCACCACTTCCCGTACGGATAAAAATAACCGCCAATTATCGAATGCCTATGATCTAAATATGCGCAATTTTTTAGAGCAACTGGATAAGATCGAACCCGACTTATCCACAAAAACTTGTACAGAAAGTGAACCAAATTTGCACATAGGGGTGCATAATATGCACGGGGGGGGTGCATTAAATGCACCCCCGGGGGTGCACGAGATGCACCCCTCTAAAGAGAACCTGTCATATGAACCTGTCAATGAATCTAGTAAAGATCAAAATGATCAACAGGGTGTTCAAAAAATGATCGAACTGTTTGAAAAGTTTTATGGTCAATATCCGATCAAGAAGGGAAAACATCGTGCTCAAAAAGTTTTCCTCAAGATTGCACCCGATGAGCAATTATTTACCACAATCATGCTAGCATTAGCTGATCAAAAAGTGGACAGGTCATTCCGGCAAAAAAATGGATTGTTTGTACCGGAATGGAAACACCCAGCAACTTGGCTCAATGCCCATTGTTGGGAAGATGAAATAACAACCGATGAGGAAATCAACAATGTCAAACAGAAACTACGAGCTAAACNNTCTGATGTCATCTGGAGAAATGCCCTCAAATCGATCAACTAGCGTTGACACGGCCAGTGTATATCCCACGGCGGAACAAAGTAGTCGAATGGTGGATCGTTTGTTTTTGATTTTTGATACGCTCTATGGAAGTGCATGGTCAAAAAATTTCAAACCAACCGAAATAGCAAATTTTGGGCAATCGATTCATGACGATGATGCAGATATGCGCTATACTGCCATTTGTGATGCGTGGCAAAAAATAATCACTAAAATCCCGATCAAAAATTTAGAGTATGGGGTAGAACGAATTCGCAATGGTAAAAGTCCGTATGTAAATTATCCCCCTAATCCACTTCAATTTCGCGAGTTTTGTGATAGCGTGGTTTCCAAACCGCCTAATCGACCTCGCATGGACGGAAAACCGAGCAGTCCTGAAGTGGCTAAATATCACTTAGCGCAAATTCGCGAGATTATTCGAAACGCCCAAGCAAAAAAACAATGGACACGTGATGAAAGATGACTTTACAAAACTTGCTTTGCAATATTTTAAACTGCATGGCAAATATTATCGCTCTCGCTGGGAATTGGGCGCCATCTATGAATTCGCTACATGGCTGAGTGACATTGCCCCTGTGATGGCCGAATATCGATATTGGCGTTATGAGCCAAATAAACGCGCAGGAAAGGAAAAAAACAAAAAGATAGTGGATGGTACTAAAATTATAAAATCATGGAATAGAAAGGCTATATGAAGGCCTGAGGAGGGATTATGTGGATAGCCGGAGTCGGTATTGGAGTAATGATTGGTTTCATTATGTGGATTGCTACCCAAATTGACAAAAAAGATAAACAAATTGCTCAACTGGAATGGGAAAAACAAAAAGCTCACTCCGAATTACGGAAATATAAAATTTTTGTTGTTCAACTGCAGAAAAAAGTTAAAAATACGGCTTATGAGTGAATGGGAAGACGAACTGATGTTTCAGATGGTGGCCGAAAAATTGCCACCTCCCATTCGAGAATATCGGTTTCACGAAAAACGACGCTGGCGATGTGATTTTATCTGGCTCGATGAAAAACTCATCGTCGAAGTCGAGGGCGGAATTTGGTCCAAAGGACGCCATACGCGCGGATTGGGATTTCAAAATGATTGTGAAAAATACAATGAAGCTGCTCTGAATGGCTACAAAGTGCTGCGTGTTACTTCGCAGCAGATAAAAAATGGACAAGCTATGGAGTGGATAAAGCGCGGATTGACTATAAATTGAACATTTGGTAGAATGGGACTCTAGGGGGATTCTCTGATTAACTTTGCATGCGCTACTCCAATGTCCTTCCACATCTCCTGAATCCTCCTAGAATTTATGAAATCATTGTGCTAACTTAATTTCGAGGATCTCATTTCATTTAACAACGCTTGAGATTTAAGCTTTGTTGCACTCACACGATTGATTTTGTGAGGTCCTCATTTTTATTTCTTTTTTCCCTCATGATGATGCTTTTTATGATCTTTTTTTGGTTTTTTCTTGGTAAGCCAACTGACGGCGCGAGTCCATAACGGTATGATCCATCCAGCAAACATAATATTTTCTCCTGGTTGTAAAATAATAAACAAAAATTTATACTATTCGACTGGAGGAAGAATGAAAACTCTCACATGTAAAAATTGTCGCGGCCTTAAAAAAATGCGAACCATTGGCCATATGTTTGTCCGATGCAACACATGTCATGGTCTCGGCACAGTGCCTGTGAAAGATACCAATGAGTTCACTCCCGATCCACTTCCTCCTTCAACTGTTGCCGAACCTACACTCGAACCTCCTCCGGAACCCACCAAAAAGAAACGCGGAAGACCCAAAAAGGTAAAAGACCATGGCTGAAAAAAAAGAAATTCGTCCCATCACCGTCACCTATAAACGAACACGTACAGGAAAACCAACCGCAGAATCTGAAATGATGGCCATGAAAACCACTTCTCATGTACCCAAATCTGCACGTGAAAAAAAGATGTGGATTCAAGCCAGACGCTTTGTTGCCCGTACCGTCGGGCGATACAAAGAAAAAGAAATTCCTTGGGGACTCGTCCAAAAGATCTACGAAGATCAAGTGAAATCAGGTCATACGATGTCTGATGAAGACATTCGAAAAGCAAAAATTTACAAAACAATTCGTAAATACGAAACACCTGCTAAAAAAGCAAAAGCACGCAAAGACGAAAGTCGTGGAATGAAAGCACGCACTAAAAAAATGCGTGAAATGAAAGCAAAATATCGGTAAATTTGGTTGACTGCAACCTATGGTTGTGATAAATTATTCTCGTTATGAGCGAGAAAAAACTACAAAAACTTACTGAAAAACAAGAGCTTTTCATACGCCATTATCTCACGAATGGACAAAATGGAAATCAAGCTGCCATCGCTGCTGGGTACAATAAAAAAAATGCTAGAATTCGTGCTTCACAGCTTTTAACATGCGATAACGTAAAAAAACGACTACAAGAAATCCAAGAACGCAAGGGCGAATCTCTCAAATTTACCTACGAAAATAAGCTTAAAATGCTCGCCGAAATGGCAAAGAAATGCATGACGGGAGACAACATGCCAAACGGTAACAGTCATCCCTCAGGACTTACCTCTTGTATTTCCGAGATGAATCGCATGCAAGGTGATTATGCGCCTACTAAAACACTGAATGCCAATCTAAACGCAGATGCGAAAGATTTTGATCAACTCGATCAGATGCTTTCACTGTATGAAAAGGATTTTTAACTAATAAAATGACCACATGGGGATTAATCAAAGCTTACATTTTAGCTAAAGTTTTGTTCAGTATTTTATCTTTCTTTGGTGGAATTGCTTTGCTTGTGATCGTTTTTGTGATTTGGGCATATTTGGATAAATAGGAGATATAATGACCAATCCATTAATCATAGGAATTATAATAAGGTTTATATTCTTTCACTCAATCCATCCCAATGATTGTTTCACGTAAAACATTTTTGTATGATATTGAGACCAAATATTGTACAAGGCATATTGAATGGATCCCATTGAACGTAAAGCGAAACTACTCGGCTCTTTAATTCTTTTTACCAAGGTTTTCTATAAATTACGGACTGGTCGGGAATTTAAACTATCCCAACCGCATGGTCGAGAATCACATTTCAAAACGATTAGTCGGGCGCTCACTAAAACTCAGCGCGGTGAGTTTAATCATTTATTGATCAACGTACCTCCTCGGTATGGTAAAACAGAACTTTGTATTCATTATATTGCCTGGTGTTTAGCACGCTATCCCGATTCAAACTTCCTGTATGTGTCTTATTCACATTCGTTGGCCAAAAAACAAACACAAACCATCAGGCAAATTGTGTCATTGCCGCAGTATCGTGAGATCTTTGGGGTTGAGCTCTCGCGTGAGAGTAGTGCAAAAGATAATTTTGAAACAACTGCTGGAGGATCTGTATATGCAGCGGGTGCAGGTGGCACCATCACTGGTCGTGGAGCTGGTATCCAAAACTGTAATCGTTATGGGGGCGCAATCATTATTGATGATATCCATAAGCCATCAGAAGTAACGAGTGATACGATGCGAACCACCGTCAAAGATTGGTATTTGAATACCCTTCAGTCACGTATCAACAATCCTCAGACGCCCATTATCTTCATTGGCCAACGCTTGCATGAGGATGATCTCGCACAAAATTTGATGAATGGTTATGATGGGCATGATTGGGAACAAGTTATTTTGTCAGCATTGGATGAGAATGAGAATGCATTGCACCCTGAGATGCATGATGAAGAAGCACTTCTTAAAATGAAAGACAGCATGCCTTATGAGTTTTCAGCGCAATACCAGCAAACACCTCAACCTTCTGGGGGTGGTATTTTCAAAGAAAAGTGGTTTCAGCTTCTCGATGAAGATCCTAAAATTTTGGGTACATTTATAACGGCTGATACCGCAGAAACATCTAAAACGCATAATGATGCGACAGTATTTTCGTTTTGGGGTATTTATAAAATTACCATTGATGATATTGAAACTGATCTGTATGGTTTACATTGGTTAGATTGTTGGGAATTATGGTGTGAGCCAAAAGATCTGAAATCTAATTTTATTCAATTCTATTCGGAATGTATGCGTTATGCAGTTAAGCCCAAATTAGCTGCCATTGAAAAGAAATCAACAGGAACTACTTTACTGTCAATTTTAGATGACAGCCCTGGACTTCAAGTGATAGATTTACCTCACACAGTAAATAAAGCTCATCGATTTCTGTCAGTTCAGCCTTATGTGGCCGCCAAACAAGTCAGTTTTACACGCTATGCAAAACATGTTTCTAAATGTATCACGCACATGAAAAAGATTACTGCTAATGACACCCATCGCTATGATGATATTGCAGATACGATGACGGATGCTATCAAGATTGCCTTGATTGACAATGCCATACCTATTCACTATGATAGAGATAAGACATCCGAAAGAACTCTGGCAACTTTCTCTCGTGATTTCAATCGCAGACAAAAAGCGAGATTTGATACATGGCGGTAAGAGTTGCTAAGCGTTATAAAGATGAATTGGAACGTCTACGAACTTCTGTAGAAGATACCTATCGCAATTTTTCCGACAATATGGATCGATTCCATAAATCGATGCGTTTTATATTTCAAACGCAATTAACTACCGAAGATAAAAATACACTTGATGAGCTCCAAAAGCCACAAATGGAGTTTAATGTTTTAGAAGCTTATATTTCCCGTTTACGTGGTGAATTTTCTAAACAACAACCCTCTGTTAAGTTACGTGCATTAAATGATGAGTATGACCAATTAACCATGGATGTATTAGAAGCGCATATGCGTTCTATTTTATTTGATGCTAACAATGACCAATTTGAAAATGAAGTCTATAAAGATCAACTGGCTGGTGGTTATTCTGTCATGAAACTTTGGACAGAATATGAAAATGAAGATAGTTTTAATCAAAATATTCGAGTGGGTAAATTACAAGATCCCACAATGGCCGGATTTGATCCATTAGCCCGTTTACCTCACAAGGGAGATGGAAAATTTTGTTTTGAACTTTTTCCTATGGAAAAAGAAAGATTCGAAGAAGAATATCCTAATATTGATATCAGTAATGTTGCATTTTCGCGTTCTGTTGGGGATTTCAATTGGGGTTATCGAGCTGGCCAACGAGATGTCATTTTAATTTGTGATTACTATGAGAAAAAACTTAAGAAAAAACGTATTCATTATTTAGCTGGCGGAATGACTGCCGATGATGAGGATTATAAAAAAATTGTTTCTGACTATGAAAATAGAGTTGAACAACCTCCTCAGATTGTAAAAAGTAGAACAGCGGACTATCATGCTATCTGTCGTTATCGTTTTATCACAGATCAAGTTATAGAATACATCGAAACTGATTATAAACATTTACCGTTAGTTTTTGTGGACGGTAATTCAGCGACATTGCGAGAAGATAATGAAAACTCCTCTATGCAAGTAACGCGTCCTTACATTTATAATGCTTTAGATAGCCAACGTTTGAAAAACTTTGCGGGTATTTCATTAGCTAATGAGCTTGAAAATGTAATGCAAAGTAAAATGATGGCGCCCGTTGAGTCAATTCCTGAAAAAGAAGGAAGTCTGGAAGCGTGGATCAATCATCAAAAAGCGCAGACATTATTATATAACCCACGCAATCGAAATGGGGAAGAACTTCCTCAACCAACCGTTATTCCTCGCACACCAATTCCTGCCGAGATCACACAAACTTTTATGGGCGCAGATCAAACTATTCAGAATATTTTGGGTTCCTATGATGCACAATTGGGGATTCAACAAAATCAATTATCAGGAATTGCTATTGTTGAAGGTGCTACGCAATCGAATGCAGCGGCTATGCCGTATGTAATGAATTTCTTATCGGCATTAAATCAAGTTGCACAGATTATCATCGATCTTATTCCAAAATATTATGTCACGCCTCGAACGATCCCTATTGTCGATGTAGAAGGAAAACGATCTTATATTAGAATCAATGAACCTACGAATCCAAACTCTCCATCAATGTTGTATCCACAAAATACGTTTGACATTCGAATTGAAGCAGGTGTGAATTTTGAGGTTCAGAAGAATCGTTCATTACAAACTATTATTAGTTTGATGGGCGCGTCGGAAGGTTTCAAATCAATGATGGAACAATACGGATTACCAATTTTGGTAGACAATTTGGATATCCGGGGGGCTGATCAATTGAAACGAATGGCTGATGCGTTTACGGAACAACTTCAGCAACAACGTCAAATGGCTGAACAGCAAGCTATGCAAGGGGGCCAAGCACCAAATCCAGAAATGATTGACTTGAACTTGAAAGCACAAAAACAGCAAATGGAGAATGAAATTGCACAAGAACGACTCATATTGGATAGACTAAAACTTGAACAAGAACGCGATAAGCTCTTAATGAGTGCCAATATTGATCACAATAAAAATGCTGTTCAACTGGTTAAAGCGCAAACTGAGCGTGAAGCGAAAGCTGCAGAATTGGCGATGGACCAACTCGATTTAGAACGTCGTCAACTTGAGACCCAGCAAAATGAGCTGGAGATTTAAACCCAACTGGAGACAATGATCATGATGAAGAAAGAAGACGAACGTAAAGTACGTGAACATCACAAAGCGTTAGAACGCCATCATAGAGAGCTTAAAAAGCTTCATGAAAAAGCCGAAAAATCGTACAAAGAGCACGGCAAAAAAAAAAGAGCTGAAACGCGAAAGAAAGGATGATAAAAAAGATCCTGGTTTAAAGAAAAGACGAGCGGCTCGTGAAAGATATGAAGAAGTAGCTAAAAAAGAAAAGCCAGGTGAGGGTGGTAGATTTAAAGCATTAGAAGCCGCTGCTAAAGCTTCGGGTGCGAAAGATCCGGGGGCAGTAGCTGCAGCCATTGGTCGTAAGAAATATGGCGCTAAAAAGTTTGCAGAAATGGGCGCCAAAGGTCGTTCTCGTGCCGCTAAAATGCGATCTGCTAAACGTAAATATAAATAATTTTAATTAGAATATTTCTTATTTAAAGACAATAGGAAATGTTTTAATTGGTTAATGTTTGACAAAAATGTCAAATCATATAAAATTAAGAGGGGTATAATTTCATCAGTTGTGCCTCTCTTAAATACGAGAACTGGACTGTATTCCAGGCTTACTGAGTCATCAGGATAAATGGCCGTTACAAGAACGCATCTTGGTTCACCGTGACGGGGTTATTAGTCAATTAAACGAGGTTTGAAATGACAGACGATATCAACAACAGTAATGTAGTCGATGATAACGCAAATGATGTAATCCAAAGTATTGAATCTTCATTAGATCAAAATGAAGGTCCAGCCGTGGATGATGTTCCTACTTCTGAAAAAATGCTGACACAAACGGAAGTTAATTCTATTGTGGGAAGCGCAAAACAGAAAGGATTTAACAAAGGTTATCAAGAAGCATTGACTGAACTGTCAAAAATGAATTTTCAACCTGAGATTCCACAACCTGTTAACAATGTGCCCAAAAAAGCAGAAAAAGCCACGGGTTCAAAATCAAATTTGACGCCGGATGAGGTTCAAAAGATGATTTCGGAATCGATGATGAATATTCAACAACAGCAACAACAGCAGGCTCTTCAGCAGTTACAACAGCAAGAAGCGCAGCGAATTTTGTCTGAATTGACAGCAAAAGTTACGGATGCTCAAGGTCGATACAACGATTATGATGATGTTACAAGCAAAGTTGATTTTAGTCAGATTCCTGAGATTCTTGAATATGCCAATCATGCGGATAATGCTGGAGATGTATTGTACGATTTAGCGAAAAATCCCGCTAAAATTGCTACTTTACGTAGTTTAACTCCAAATTTAGCCGTGATGGAAATTAANNAATCTAATCAGAATGGCACTAATCAACAATTACCGAAGGAACCATTAAGTCAAGTTCAATCCTCGAATGTTGGCACGGATAATGGCAAACGCACACTGAAAGATTTTAAACGACAATACATTCGTTAATATCATTCATTTTTCGTAGCCATTATTCTAACTTAACCATTTATTTGAGGACGTAGTAATGGCTACTAATATTTTACAACAGGTACAAACGTACCAAATGGCAAACTTAGCTTTGCTTCAAAACTTAAATGTCTTTATTTCAATTGCTAATACAAAATTCAAAGATTTTGATCGTATTGAAGCGAACTTAGGTGATACAGTCACTTTTGATTTACCACCTCGTTTTTCTACCAATAGTACTTTGGTTGCAACATTCCAAGATTCTGCTCAGCGTGCACAAGCGTTGACGGTAGATCAAGCTGAAAACGTTTCTTATGAATTCACCGCTCAGGAATTTATATTCAACGTTGATGATTATATGGACAAGTTTGGTCGTTCAGCGATGGCTGAATTATCAGCATCCGTAGAATCGAATGTTGCTACTAACTGTGTAACTCATACTTATCGTTTCTATGGAAATGGTGTAGATCCAATTGATAGTTACGATAAATTGGCTCAAGCACTTGCTTTATATCGTAACTATGGTGCACCCAAAAATGAAGTTCGCGGCATTCTTTCAGATATTGCCGTCCCAGCTATTGTGGGTTCTGGTCTTAATCAGTTTGCATTAGATCGAAATAATGAAATCGCTGCTGACTGGATGGTAGGCCGATTCAGTAATTGTGATTGGCATCAATCTAACCTGTTACCCGTTCATACAGCTGGTAATATTGGTAATTTTGCCACTACTCTTACCTTTGTGAGCATTAATGCAGCGGGTGATCAAGTTACTTTTAGTGGCGCCACTGCTTCAGATCCAAATGCCATTAAAAAAGATGACTTACTAGAATTTGCTGTTGACAACACTGTTGATGCGAATTTGAATTATTTAACATTCATTGGTCATAAAGCTTCTGCGAATGCTGTCCAGGTACGTGCGACAGCAGATGCTGCTTCTGATGGTGCTGGTAATGTAATAGTAGATATTTATCCTCCTCTCATTGCAACTGCTGGTGATAAAGATCGTAACTTAAGTCGTGCATTGACGACTAATGATACAGCTACCGCATTACCTAATCACCGTGCCGGTGTGATTTATGGTGGTGATGCATTGTTCTTAGGTATGCCTCGTTTGCCAAAAGAAGTACCATTCCCAACCGCAAATGAAACTGATCCAGATACGGGTGTTTCCATGCGTATGTATTATGGTTCTCAATTTGGCTTAAACCAACGTGGTTTTGTCAATGACTGTATTTGGGGTTCAACTTTGGTTGACGAGTACGCAATGCGTCTTGTTTTCCCATTAACTACCTAATAGGGAAACCTAAATGAAGGCATCTGAATTAGTCGCAAACGCATGGTATTTATCCGGGATCGTTGCCAGAGATCTTGAGACTGTAAGTGGTTCTCAAGCAACGGATGGACTGCGTTTACTGAATGATTTGTTGTCTGAAAAACGGATAACTGGCCGATTAATACCGTATTTTACTCAAACGAGTTTTAATGCGGTAGTTGGCCAGGAATCCTATTTTGTAAATGATTTGATTGAAACAGAAGATGTCACTT
>JABAHR010000379.1_pt1 | contig 11954 bp, 12 predicted proteins | sample 7062101 | NCBI WGS metagenome assembly JABAHR01 (sample SAMN14534553, study PRJNA622989) | marine sediment metagenome | biome: marine biome [ENVO:00000428]; feature: marine pelagic biome [ENVO:01000023]; material: deep marine sediment [ENVO:00002113] | place: India: Gulf of Kutch | collected...
GAGCACGAGATCGTCGGCGAGGGCGAGATCAAGATCATGAAGCGGATCGACTGCCGCGGCTCGGCGATCGAGGCCTGCTGCACCAAGCAGGGCACCATCGTCGGCCCGCTGATGACCGAGCTGGTCGGCTTCAAGGAACTGACCCCCTATCGCGGCGGCTGGTGCGGCAACGAGATCTTCTCGACCGCCTTCCCGCCCAAGGCCCGCCAGAAGGCGCGCGAGCTGACCTTCAAGTTCGGCGAGCAGCTGCGCAAGGAAGGCTATCGCGGCTATTTCGAGCTCGACTTCCTGATCGACAAGAAGACCGGCGAGATCTGGCTGGGCGAGCTGAACCCGCGCATCACCGGCGCCAGTTCGATGACCAACCACGCGGCCTTCGCCCATGCCGACGCGCCGCTGTTCCTGTTCCACCTGCTCGAGTTCTCGAAGAAGCCCTTCAAGCTGGACGTCGAGGATCTGAACGCCCGCTGGTCCGACCCTGACATGATCGACAGCTGGTCGCAGATGGTGATCAAGCACACCGAGGACAACGTCGACATCATCACCCACGCGCCGCAGACCGGCATCTACAAGATGCTGCCCGACGGGCGGGTGGTCTTCGACCGCTTCGACTATCACCGCCGGGCGGTCGAGAACGAGGACGAGGCGTTCTTCCTGCGTATCTCGAACGCGGGCGACTACCGCTACGAGGGCGCCGATCTTGGCATCCTGGTGACCCGCGGCCGGTCGATGACCAAGAACTTCCAGCTGACCGCGAAGTCCAAGCGCTGGATCGACGGCATCAAGGCGGCCTATTCCGCCCGTCCGCTGCCCTCGGCGCAGGCGCTGCAGGAGCCCGCCTTCAAGATCATGTAAGGCAAGCGAACCCGGGGTGCGCGGGCAGGGCGGGGGAGACCCCGCAGCCCGCGCGCTCCCTCAGAGGGCGCGGGTCAGTGCCAAAGGCGCAGACGTCCGCCGTCGCATTCCCAATAGCTTTCGCCGAGCGGTGAGAATGGCGCGCCGCCGCCGACCAGCGCGGCGAAGAAGTAGTCCGCGCGCTCCTCCACCACGACCAGCCCGAAGAACAGCGACGCGGCCTGGAAGGACCAGTCCTTCAGCTCGTCGAGGCAGGCCTGCTGCGTTTCGAAATCCATCACCTGGTTGGCGGCGTAGCGGTCCCGCGTCTCGTTCATTTCAGCGGCCAGCGCCTCGCGCTGGGTATCCGTCATCTCGATGGCGCCCTTGATGCTCATCGAGGGCGCGAAGCCCTGGTCGGCGGCGAGGTTGAAGAAGCTCAGAGCGGCCGGAACGTCACGCGCAACCCCCAGTGTTCCCCAGAGGTTGAACATTCCAAGGAAGTGCTGCGCCAGCGGGTAGCCGTAGGTTGCCGCCCTGGCAACATATCGGACGGCGAGTTCCTCGTTCTGTGCGTCGACCCCGTAGCCCAGGGCGTACATCTCGCCCAGCCGCACCATCGCCTCGAGATGCCCGCCCTCGGCGGCCCGCTTGTACCAGCGTACCGCCGCCTCGAGGTCCGGCTCGCGCCCCAGCCCTTCTTCATGGGCGTAGCCCATCACGTATTGCGCGATCGGGTCCCCGGCATGGGCCAGGGGCTCCAGGATCTCCAGCGACCGTTCGTAGTCGCCCTGGATGAGAGCCTCTATGGCCTTTTCCCGCACCGCCGCGCTCGATTCGGAGCTGACACTGCCTTGGGCACCGCATGGCGGAGGGAACGCTAGCGAGATCAGAACGGCGGCAATCAGCGGCTTCCACGGCATCGAAACAGTGTCGCCCTGGGCACGGCGCCCCGCATTGACCCGCAACAACGCCGCGCCTTGGCGCCGGCTGCCGGGGAACTGCGCCTGCCGACCCTTGCAGCTTCGCCGATTTCGGCGCATGAAGACCCATGCCCTTGATGTTTCGCGCCATATCCGAGGATCGGCCGGGCCCGAAATGGGCCCGGGCGTTCGCCGAATACTGGCCCGCCTATTCCCGCTGGTGGGCGCGGGAGGGGCTTGCGGCACGTCCGACCTACATGGAATGCCGCCGCCAGCTCCGCCGACATATGCCCGAGATCGCCGATCTCTACGATGCGCTGTGCGAACTGGCGGGCGGCGGCGACATGGCGGCGCGGTTCCTCAGCTTCTACTGCCCGCCGCGCTATCTGGCAGGTTGCAGCCAGGCGGTGTGGTCGGGCGATGCCCCGCTGATGGTGCGCAATTACGATTATGACTCGCGGGCCTTCGACGCGGTGGTGCTGCACACGGGCTGGCACGGCCGCAAGGTGATGGGGACAAGTGACGGGCTGTTCGGGCTGGTCGATGGCGTGAACGACGCTGGCCTGGCGGTCTCGCTGACCTTCGGCGGCCGGCGCGAGGTCGGCGACGGCTTCGGCGTGCCGCTGATCCTGCGCTACATCATGCAGACATGCACCACTGCGGCCGAAGCGACCGAGGTGCTGCGCCGCGTGCCCTGCCACATGAGCTACAACGTCACCGTGCTGGATGCCAAGCGCCACTATGCCACCGTGCTGCTGGCGCCGGACCGGCCCGCGGTGGTGACCCACGCCGCGGTCGCCACCAACCACCAGGAGCGCGTGGAATGGTCCAGCCACGCCCGGTTCACCGCCACGGTCGAGCGTGAACGCTTCCTGTTGCAGCGCCTGACCCTGCACCCCGAACCCCAGGACCGTTTCATCGGTGCGTTCCTGAAGCCGCCGCTCTATTCGACGGCCTTCTCGCACGGGCTTCGGCACGCTCTATACCGCCGCGTACCGCCCGCGCGAGCGCACGCTGGACCTGTTCTGGCCCGATCGCGTCTGGCATAAGAGGCTGGATGATTTCGAGGAAGATGCGATCAGGGTCGTCTATCCCGATGGTGTCGCCGCAGTCCGCAGCTAGCCGCTTCGTGCGCACAGAGGCCATCCGACGAAAGACCTCAGGTGACCGTTGTCAGCCCGATGCTTGTCGCATCAGCTACGGGTGAGCGCGACATGTACGTACTTCTCGTGCTGAAGAAGAACTCCGGGCACTTGGATCCGGGTGTCTACGCGGGGGTCGCGGAGGGCGGCGAGATTACCGAAGGGGCGACAGTGAGCGTCATCAACTGACGCCTGCGAAAACGATTGCCGGTCTTGCCGGAAAGTCTGTCCTGACCGCCGAGCGTTCATCCGGCCGCACAGTCACTATCGGCCATTCAAACCCCTCAGGATCGTTGACTCTGACGTCCAGCCACCGGGCGTGTCGGCCGAACCGCAAATGCGCGAGGCATGTCCGGCAGCCGGGAAACCGGGCCCGGCTGCGCCCACCACCGATGGGCGCAGCGAGCTCATTCAGCCGGTGACGCGCAGAAAGTTGCGCCACTCGACCTGGTGCGTTTCGAGCACGGCCTCATATTCGGCACTGCCCACCAAGCTGTCATAGGTCTTTTCTATGGCGCTCATCGAGGGGTATCCGACGACCAGAAGCCGGTGCCCGGCAGCGTGTCCCGTAAGGATCGTGCAGTAACGAAGGATCATGGCCCCGTTGTTCTCGAAATGTGGGACCATTGCGCTCATCCTGTCCATCTCCAGTCCGCGCGAGATCGCGCGTGTCACGACGCCGTAGGCGGGAGTGTCAGTGGATGGTTTCTGCAGCGCCAGATCTTCGATTCTCATGATGTTTCTGAGCGTCACCGACACCCCGATATCCTGAACGAGGCCCTTATAGGACGCCGACTTCTCGTACACCCCGAATGCCCGGTCTATCCCGTTCATCTCGGCGTATGTCTGGAACAGGACCAGCTGCCCTGAATGCTCACCGGTCATCATGATGCCGTGTCGTGTGGTCGCGGCCCCTGCACCACTTTTGAGGTCGCTTGCCAGACCCCGCAGATGCTCTGTCGCCTCTGCGTACTTCTGTGGCGCGCACTTGGCTAGGGTGACCATCATGTATTTTGGTGAAGACATTGTACTTCCTCCCTCGGAATGCGCCGTTCGAGCGCGTTTCACCGAAGACAGGAGTCCGGCCCTGACCTACCCTGGGGGACGTTTCTTCTGTTCTTCCGCGCGAAGGCCCTCGCGCGGAAAGCTTCAAATCGTAGCATGACTGGCGGGGCCGTGTCTGCATCGCGGCACATGACGTAAATGCCACGCGGCACCAGCCGGCTCCCTTCCATTCTTGACGCTGTCGCCATTGAATAATATCACCATGCCTCGCGCGGGTATGGTGAAATGGTATCACACGAGCCTTCCAAGCTCTTGGTGCGGGTTCGATTCCCGCTACCCGCTCCAACACTCCCGGAAAGCCGGACGGTAACGTCGCGCGCTCAATAAGCGGCGCGAAGAAGTGCCTCGATTTCGGCCGGCGACAGCGCGACCGGGTTGCCCTTCATCGAGGAAGACGCCTGCGCCGCCTCGGCGATCGCGGGCAGGTCGTTTGCGGCGACACCCATGGCGCCGAGCCGCGGCAGGCCCTGATCCGCAGACCAGGCCGCCAGCGTCTCGAATGCAGCGGCCGGAGGGCTGCCGAGGGCGGCGGCAATCCAGTCGCGGACTTGCGCGATCCGCCCGGCCAGCGGGCCCTCGGCTCGGGCGGCGTTGGTCTCCAGCACATGCGGCAGCAGCGCGCCGCAGACCGCGCCATGCGGTGCCGGGGCCATGCCGCCCAACGGCCCGGCCAGACCGTGCACCGCGCCCAGCCCGGCATTGGCCAGCGCCAGGCCGCCGCACAGGCTGACCCAGGCCATGTCGTCGCGTGCCTCCGCATCCTCGGCGTGCATCAGGCGGGTGAGCGCCGCCAGGCCCTGCGGGATGGCGTCGCGGCACAGCGCGTCGGTCAGCCGGTTCGCCTTGACGCTCAGATAGGGCTCGATGACCTGCGTCACCGCGTCCAGGCCGCTCGCCAGGGTTACCGCTTTCGGAAGGCCGTCGGTCAGCGCCGGATCGACGATCGCCAGCCGCGGCAGCATACGCGGGTCGCGCAGCGAGACCTTGCGCCGCGCGTCGGGCACGCCGATGACGGCGTTCCGCGTGACCTCGGCCCCGGTGCCCGCGGTGGTGGGCAGCGCGACATAGGGCAGGGGCGCATTGTCCAGCGGCAGCCCCTTGCCCACCACCTCGAGGTGATCGAGCATCGGCCGCGTGGCGGGTACGAGCGCGGCGATCGCCTTGCCCGCATCCACCGCGGCGCCGCCGCCCAGAGCCACCACGGCTTCGGCGCCGGCCGCGCGGGCCGCCTCGACGCCCGCCTCGATCAGGGCCACGTCCGGTTCCTGGCCGCAGGCGAACCGCGTGACCGCGACGCCCTCTGCCTCCAGTCCCCGGGCCAGCCAGTCGGCCCGTGCCCCGTTCGCGCCATGCACCAGCAGCGCCCGCCGGCCCAGCCCGGCCACGCGGGCCGGGGCTTCGCCGGCGGCGCCGCGGCCGAAGCGGATCTCGGTTGCGGTCATGAAGGCGAAGGGAGTGGTCATCGGCTCGGACCTCCGGGCTGGCAATGTGTCGCACGCCTGCGCGGCCTGCTCGTTTTCGGTCATCCGGGCGTGCGTTGCGTGATCGATTTCGCCGCCGCGGCCCGGCCCGAGTTAGGGGTAATGGACGGCCTGGTGCAAGCCGAAACCTGCGCCACCACCCGGTCGGCAGCCACCTTCAGGGGCTTGCCGGCAGCCGCCGCGGCACTCCTGGAGCGTTTTGGCAGCCGGGATAATGCAATATAAAACAATGTGTTGATCGGCATTTCCGGGGGGTGCGGTTGTAACCCGGGCGTGGGGTGGCTATGCTCTTGTGGTGTGTTTGAAAGTCAAATGAACGCTGCTTACGCAGCCCTACCCTCCCGGCCACGCCAGTAACTTGGACGGCACCGCGGGTGCCGCCGACTGGCATGTGTTGTGGGGGATCGCAGGGCGAGAAACGGAGGATCATGACGGACTACGACGAGTCGAAAGGATATGTTGCGCTTCTTGGGTGGAGCCTTAACGCGATCGATGCGGTGGACCGCTTCGACCGCCGCTACATCGTTGTCGCGCCCCCTTGGGCCGAAGATTACTGCAAGCAGAACGACATCCCCTACATGGCGTGGGATTTCGACCGCTTGAACGAGCGCTCGCACGAGATCGCTCACAAGCTGAGGGACGAGGGCGTCGACGTCGCCATCCCGCTGTTCGAGGAGACAGTGGAGTGGGCCGGCGCGATCAACTCGGTTCTCCTGAACAACCCGCGCCTCATGGGCCAGTCCATGCTGTTCCGCGACAAGTCGCTGATGAAGCGCCGCGCGCAGCTCGGCGGCATCCGCGTGGGCATCTTCGAGGAGGCGCATGACCGCGGCGACGTGACCCGCTTCCTGGTGCGCGTCAACCAGACGCTGCTGAAGCTGGACGGCGACCCGAACGACCCGATCCACTTCAAGGCCTTCGACAAGTCGGGCACCGCCGGTCACCGGGTGATCCGTACGCCCGAAGACGTCGACAACATTCCCGACGACGAGTTTCCGGCGCTGCTGGAATCGCACCTCGATGGCTGGGAATTCGCGGTCGAGGCCTGGATCAAGGATCGCAAGATCCAGTTCCTGAACATCTCGGAATACGTGACGCTCGGCTATTCGGTCTTCGTGCCTGCGACGCCGGAACTGGAGGCGCATCGCGCGCGCATCACCGAGGAGATCGAGAAGCTGATCGAGGCCTTCGACATCGATTTCGGCTTCATTCACCCGGAATACTTCCTGACCAGCGACAACAAGCTCTACTTCGGCGAGGTCGCGTATCGTCCGCCGGGCTTCAACGCGCTGGAGCTGATCGAGCGCGCCTATGGCTTCAACGGCTATCAGGGCATGGTTCTGATGTTCGATCCCAAGGCCACGCAGGAAGAGATCGACGCCTTCTTCCCCGAAGAGGTCAAGGGCGCGAAGGGTCATGCCGGCTGCTTCGGCGTCTACCCGCGCCGCCGCGTGGTCGATCACCTCGAGATTCCCAAGGTCACCGAAGACGACCCGTATTTCGAGTTCCACGAACTGGCCGAGCCGATGGCTCAGAAGGTGACCAAGCGGACCGCCTTCGGCACCCATTGGGGCCTGGTCTATTTCTTCGGCGAGGATCCGCACCGTCTGCGGGACCTGTTGAAGTCGCAGGAAGAGCTGGACTTCTATGTGTGAGCAAACCGGCGTAGCAAGGTAACCCAGTACTGATGGATGCCGAGACTACAAGACTGACCGATCGGCTGGACGCGGCAATCTCGCGTCTGGCCGAGTCGCGGCCTTTCGCCAAGCATCGCCACCGGACGCCGGCGCTGGACCTGGCGGCCCGCCTCATGGCGCGGCCCGAGGGTCTGGCGTTGCTCTACGAGCGGGCGCCGGCGCTGGATGCGGCGGGGATCTTCGGCGGCTCGGACTGGGACAACCCGGCTACGCTGGTTCCGCAGCTGGTCTCGCAATCGCTCGAGGCCGAGAACAAGCTGACCATCGCGCTGGAGACGCTGAACCTGTTCCGGATGCTCGCCGTTGCCTCGGGCACCGCGGCGCATCCGCAGCTGCATGCCGACCACGCGCGGCATTACCTTACCCAGGTGCTGGCGCTCAACCTGCGTCACTTCTTTAGCTCGGCCGGTGAAGCCACGCGCAGCGCAGACCGCCACGGTATGGCCGGACCGGTGCTGCGCTTCGTCGCCGACCACATCGGTTTCGACGACGTTCTGGGCGTGCTGGTTCCCGAGATCTGGCGCATCCTGGAACAGCGGCCGCTGCAGGTGGCCCGCGTGAAGGACATGATCGCTCAGACCGCCATCGCGGTCTCCGAGCGCGGTCATTCCGGCGGCGACCGTCTGGGCGCCGAGCGGCTGATCGCGGCGCTGTTCGGACCGACGGCCGAATGCCGCGAGGATCCGGGCACGTCGGTCTACGAGGAGCGCCTGAATCACCTCGACGAGTCGGCGCTGCGGCGCGAGGCCATGGCCTTCGCCCGTGCGATGCACGACACCGGGCTGGTGTCGGACTACCACGCCGTCTTCCTGCGCTGGATCAATGCGGACGAGACCCTGACGCTGGTGCCCGAGGCGCTGGGGCTGGGGCCGACGGGCCTGGACAGCTGGCGGCGCTATCGCGGGCTCTGCCGCCGGCTGATCGACGCGGCGATCACGCCCGCGACGCCGCAGGCGGTGTTCGGGCTGGCCAACCTGCTCGAGCGGGGCGTCCTGCACAGCCAGCCGATCGCCCCCGCGCTGGAACGGCAGATGGCGCTGCAGCTGGCACCGGCCGTGGCCGAGCGTCTGGGGCTCGCCTTTGGCGATATGGTGCCGCCCGAGACCCGGCTGCTATCGGGCGTTCTGGAACTGATCGGCCAGCCGCTGGGCGTGGGGCAGGGGGTGAACCCGACCTGCCAGTCGGCCCGCGCGCTGTCGATGTGGGCGCTGAACGATCCCGACTACCTGATGCACCTGATCGCGCAATGCGGGCGCTTCGACACTGTGCTGATGCATTTCGAGGGCGCGCCGATCAACTCGGCGCAACTGCCTGATCGGCAAACGCCCTTCATCCCCTTCGATACCGACCCTGTATCGGTTGTCCTGGTGCCGCATCTCGACCGGCTCTATGCCGAGATGATGCGGCTCTGCGCCGGCCGATCGGGAGATCCGCACCGCTGGATCAACCCCGAGTTCCACGGTTGGTGGGTTGGCCGCGACTGCGCCGTGGCGGTGGATGTCGCGACCGGCAAACTGGCCGGTTTCGATGGCTTCGTGCGCCGGTTCTTCACCAGCTATCACCCCACCTACAATGGCAGCCAGCCGGTGATCCATCCGCAGCCCGCGGGCGTTGCCGTGACCGATGGCTCGGGCCGCTTCGTCGGGTGGCACGCGATCTCGATCCTGCGCGTGGGCGAAGGCCCGCAGGGCGAATCGCGGGTCTATTTCTACAACCCCAACAACGACAGCGGCCAGGACTGGGGCCAGGGGGTCAACGTCTCGACCAGCGGCAATGGCGAGCATTACGGCGAGGCCTCGCTGCCATTCGAGCAGTTCACGGCCCGGCTGTATCTGTTCCACGATGACCCGGTGAAATCCGAACCTGCCACGGCCGCCGTGCCCGATGAACTTGTATCCAGGATCCAGGACATGGCGCTTGCCAGCTGGGCCGCCGACCGCCACCCGCAGGATCCGCCGCTGGCAGCCAGCAGCTGACCGGCACGCCTGGGGCTGGGTTTCGCACCCGCAAGGCGGTATTGCGGCACCAGGGGCTCGTCAGGTGAGGGCGGCATGACTGCAATGATATTTCTGGACTACGTCGGTGTTATCCTGTTCGCAGCGACAGGCGCGCTCGTCGCCTCGCGCAAGCAGCTCGACATCATCGGGTTCATCTTCCTCGCCACGGTGACCGGCACCGGCGGCGGCACGCTGCGCGACCTTGTGCTTGGCGTACCGGTCTTCTGGGTCGCGGAGCCGCGCTATCTGCTGGCCTGCGCCGCCACCGCGCTGGCTGCGTTCTTCACCGCGCATCTGCTCGAGTCGCGCTATCGCTGGGTGCTGTGGCTCGACGCGGTGGCGATCTCGGCCTATGGCGTGTTCGGGGCCTACAAGGGCCTGGCCGAGACCGGTTCGGCGGTGATTGCGGTGCTGATGGGGATGACCACCGCCGCCGTCGGCGGCGTGATCCGGGACGTGCTGGCCGACGAGCCTTCGGTGCTGCTGCGCAAGGAGATCTACATGGTCGCCGCGATGGGCGGGGCGGTGGTCTTCGTCGCCGCCGACGCCGCCGGACTGCGCCTGCCCCTGGCCGCCGGGGCGGGGTTCGCCACGGCCTTCGGGCTGCGCAGCGGCGCCCTGGCCCGCGGCTGGACCCTGCCGGCCTACCGCTCGCGCCCGGGCCGAGATCCCGAGGACAGCCTCCGTGGGGACGATCCCGACACCGATGGCTGAGCCGCTATCGGGTCCGGTCGTTGGCGAAATGTCGGGGAAGGAAAGTGGTGGGCGACCCTGGAATCGAACCAGGCATGGGTCTCCCCGGCGGATTTACAGTCCGCTGCCGCACCTTGCAGCGCGTCGCCCTCGGGCCCCGTGAATACGCAGCCCCGCCGAGGCGGTCAATAGCGAATTCGGCCTAGCGCAGATAGCGTTCCATGTAGATCCGATCGAAGCCGTTTTCATTCCGTCGATCGGTCTCCTCGAATCCCTTGGCGCGGAAATAGGCGAGGTTTTCGAACATCGCCGCATTGGTGTGAAAGATCGCCCGGCGGCATTTCTTGGCCAAGCCCTCGCGGTCGGCCTGGTCCAGCAATTGCCGGCCCACGCCGCGCCGCCGCTGGCGGGCGCTGACCGCCAGCGCCTCGATATGCAGGTCGGGCCCGTCGATGTGGTAGCAGATGAAGCCGCGCACCGCGTTCTCGAGGATGAAGACCGAGACAGCCTCCTCCTCGACGAGTTCGCGCAGATCGGCGCGCAGCGGCTCGCGTTTGCCTCGAACACCGGTGGCATAAGGGGCGAAGGCCGTCTGGGCCAGATAGCGCAACTGCTGTAGATCGCCGAGGCGTGCGTGTCGGATCATGCGCGACCAAGTTCTTGAACTTTGGCAGGTATCATGCCAAAGCCCGAAGCGGATAGCTACCGGGAAAGATATGGCCCGCGGCCGCGGAAAAAAGCCTGAATGGGTGATCGAGAAAGAGCGCGCGTCGAAGGTGCAGGGCCCGGCGCGACTGTGGTTGTTCGGCCTGCACGCCGTCGCTGATGCGCTGCGTAATCCTGCGCGCGAAAAACATCGCCTGATCCTGACGCAGAACGCGCGACAGCGCATCGCCGAGGCCGTCGAGGCCGGCGGGGTGGAGCCCGAAATCGCCGATCCGCGCCGGTTTCCCGCGCCGCTCGATCCCGGCTCGGTGCACCAGGGCGCGGCGCTCGAGGTCGCGCCGCTCGACTGGGGCTCGGTGTCGGAGCGTTGCGCGCCGGGCCGCGGCGCGCCGCGGGTACTGCTGCTCGACCGGGTGACCGACCCGCACAATGTCGGCGCCATCCTGCGCTCGGCCGAGGTCTTCGGCGCCCGCGCCGTGATCGCGCCCCACCGCCATTCCGCGCCCGAGACCGGGGCGCTGGCCAAGACCGCCTCGGGCGCGCTGGAGCGGCAGCCCTATCTCCGGGTGCCCAACCTCGCCAATGCGATGCAGGCGCTGTCCGAGATGGGCTATCTCATCGTCGGCCTCGACGGCACCGCCGAGCAGACGTTGGACGCGGCGCTGGCCGATCTGGGTGACGTGCCGGTCGCCCTGGCGCTGGGCGCCGAAGGGCCGGGGCTGCGCGATTTGACCATGAAACGCTGCGACCGGATGGCACGGATTCCGGCCGCCGGGCCCTTCGGCTCGCTCAACGTGTCGAACGCCGCGGCTGTGGCGCTCTACGCTGCGCGTGGGTCCGCGCAGGTGCAGGATTTCGGCTGAACCCGCCGCCGATCCGCGTTATGCTCCCGCCAGAGCAGTGAAAGACAAGGGCAGACCCATGAGTGAAGTTTCGCGCAGGGCCGCGCTGGCCCTTCTGGGCGCCGGGATGAGCGCCCCTCAACTTGCCACAAGGGCGGTCGCGGATCCGGTCGGCGAGGTGTTGTTCCTCGATTCCCTCGGTGTCGTCATCAAGGGCTACGACCCCGTCGCCTACTGGCAGAACGAAGAGGCTCGCAAGGGCAGCGTCGACCTGGCCTGGGAGACCGAGACGGGCACCTGGTGGTTTGCCGAAGAGGCGCATCGCGAGATGTTCATCGACAACCCGGCGCGCTACACCCCGGAATTCGGCGGCTATGACGCAGAAGGCATGGCGCGGGGGTTCAAACGCCGCTCGGACCCCACCGTCTGGGTGCTGATCGATGGCAAGGTGTACCTGCACTACACCATCGAGGACCAGAACCGCTGGGCCGAGGACATCCGCGGCAATATACGCTTGGGCGAGAAGAATTGGGAGACGTTGAAAGATTTGTGAACCCCTTGCCGGGGCGCCGCGCCGCTCTAATTGCGGACTAGTCGGGCATGAATGGAAACGA
>JABAHR010000508.1_pt1 | contig 11951 bp, 17 predicted proteins | sample 7062101 | NCBI WGS metagenome assembly JABAHR01 (sample SAMN14534553, study PRJNA622989) | marine sediment metagenome | biome: marine biome [ENVO:00000428]; feature: marine pelagic biome [ENVO:01000023]; material: deep marine sediment [ENVO:00002113] | place: India: Gulf of Kutch | collected...
GTAGCATGGTCGGATCCGCGGGGTCTTGACGGGCTTGGCAGAGCTTGGTGCGGCAGGGAGCACTTCTTCTGGGAGCGGTGTGGAGGGATCGGAAGGCCCTGCGTGGCCTGGCATGGATTGGCTCGGAACATTTCAACAAGGCAGGGCAGATCTTGGCTGGCACGGCTAGGCCTGGCGGGCTCGGCATGGAACACTTCAATAGGGATGGGCATGGCATAGCTGGGATCGGTCAGGATCGGCTTGGCCGGACTGGGATCGATTCAACGCGGCTAGGATGGCGGGTCCGGCGCAGCCTGGCGGGGCAAGGCACGGAAGGCAGGGAACATCTCCCTCGGCTAGGACCGGCACTGCTTGAGTTCGGGCGGTACGGGCGGCATGGCAAGGCACCGCGAGGAACTCTTCAACTAGGCTTGGTCAGGCGAGGCTTGGCTGCCCTGGGCAAGGCAGAGACGGCAAGGCAAGGAGCATTTCACCGCGGCAAAGCCAGGATGGCGTGGCAAGGCGGGGCGGGTCACGGAACGGCTGGGACCACATCAACTTGGTCTGGCTGGCATGGAAGGCGAGCCAAGGCCAGGCAAGGCTTGGAGTGGCTTGGTCCAGCAAGCCAAGGCCGGTCGGGGCGGGCATGGACAGGCGTGGATTTCTTCAACAGGGCTTGGCACCGCAAGGCCTGGCCAGGCACGGCTCTGCGAGGGTGGAGGGGTCAGGAAAGGCGAGGATCACATCAACAAGGCGGGACGAGGTTGTGGCCGGCAGGGAACGGAGCCGCAGCGCACGGCTATGCACGGCGAGCTCGGCATGGACAACTTCAACAGGGCCGGAAGTGGCATGAGGGGTTGGGCTAAGCCCGGCTCGGCGGGGAAAGGCGAGGAACATCTCAACTCGGCGCGGCATGTCCGGCGCGTCAGGGCGGTGCAAGGCATCGCAGGGATCGGCAAGGCCAGGAACACTTCAACAAGGAGCGGCATGGGGGGCTCGTCTCGGCGGGCAAGGCAGGCGTGGCATGGCAGGGACGGGCAAGGAACTCTTCAACAAGGCGGGACGAGGCTACGCGATGCTGGTCGAGGCTACGCTGGACGGGGCGTGGACAACTTCAACAGGGACGGGAGTGGCGCGAAGGGGTTGGGCTAAGCCCGGCTCGGTGGGGAAAGGCAAGGAACACATCAACAAGGATTGGCGGGGTAGCGTCCGGCAAGGCCCAGAAGGTCTGGTCCAGCATGGCTAGGAGCACTTGCTCCGTGGCCTGGCTGGGCTTGGTTGGGNNCGTGCTTGTGCGCCCCTCCTTTTCGTCCTTGATTTTCCCGCATAAGCGGGTTGAGAGCACCATGTTCCGCCGGAGGACTCATGATCCAGTCAAAGAAGGGGGCCAAGGAGCTCCTTCAACACGTGCTGAAGCTGATCTTGTTGCAGGTTCAGACCAACGATGAGTCTCGAGAGCGGTGGGAAAAGCTGCTCGAGGCACACAACCCGCCCGAGGAGGTGAAGAGCGCCACTCTCGACAAGCAGGTTCTCTGGATGTTCCAGAACCGAGACAAGCAGACGATGAATGATCTCCGTGAGCAGCTGCTGCGGAGTGAGGAGAAGAACGATGCAGATGACGAATGAGATCAGGAAGGAGCTCGAGCCCGTGGTGACCGAGCGAGTGGCCATCTACAAAGCCTCGAAGATCCCAGAAGCCGAGCTCGAGGCGTGGGCGTGGGAGATCGTGGAGGAGGCCCTCCCGAAGTACGACCCGAGCAGGTACCGCACCAAGCCCCCAAGTCTGGGGCTCTTCGTGCGTCAGCATCTGAAGAAGATGCGCCGCAGGGTGATCAAAAGGGTGACCACGGAGCACAACATCGCGCGGATCCCCGAGCACCGGGCCTACAACATCACAGCCTTCAAGAAGGCCGAGGCCGACCTGTGGGCTCTCCACGGGAAGAAGCCCTGCCGCTGCTCCCTCGCAGACCGCCTGGGGTGGTCCGTGAAGGAGGTCGAGCGCATGTACCGGGATCTGCACCCCGCCACGGCATGGCCGGAGCTCCTGCAGCGCCTGGGAGGCGCGTCATGAGCTACTTCGATGCCGACATGAAGCTCTTACCTCTCTCGAGCGAGAGGTGGGAGATCTACAGCGACATGGAAGGCGCCGGCCTGGCTGCTCACAACATGACCCAGTCCTCCCGCGCCGCGCTCGAGCAGATGGTGAGAGACGTCGCCAGTGGTGATGGGCTGCTGACCGCAGCCAAGAATGCCTACAAGCACGTCTACCAGACCTTCGAGAAGTACGAGAGGTACGGCGCTACAGACACCGAACCTAGAGGTGTTCTCATCCAGCTCATCGAGGAGTACGCTCGAAGGCGGTTCGAGGTCGAGGTTGACCTGTACTGGGAGGTGTGATGTGGAACTTGAACCTCGAGATCACCAGCTCTTCGCAGATCTGGAGCGAGCGTTCTCCGGAACCTCATTCCTGATGTATGAGGATGCCTGGAAAGACTTCCACAGAACTGGATCTCTAGCGGTCATGCCAGGAGACATCGAATCCATGAAGCGCCTGGTGCGGACAGGGAAGGTCAAGCACTTGGGCGCTCTGAACGGGAGGCCCCACTACATCATTAAGAAGTAGTGGGGCCTTCGCCCCTCACCACCCCTTTTTCTTCGCCCTCAGCGACACTCGGGGAGCTTGATCTCGTGAGCCTCGGCCACGAAGCACTTCGTGTCTTGAATGGCTTCCATGACCTTCTCGTCCTGTTCCTCGAGCTTGTCGATTCGGTACGAGTTCACGTACCAACTCCCGCCCGCAGCAACGATGGCACCGACGACCCCGATGATAGCTCCCACTGTCTTCAAATCCACGGTTCCAGAGCGCTCACCAGCCGACATCGCACCCTCTCGTTGCAGAGCCTGTTATCGACGCGTCCCGCGGAGTATAACGTGGGAAGACTGCTGACCCTTCACTCGGAGAGATGACATGTCCAGAATCCTCGTTCTCGCGGCCCTCTTCGCAACCACTGCCTTCGCCCAGGACGACACGGACATCCCTCCCCCCGACGGTGCGCCTGGGGATGAGATTCACGCAGATTCGCTCCCAGACACGAAGCAGCCAGACCTTCAGACTGCTGCCGAAGACCTGAAGTTGTTCATGCAGAACATCGCCAAGGCCAAAGACGACACAGGTCTTCATGCCGAGGCCGCTGCAGACGACCACGGCGATGAAGAGAAGGGCGAAGAGGAGCTCGAGGACGTCATCGAATTCGATACCATCGACGAGTCTGCGACGATCGAGCTCGAGGACTCAGAGGCCTTGCTGGCCGGAGACTCGAACAACTAATCGCCGAAGTTCTTGTCCCCTACGACGAGCCGGCCTCCGCGCTTCGTCACACGAACGCCTTGTGCCATGCTGCGACGTAGGCCTCTGCCCTGGATCACCGGCTCCTGTCTCTGAGGAATGGGCGGGATGAACTCCACCAGTACGCCGACAGCGGCAGACCCCGCGCCCACCGCTGGAACGAACTCAACCAGCGTTCCGGTGCTGCTTGAGTTTGCAGCCGACTCTGGAACAAACTCGACCAAGGTAGCGGCGCTGCTCGCGTCCGCAGCCGACTCTGGAACAAACTCAACTAGGGTTCCAGTGCTCGCATTACGGTCGGGCACTTACTACACCACGAACTTCTGGCCGAACTCGAAGGTGCCAACTAGTGCGCCCCTGGTCCAGCTCTGATCTAGTCCGGCGGCAATACTCGGGTTTCGGTCAATCGTCTGCGTGTAGAAGTCGTAACCGGCGGCGAGTGCGATCCTCTCGAAGTTTCCCGTACCCGGAGAGTCGGCATCATAGTCCGTAGTGTCGATACGCACGAACGGGCTCAAGCCGTCGATACCTCCCAGCGACGACTCGGCCTGGTAGCAGAACGTCACCGTTTCGATGGTCGCACCAGGAGGAATGGCGCTCGCAAAGTCTCCCGTGTACGTGTCTCTGTCACCAGCCGAAGCCGCTTCGACAGAGGTTGTCGGGGAACTCGTGGTGACGCGCTCGTCTACCTCCAGGTAGTTGTCGACCTGATTGCCGTCAGATCCAGTCATCTCGCTGTAGGTGCCGTTCCCTGTCGGAACAACTCGCGTTATGAAGCCGTTGCCAAGCCGGGTGCTGTTAGGGGCCAGCCCGTTCTTGTAGGCGGCGTTGGGGGCGTTCACGCTCCCGGAGAACGAAACATCGCCGGTCAGTGCCTCGTCGTTCACGAAATCGGTAGCGTTCCAGTCCTCGATCGTCACTGTACCGGCTGTGCCAGTGCCGTCGTCTACAGCGAACGTGACGATAGCCGAACCGCCGCCAGCGCCCGTGAGCACCTCGCCCGCCACTGGAACGCCCGTGCCGCCGGTCAGCGTGGCCGCCCCCCACGACAGGTTGCCGCTGGTGTCGGTCGGGTCGGTCGTCGTGACGGCGTTGCCGTCTGCGCCGTAGGCGATGGCCGTGACGTCCATCGTGTCACCAGCTCCAGCGACGGCCGTGACATCGGCGTTGGGAGCTGGCGTGCCGTTCCCCCAGGTCGAACCTTCTCCGGCCGCGTTGTTGATAGCTGCGATCAGGTTGTCGATTGTGTCCGTCGCTGCCGCGCCGATCAAGATGCTGCCGGAGGCGCCCAGGACGGTGTTGAACGTGTACGTCTGCCCGCCGATCTCCACTTGGTCGCCGTCGTTGGGCTGTCCCGCCAGGGTGAGCGTGCCCGTAGCCTGGACCCCGGAGCCGCCGTCGTACTCGAGCGTGATGCTGTTCATCCCGCCGTCGTCCATTTCACAGAGGCTGGCACCGAAGTAGGCAAGCCGGGTGATCTTGGTGGTTCCATCCAGGGTGTCGCCACTGAAGTCGATAATCAGCGCGTCGTCGTACCAGACCCTGAAGATGCCGTTCGTGTCGTGCAGGTAAATCTCAGCTTCCAGCAAGTGCCAAGTGAAGGTAGTGGGAACGATCCCGCTGTTGGCGATCTCAGTGTTGCCCCTATACGCCCGTAGCGTTCCGCCTGAACCTGGCCCGACGCCGAACTCACAGGCCAGCCCGGTTGTATCTGCGACCGATCCCGCATTGTTGCTGTCATCGAACAGCCGGATGCGCCCATAGGCGTTGACGCTGTTCAGATAGAACGCCACCTTCACAAATACGTGAGAGTGCTCCTCGTTCTCTCCTGCGTCCTGAGTGACGCGAGCCTGATTCGCGTTGCCGCTGAGTCGGATTGAGTAGTTGCCGCCATAGCCGCGCCACTTCCTGACCCCGACCGTAATCACGCCCGGAAATCCAGAGTTTAGCCAGTTGACGTGAGGATAGTTACCCTGCTCGAAAGGGTCGGTTGCGATGCGTGCCATCTACGGAATCTCCCTCACGGTCGCGGCCCGGCCTTTTGTCGTGCTGAAGTACGCCCGGGCCTCAGCCACCGTCTGCTCAGTCCAGTCACCAGGCACCGCAGGGTCGTTGTCGTAGAAGCCCACCAGGCATTGAGTATCGCTGTAGGCATGTACGACGTATCTCTGCGTACCGCTGTCCCAAGGAACGCCGCCGGTTCCTGGCCCGTGGTACTCAGGCACCACGGTCACCTCGGCAAACTCCTCATCCGGGTCAGAGCTGCTGTACGCCTGGTCTACCTTCGGGGCGAGATACCACTTCATCAGCCCCTCCGGACGTTGCGCTTGTAGAACAGGTTGAACGTGCCGCCGACGGCGTTTCCGAACACCCCGAAGCGCATCACCGCACCCCTGGACGGGAAGTTCCAGTGATACCAGCCGTTCGCCGCGATGGCCGGCTCCTTCGCCAAGTAGTCGGCCAAGTTCACGGCACCGGCGGCGATCTGATCGTCGGACTGGAGCGTAGCGAACTCGTCCGCAGCCGGGGCGGCCTTACCACTCGATTCCGCGAACACGGTAGCCTCGGTGTTCCCGCCGAGCGTGAGCACCTCAAGGTACACGTCGATGTCATCGTAGTCGTTGACGTCGATGTCGCCAGTGAACGAGGCAGTCGCCTGGGTGGCAGGGAACGCCACCGCACTCTGTTCCTGGGTCTGGGTAGTGTCGGAGCGCAATTCGATCCTCCCGGGCAGCTTCATGCGCCACTTGTTCGCTACGCCGTCCCGGATGATCTCCACGATACCACCGGGCTGCAGGTGCACGCTCCGCTCCCCCTCGATGAGGATGCGATTGGCCGCAAGCGAGCCTACGCTGTCGTGGGCGATGACGATGTTCGCGGTGCCCTCGTTGACCAGCAGGAACGAGTCCATCGCGACGAACCCGTTCTCCTCGATGCCGGTGAGCGTCGACTCGGCGCTGGGGTTCAGGTACAGGTGGGTGACATCCCGGCCCCAGTCGGTCGGGCTGTAGTTGCTCTCCGTAGCACCCGGAGTGTCGTCCAACCGGGTGTTGGTGCGGCCAGACTTCTGAACCAGCTTCCACTCAGTCCCGTCGTTCTCGATCGTATTGTGGCCCTGCTGGAGCTTGATCGTGGTCTTGCCCTCGATTTGCTCCGCACCGCTCGGGTCGATCGTCAGCTGGCCGCCGGTCCCTGTGAAGTAGAACCCGATGCGGCCCTGCGCAGCGGCGATGGCAGGCAGGTTGGCGGTGAAGCCTCCCAACGACGTGTCAACCAGGTGCGTCTCGCCGATGACCGCTGTGAACGTCGCCGTCTCTGCCACCGTGTTCTGGATGTACGGGACGTAGTCGGAGTCCGCGCCAGCACCGCCTGCCGGATCCGGCGCAGCCGCGATCCAGGTCGTGTTGTCCTCGTCATACTGCCAAAGCTTGATGTTGCTCGGGTAGACGTTCTCGAGGAGCGAGACGATGTCGCCGTCGCTCGGGCTTTCCAGTCCCGGGATCTCGGTAGACCCATCGAATCGAACGTACTTTCCCGCATCTCCGGACACGAGAGGGGACACCAGATCGGCACCTGTGCCTGCGGCCAGGAGATCCGTCCCCTCCGGAGGGAAGCCGCCCACCGCTGCCACGAGCTCGTTCCACCCGTTGACGACTCCACCTGGGTCGTAGACCAAAACGTCGCCTTCGTTCTGGGTGACGTTGGGGTCTCCAGGTACGGCAGCCACCACGTAGCCAGTGGACGGCGTGACCGAGCTCGCAGCGGTCAGTAACGTACCGTCGAAGGCGAACACCTTGTTCTCGTCGACGCCGTCCGTCAGTGGCGAAATCAGTGTGGTGGTGCGGTTGGCGATCAAGTTGATCCCGTCTGCGACGACCCCGCCAACGCCCTGCGCGATGATCTTGAAGTTTGCTCCATCGTACTCGACGATGTCGCCCGGGTCTGCAGATGCGCCGTCGATCGTACCGGCCACCGTGACGACGTAAGCGTCTCCGGTGGTGGGGGAGCCCAGTGCATTGATGTTCGCTGCTGTGTCGTTGCCGACGTATCCGGTGACGAGGACGTTCCCGATGTAGTCCTTCCCGACAACGGGAGCTCTCCAGGCTTGCCTGTCGCCGTAGACCTCGACAAACTCCAGGTCGGTCGTGTCGATCGTGATCGTGCCGGAGGTCTTGAGCTCGAAGGTCTTGCCGGCGTTGAACGTGCCTTCGGTGACTCGGATCCTCTTGCCGGCCTTGATGTTGTCCTGGCTCGCGTCGTCGAAGTCCTCGGTGCGCTCTCCTGTCATCGGGAAGGCACGCCAATAGTAGACGCCGTTCTCGGACGCCGTGGTCTGACCTGCCAGCAGCACCCTCTCCCCGTTCGACATCGTGACGCCGTCGATCTCCGTGGGACTGGCGGCGGTAATGTCGATGTTCTCGGTGGCAACCACCCGTACCTGCAGATCCCAGTTGGAGCCGTACGTCTGGACCTCGTACCAGTGCCAAATCGAGATCTCGGCACCGGGGGTACGGGTGGAGAGGAACGCGTAGGTCTTGCCGTGCTCGAGTAGCAGGTTGCTCCCGGAACCGTCCCAGAACCCTACCGGGGCGGAGACGTAGGTGTCGCTCGTTCCGTTCTTCTCGAGGGTGATGAAGATCGTCCGGCCCGGAACCTCAGTCGAAGCCGGGAGGTTGAGCGTGAGGGTTCCCGGAGACGACCCGTTGTTCGTTACGTCGACGCTACGGGTCGAGTTCTTCAGAGTGAAGGTCGGACTGGAGAATCCTCCTGGGCTAGCTGTGAAGCTCTCAGCCCCGCCTCCCAGGTCCTCGAACGTCGGAGACGAGGTTCCTACGGTAAACTTGCCCGTGGTCGTCATCGTCAGGACGCGCTTCGCGAAGTACGAGCCCTCCTCCACGTAGACGGACACGCCAGCACTTAGGCCGTCGAGGTCACCATCAGTCCAGCCGATGGCACGCGACCATACGGTGTTGCTGCCTCCTACGGTATCGACTTTGTAGATGCCGTCATCGCCGCCTTGGTACTGGAGCAGAACGAGGTCACCTACCGCCAGAGTGACGTTGGCGATGGTCAGCGGAGCGTTCGAGGGGTCGATCGAGACCGGATCGTCGATGTTGTTGTTCGCGACCCGCACCCGAAAGAACGGACCACCGAACTCAGAGACATCGGCGAGACTTCGGGCAGCGCCATCGACGTAGGCCGTGGGCTTGCCCGAAGTCACGTTCATGCCCAGGTCGCCCAAAGCAGCAGCGGCCTGAGTCCCGTCCCATCGAACCACATCCCCGACACCGGACGGGGACATGGTGATGGAGTTCTCGCCGAACTTCACACCGCGCAGATGCAGATCAGCGAGCAGCCAGTCGACTACCCACTGCCTGACGGGATGGGTCCACCTGCGAAGTGCGTTCAGCACCACCGAGCTCTCCTACAGGCCGATGGCGGCCAACGCGCGGCTGATGACGCCCTGCTTCCGCAGGACGATGTCACCCATGTACTCGCCGGTCTTCTCGTTGTACATGGCAAGACCAGTCGAGGTCTCCTTCACCCGGTAGGCCCAGTCGTTCTCGACGTCGTGGAACACGTGGTCACCGGACACCACTGTAGCTGCGTAGACCGCGGCGAAGCGGCCTCCACTCACACCCACGGAGCCGGTGTTGTCCGTATCCGGCCGGAACTCGTTGTTGCCGGCCATCCGGAGATCGGTGCCGGACTTGAGGACGACGTTGCCGTCGTCGGAAGTGTTCGACTGGAGCGTGAGGTTGTTGCCGGAAGCAGTTCCTCCGATGAGCGTCTGACCACCGGAGCGGCCAGCGAGGAGCGCGTACTGGGTGTGGTCGTCGCCGGTCGTCAGGCCAGTGAGGCTGCTGTGAGCCGTGCTGGTGCCGCCGAACTGGAGCCACACCACGCTCGGGCTGGTGTCGTGGACCCACTGCGTGTTCTCGTTGACGCTGCCCTCGCCGTTGACCAGGAGTGCCCAGCCGTCGACAGCCACCGTGATCGAAGAAGGCGTGTTGCTCGTTCCGTCGAAGGTTGCGATGTCGCTCTCGTCGGTGCCGTCGGTCAGAGGCGCGAACAGGGTCACGGTCTCGTCGGCGACCAGAAGGCGAGTATCCGCCGGCACGAAGCCGCCGCTGTTGGCCACGATGATCTGCCAGCCAAGGGAGGCTCCCTGGTACTCGGCGACATCACCGATCGCGAGGGTGTCGGATCCCGTAGCGGCGGGAGTACCTGCGGACCCAGCCACCACGGTCTGCCCGTCCGACGGGGTCAGGGCATCGATCTCCGCGATGGTACGGGTGCCTAGGTAGTCCTTGGCTGCGACCGGCGACTGCCAGGCAAGTCCGGCCACAGCCGAGTCGAGCTGGCCCTTGTTGACCGCGTCGTTGGCATCGGTGCCATCGGCGAGGCCGGTCAACTTGTTGTTGCCCATCGGCTGATTGGCGCCGAAGGCGTTCGTGCCGTCGACCCGAATGGCGTCGTCGTCGTAGATGAGGCGGGCACTCGCACCTGCGCGCCAGCCGACCGGGTAGCCGTTGTTGGCATCGACGACGTCCATGCCGATGTCACCGGAATCCAGAGCAGCCTGACTACCGGACCAGCTAACCACGTCCGAGCCGCCCGGGCCCATGGTGATGGTGTTGGTGCCGAAGTGCACCTTCTGCAAATGAACATCGTCCATCAGCCAACTGACGAGCCACTGACGAAGGCGGAATCCCCAGCCGAGCTTGGCCTTCTTCTGCTCGAGGGTGAGGTGCTCCTCGCGGAGCTGATCGGGGCGCGCGTTCATGGGGACTCCATAGGGATCATCGCCAGGGCGAACCGCTGGCCAGTCTTGACGTTGTAGGCTTCGATGGTCTCGTCACCCTCGACGAGCTTCCAGTGCTTGGAGCCATCGAGGGAGCGAAGGGAGAGGTCACCGGCTTCGACTTCGACGCCGCGGATCTCAGCCCAGCGTACCGCATCGGTGCCGATCTGACCCGTGTTGTCTCCGCCGGGAGGCAGGAGGGGATCGGGAATCCCGCTCTCGGACACCAGAGGGTCTGGAACGGTCTGCGCCATCAGTTCGGCCCCTTGATGTCGACCTGGAAGTCGATGTCGGTAGCGTTCGTGCCGTCATCGGTCTCGATCTCGAGCACCAGGTCGGTCGGCGCAGACCCCTCGTACGGTGCGGGAAGCGGCTGCTTCGAGACGGGAAAGGACTCGGAGGTGAACTCGAGCACCACTCGTCCAGCCCCGGCACCCTCCTTGAGGCGAAAGGTCACTTCGGTAGCTGGACCTGCTGTCTTCTGTGCCTCGACACGCAGGATGTCGCCCCGAGCAAAAGGCCCTACGGATCCAGTCAGAGTAGAGCTCGTTGGGCCGAGCCCTACTCCGGCGAAGGAGGCTGTGTAGCGGATGGTCCCGGGTCTATTCATGGAGTGCCGCTCCGGGCGTCAGGATAACATGGCAAGGCGCAGGTACTTCGCGCAAGGAGAAGAAGATGGATCTGGCAGAGAAGAGGAAGTTGGAGATCGAGATCGACCGGATGTCGCGCAGGGCGAAAGACCCCGCGGTCGAGGCCGCTTGTAAGGAAGCCCAGGTGGCTCTCCGCAGGAATGACTACGACAAGGCAAAGTCCCACCTCGATCGCGCAAGAGAGTTCTACGTCGAAGAGACTCCCGTGGTCCAGGTTCTGGTTGATGCCGGAAAGGCCAAGACCGCTGCAGAGGCTCGAAGGTACATCGAAAGAGGTCAGGTCCGAGTGGACGGAACGATCTTGAGGCAGCACGGCGCATTGGTGCGCGCAGACCAGAGCGTGGTGTTCCGAGGCGCCGAGCTCCGGAAGTAGAACTACCTTCCATGAAGACTTCGCGGTATCTTCAACCTCTGGTGAGGTAGCTGATGCCGCAGATGAAGAGGAAGACAGTCAACCTGACTCCGGCGCAAGACGCCTTCGTGAAGAGGAAGAAGGAAGAGCTCCAGCGCCTGGTTCCTCAGACCGAGCAGGACAAGATCACGGAGTCGGGCGTCATCCAGGGGCTCATCAACTTCTGGATGACGCTGGAGAAGGGGCGAAAGCCTGGCGCATAGCCTCGTATAAGAAGTTGATCCGCAATAGGATCAGGGCGCTACTGGAAGTGCGAGCTCCCCGCCGGCAGGCGCGCAGGGTGGACCCGACAGTGGAAGGCTGAAGGTGAAGCGAGGCCCAGCGACGGGAAGGCAGTGCCTCGGAGGACAGCGGACCATGACCGAGAGGGCGTGGCGCGAGCCGAGGAAGCGAGACCGCGGAGCCAGGGCACCTATTTCCCTCACAGCGCGCTCGTAGCTCAGTTGGACAGAGCAGCTGATTCCTAATCAGCAGGTCGCAGGTTCGAGTCCTGCCGAGCGCATCATTTTCCTAGGAGGAACCCATGGAGAGAGAACTCTCAGTGGCAGAAGTGCGTGCGCGGATTGACGCGCAGAAGTGGCGAGAGATCGCCGAGTACCTTGCCGACGCTCTGGCAGCCCTGACCAGGGCCACCGGAGACGAAGGCATGGAGCAGGGCGACAAGATGTGGCGAGCCGCCGACGAGGCCCTCGAGGCCTATACCGAGCTTGCCAAGGAGGAAGACAATGGCCAGTAAGCCTACCGCCTTCCGACTCGACG
>JABAHR010004300.1_pt1 | contig 11951 bp, 11 predicted proteins | sample 7062101 | NCBI WGS metagenome assembly JABAHR01 (sample SAMN14534553, study PRJNA622989) | marine sediment metagenome | biome: marine biome [ENVO:00000428]; feature: marine pelagic biome [ENVO:01000023]; material: deep marine sediment [ENVO:00002113] | place: India: Gulf of Kutch | collected...
GCGTCGACGTGGGCGCGCGCTTTATCTGCTCGGCAAACGCGACTACACTCGGCCTGGCGCCGGGGCGCGCCCGTTGGACCCCGATCGCCAGCGGGCCGCAGCACCCGGCGCGGCCGGGCTGCGGCCGTCGGCCGGCCGGCGAGCATTTGCCGGTGGATCGCGATACGCCTAGGAGGAGAGCAATGCGAAAGCCAGTTTTCAGGCAGTGGACGATTGCCGGCGCGCTGACGTTGGCACTGGGCCAGACAGTGCAAGCCGCGGACCCCGAGGCCTGCAAGAGCGTTCACTTTTCCGACGTCGGGTGGAGCTGCATAACGGCGACGACGGCCATAGCGTCCGAGATTCTGACCGCGCTGGGTTATGAGCCCAAGGCTTCCGTGCTCTCGGTCACGGTGACCTTCGAGAGCCTCTCGAACGGAGACATCGATGCGCTGATCGGTTTGTGGCTGCCCTCGCAGCAGTCCATGATTCAGCCCTACTTCGACAAGGGCAGCGTCGAGGATGTCGGCGTCAACCTCGAGGGCGCCAAGTACACTCTCGCGGTGCCCGAATACGTCTCCAGCGCGGGCGTCAAGAGTTTTGCCGACCTAGCGAAACATAAGGAGCAGTTCGGCGGCAAGATCTACGGCATCGAGCCCGGCAACGACGGCAACCTGATCATCCAGTCGATGATAGACAAGAACGAATTCGACCTAAAAGACTGGGAGCTGGTGGAATCGAGTGAGCAAGGCATGCTCGCCCAGGTCAAGCGTGCCGTATCGCGCAACGACTGGATAGTGTTTCTGGGGTGGGCACCGCACCCCATGAACAAGCATTTCGATCTCGATTACCTGGCAGGCGGCGACGACTACTTCGGGCCCAATTACGGCGGAGCCACCGTGCACACGCTGACCCGCAAGGGTTACAGGCAGGAGTGCCCCAATGCAGGACGCCTGCTCAGCAACCTCAAGTTTTCCCTCGCCGCCGAGAACGAAATCATGACCTACATGCTCGACGACGGCATGGATCCGCAGGCAGCCGCGCGCAAGCTCATCCAGCAGCACCCTGAGCTGATCGACCGATGGCTTCAGGATGTCACCACCCGTGACGGCTCGAGCAACGGGGCGGACGCTCTGCGGGCGGCACTGAGCATGTAGCTGACCCCGCGCGCGGTGGGCGCTCGGCGGTGGCCCTGCCCGCCGCCGATGCGCGCCGCGGCATGTTCGGCTGCGGGCCCGCACCGATTCCATCGCCAGGCCCGTCCCGCCATTTTCTCGCGGGCCCGAGGCCCCGTCGCGGTGCCTCGCGGGCCGCACCGACGCACGCGTCCCCTGCCGTTAATGGTTTAGACTTGCCGCTGGCACAGACGGTGGGAGTGGGTCATCGTGGAGTGGTTCACGCAGAGCAAGATACCCCTCGGGAAATGGATAGAGTCCGTGGTCGATTTCGTCAACGCGCATGCGGCGTGGCTGTTCGACATGGTCTCCGAGGTGCTCGAGTTCCTCATTGAGGGTCTCATAGACGCCATGCAGTGGATGCACCCGCTGGCGCTGGTGCTCGTGTTTGCCGGCGCCGCTTATTGGTTGCACCGCTCATGGAAGCTGGTGGCGTTCATCGTGGCCTCACTGTTGCTGGTCGTCAACATAGGTTACTGGGACGAGACTCTCGAGACCCTGGCGCTGGTGGTCTGCGCGACGCTGATCTGCATGCTGGCGGGCGTGCCCATCGGTATAGCGGCCGCGCACAGGCCCTGGCTCTACACGGCCATTCGCCCGGTTCTCGACCTCATGCAGACCATACCCACCTTCGTCTATCTCATCCCTACCCTCGTCCTTTTCGGGCTGGGCGTGGTGCCGGGCCTCATCTCGACCATTATCTTTGCCCTGCCGGCACCGATACGGCTCACCTATCTCGGCGTCTCCTCGGTACCTCAGCAGTTGATCGATGCCGGCGAGTCCTTCGGCGCCACCCGGCGCCAGCTCTTGTGGAAGGTGGAGCTGCCCCACGCGATGCCGACCATCATGGCGGGACTGACGCAGTGCATCATGCTGTCGCTCTCCATGGTCGTGATCGCAGCGCTGGTCGGGGCCGACGGCCTGGGCAAGCCCGTCGTGCGCGCCTTGACGACCATCAATGTCGCTCAGGGCTTCGAGGCGGGGCTGTCCATCGTCATCGTCGCGATACTGCTGGACCGGGTCTGCAAGCAACGCGGCGCGCAATCTCGTCAGGCGTGAGGTATCGGTGGCCGTCGTCGACTTTCGTCACGTAGACATCATATTCGGCGACAGCCCGAGGCGGGCGCTCGATCTGCTCGATCGCGGTGAAACTCGCGAGTCCATCCTCGCGAAGACGGGCAACGTGGTCGGCGTCGCCGATGCGAGCCTTGCCATCGAAGGCGGGGAGACGTGCGTGCTGATGGGGCTGTCCGGCTCGGGCAAGTCGACGCTGCTGCGCGCCGTGAACGGCCTCAACCGGGTCACGCGCGGCGAGATTCACGTCGCCCACGGCGATCGCAGCATCGACGTCACGCGCTGCGGCGCGGGCACCCTGCGCGAGCTGAGGATGAGCCGGATTTCCATGGTCTTTCAGCAGTTCGGTCTCCTGCCGTGGCGCACCGTGCGCGAGAATGTCGGTTTTGGCCTCGAGCTCAGGGGCACCCCCAGGACGCAACGCGAGTCCATCGTCGAGCAGAAGCTCGAGCTGGTGGGACTCGAGCAGTGGGGGGATAAGTATGCACACGAGCTCTCCGGTGGAATGCAACAGCGTGTCGGCCTCGCGCGGGCGTTCGCGACGGATGCGGATATCCTGCTCATGGATGAGCCTTTCTCGGCCCTGGACCCCTTGATACGCACACACCTCCAGGAAGAGCTCATCGAGTTGCAGCGCCGGCTGCGCAAGACGATCATTTTCGTGAGCCACGATCTGGACGAGGCGCTCAAGCTCGGTAATCACATCGCCATCATGGAGAGCGGCCGCATCGTGCAGTATGGGGAGCCGGAGCAGATCGTACTGAATCCCGCCAATGAATACGTCGCCGATTTCGTCGCCAACATGAACCCGTTGCATGTGCTGCGGGGCACCTCGCTGATGACGCCGGTTGCCGGCATGGAGCGCCGCGGCGACGAACTGCTGCTGGATGCGACGGGCCGCATCCGGGTGCGGTTGGACGCCGACGGTCGGCTTGCCGCGGTTTGCGTCGAAGGCAGGGCGGCGCGACTGGTGCAGGTGAGCTCGTCCGGCGATATCGGGATAGTTCGCGGTGAGGACGTGGTCGCGGCCGCACCCGCCGATATCACCATGAAGACGGCCATCGAGATTCGTCATGCTACCGGGCGGCCGGTGCCTCTGCTGCAGGAAGGCAGGTTGGTCGGTGTGGTCGGCGACGCCGAGATCTACCGCGGCATGCTGCGCCAGTCCCAGGTCTCGGCGGGAGCCGCCCGCGAAGCGGCGGGGGTGGGGCAATGAACGCCGCGTGGGCGATGGTCGTTCGGCGCTCTGCGTCAGCGGCGCGGGTGCTGGTGAGTGTTTCGCTGCTTGCCGCCACGCCGGGTGTCACGGCGCACTATGTGGACTCCGACGTATTCGTCGAGCCTGGCACGCTGAGCTTCGCGGTCGCCCTGACCGGCAAGCCTTTTGCGTACAAGGAGAACGGTGAGCTGCGGGGCTTCGAGATTGACGTTGCGCGGGCAGTGGCGCAGGCCCACGGGCTCGAGCTGCGAGTGGAGCAGGTGGGGCGCGGAGCGCTTCTGGACACGTTGAGCGAGGGTGGCGTGGACGCCATCAACACCCACGCCCTGGCGCAGGTGCCACACACCGTGGACACCGTCCCCTACCTCGTCGTCGGCGATCACGCCCTGGTGTTGCGGGGCAATCCGTTTCGAATACGTCGCGTGGAGGACCTCAGCGGTCGCATCGTCGCGGCGACGTCCGGCTCGACGGGAGAGCGTTTCGCGCGCGATGTCGATCTGCGGCTGACCCGCGCGGGATTGCAGGCCATGGTGATTCACTCGTTTCTGGATTCAAGGCACACCCATTTTCCGGTGTCCATGGGGCATGCCGCCGCCTATTTCGCGCCCACGGTCAGTGCGGTCCGCATCTCTCACGACCCGCATTCGCGCACGCGTCTGGTGGAGGGTATCTTTGCACCGCGCCGTGAGGTGGGATTCGGTATAATGAGTACGCAGCGAGAGAGACGGCACGCCTTCGAGCACGCCATCGCCGCCATGGTAGCCACCGGAAAATACGAGGCGCTGCGACGGCGTCACGACCTCCCGGTCGAGTTGTCCCCGTTCAGTGAGTAGCCCCGTGGACGAAGAGATCTTCGACGTCGTCGACCAGCACGATCGCGTCGTCGAGCAGCGTACCCGCAGTGAAGTTCATCGCCTTAACTTGCTGCACCGCTCGGTTCACGTGCTCGTCTACAACGCCCGCGGCGAGATCTTTCTGCAGAAGCGTGCCATGCACAAAGACTGCAACCCCGGGGTGTGGGACGCGTCGGTGTCCGGTCACGTCGATGCCGGCGAGACGTATGACGCCTGCGCCTTGCGTGAAGCGCGTGAGGAGCTCGGGCTGAAGCTCGCGAGCGTGCCGCAGCGCCTGTTCAAGCTCGAAGCCAGCGAGCAGACCAGCTATGAATTCAGCTGGGTCTACCGCCTCGAGGCCCAGGGGCCTTTTGATGTGGACGGCACAGAGATCGAGCGCGCCGAGTGGTTTGCCGTGGATCACGTGGATGGCTGGATGCGGGGGCGGCCGCAGGATTTCGCCGGACCCATGCGGCTGATCTGGCGCAGGATCACCGAGGGTGACAACGCATGACGCCGCCGCTTATCGGAGTCACCACCTACGGGCGCGACGAGGGCGGTCGCTTCGAGCTGCCGGCGCAGTACATTGATGCCGTACGTAGGGCGGGCGGCATCCCGATGCTGATTGCGCCGGGGGAGCAGCAGCTGCCGCACGTGCTCGACTGGCTCGACGGCCTCGTTCTGAGCGGAGGTGGTGACATCGACCCCGCCCGCTACGGTGGTGCCCACCACCAGGCCATTTACAACGTCGATCATGAGCGCGATGAGAGTGAGTTTTACATCGCACGCGAGGCCATCGAGAGACGCTTGCCGACGCTGGCGATCTGTCGAGGCATGCAGGTGATCAACGTGGCCTGCGGCGGAACCCTGATTGCACACGTGCCCGACGCCGTGGGCGAGCGCGTGGAGCACCGGGTCGCGCCCCGCAATCCGGTGCCTCACTCGGTCACGCTCGATCCCGGCTCCAGCCTCGCCGCCACCCTGGGGGAGACGCAATTCAGCTGCATGTCATGGCATCACCAGGCGCTGGAGAAGATACCGGCCGGATTCGCAGTCGTGGCGAGGGCCTCGGACGGTGTGGTCGAGGCGGTGGAGCACCGTGATTACCCCTGGCTGCTGAGTGTTCAGTGGCATCCGGAGATTACGGCCGCCCAGGACCCCATCCAGCAGCGGCTTTTCGACGCCGTCGTGCGGCTGGCCGGCGAACGCGGCTGATACGCGCTCTCGCGAAGTCAGCGCGACGTCAGGACGCGGTTCGGGGACTGCGCGGGGGTTCACCCCGCGCGCGCGCGCGACGGACTCGAGTCGTAGGCAGTCTTCACCTCTTCGGCGATAGCGCGGATGCCGGCGCGCACGCTCTCCTCGTCCTGGGAGTACGTCACGCGAATGCACTCGTGCTGATGACGCCACTGTCCCTCGAGCCCCGGGAAGAAGTGCTCCCCCGCGATGACGAGCACACCGCGTTGCTTCAGTCTGTGGTAGAGGTCCTGGCTGCTGATCGGCAGCTCCGGGAACCATAGCCACAGAAAAATCGCGCCTTCGGGTTTGTGCACGTAAAAGGGGTAGCCGGTCAGCTCGGCGCGCAGCCATTCGACGGCTTGTTCGGCGCGGCTGCGATAGTAGGGCCTGATGAGTTTTCGGCTGATTTGCAGGACCTCGCCGCTGCGTATCATGTCCGTCACCAGCGCGGGCCCGAAGCTGCCGGTGGCCAGGTTGAGAATGGCATTCATGCCCGCTATCGCGCGAATGATCTCCTCGTTGGCGATGATTATGCCGGTGCGGATTCCCGGCAGTCCGAGCTTGGACAGGCTCATCGTGACGATGGTGTGTCCGTTCCAGAAAGGCGTCGCATCGGCGAACACGATATGAGGAAACGGTATGCCGTATGCGCTGTCGATGATGAGCGGTACGTCGTGGGCCGAGGCCAGCGTCATCAGACGCCGCACCTCCTCATCGGTGAGAACATTTCCCGTCGGATTGGTCGGGCGAGAGACGCATATCGCCCCGGTGGTGGCGCCCACCGTCACGTCGCCGAAGTCGACCCCGTATTTGAACGTGTGCTCGTCGAGCTTGTCGATGCGGGGACGAACAGCCGTGAACAACGACTCCGTTAGGCCCACGTCGGCGTAGCCGATGTACTCCGGCGCGAGCGGCAGCAGAATCTGTCGTCTGCTGCCGTCATCGAAGTGGCCGGCAAACATGTTGAAGAGCAGAAAGAAGGAGGACTGACTGCCGTTGGTGACGGCGATGTTCTCGGGACCGATGTCCCAGCCGCACTCGCGTTGCAGCAAGCCGGCGAGCGCCTCGATGAATTGGGGATGACCCTGGGGGCCGGTGTAGTCACCGATGGTCCTGTCGAATGCGTCGCCGTCGCCGAGCAGTTGCGCCAGTGACTCGCGAAACCTGCGCTCCACCTCCGGTATGCGCGCGGGATTTCCGCCGCCCAGCATGCAGACCGGCTCATCCCGTGACAGGGCGGAGCCGAGATCCTCCATCAGCTGCAGGATACCGGAGTGCGCGGTGAAGCGACTCCCGAAGGTGGAGAGCTTCATCGTCGGATACGGCGTGCGCACGCGGGCACGGTCGGTGCTATCGCCCGGGGTCGGCGTCTGCGTCGCGTCGCGGCGTCATGGTGATCAGCCGGCTGTCCCGCCCAGCATTGCTGCTCGTCGCTGCGCCCGCTGCTATCAGCTCCCGCGTGGTTTCTATGTAGTCGACCAGTATGCGACTGGTCTCCGCGAGAATGATGTCGGGAGTCTCGTCCTCGGCGCTCTCGCTCGACGTTGTCGAAGACTCTTCGGAAAGCGCGTCGAGCCCGCCCGCGGTTCGCGCGCGTTCGCTACGCCGCTTGCCCTCGTGCAGGCTGACGGTCTTTTGGCTCTGCACCTCTTTGCGGGACTGCGCTTCATCGGCAAGTATGCGAAAGCCCTCGTCGCCGCGGATGCGCGTCTCGTGCTGGGCGCGGGTCTTCCTGAAGACCGCCTCGATGCCGCGACCGGTGTGGGGCGCGTAGCGGGCGGCGCGCACCGTCGCCCAGGGCAGCGCGTTGCTCAACGCCCGCTCGCCGTGCTCCGCGGCGTCGATTGCCGTCGGAAAAACGATGTCCGGGACGACGCCGCGGTGCTGTGTGCTGTCGCCGTTTATACGAAAGAACTGGGCGATGGTGACCTTGAGCTGTCCCAGACTGCCGTATCGGCCGTCGGCAAAGTCGTCGAGGTTGATGAGATTCTGCACCGTGCCCTTGCCGAAAGTCGGCTCCCCGACGACCAGGCCGCGGCCATAATCCTGTATGGCGCCGGCGAAGATCTCCGAGGCGGAGGCGCTGTTGCGGTCGACCAGCACGGCCAGCGGTCCGTTGTAGGCAATGCTCGGGTCGGGATCGGAGTTGACCTGGATGCTGCCGGAGGTGTCGCGCACCTGGACGATGGGGCCCGACTCGATGAACAGTCCGGTGAGGCTGGTCGCCTCGCTGAGGGAGCCGCCGCCGTTGCCGCGCAGATCGACGATGATGCCGTCCACATCCTCGTTCATGAGCTCGAGCAGCAGCCTCTTCACGTCGCGGGTCGTGCTGCGGTAGTCGGACTCGCCGCGGGCCCGGGCGTCAAAGTCGACGTAGAATGTGGGCAACTCGATGATACCGATGCGGGCCTGGCCGGCCGCCCCGGGGGTCTCCTGTATCGATTTCTGTGCAGCCTGCTCCTCGAGCTTGATCTTGTTGCGAACGATGCTGACGGTTTTCGTGGCGCCGTCGGCGCCCGCGTCCTTCGGCAGCACCCGCAGGCGCACCAGCGTCCCCTTGGGTCCGCGAATCAGGTCGACGACGTCATCGAGGCGCCATCCGATGACGTCGACGATCGGCTCGACGCCCTGACCGACGCCGACGATGCGGTCGCCGCCGTGAAGTTGCTCGCTTAGCTCCGCGGGGCCGCCCGGTACCACCCGCCGCACCAGGGTGTACTCGTTCTCCAGCTGCAGCACGGCACCGATGCCCTCCAGGGAGAGACTCATGCGGATACGGAAGTTCTCCGAGCTGCGCGGTGAGAAATAGGCGGTGTGCGGCTCGATGGACGCGACGTAGGCGTTCATGAACATGGAGAACACGTCGTCGCTGTTTGCCTGGGCCGTGCTCCGGGCGAGGCGCTCGTAGCGCTTGCGCAGCGTGTCCAGGATCTCGGCTTTGGGCATTCCCGTCAGTCGCAGGCTGAGGATGTCGTTCTTGACGCGCTTGCGCCAGATATCATCCAGATCGGCGTGGGTTGCCGGCCAGGCGTCATCGCGACGATCGATGCGGTAGTCCTCGTCGCGCTCGAAATCGAATTCACGCTCGAGCTGCGAACGGGCATAGGTCGTTCGCTCTTCGACGCGCTTGCGGAAAACGGTGAATATGGCAAACGCGGGTTTCAGCTGCGCCGCACGAAGATAGTCGTCGAAGCGGTAGCGGTGGCGTTTGAACTGCTGGACATCCTGCGCCAGGAAGTAGCTACGGTTCGGGTCCAGGGCCTCGAGGTACTGATCGAGAACAGCGACCGACAGGGTGTTGTCGAGAGCGACCCGCTTGTAGTGATACTTGCGTATGAGCTGCGTGATGAGCTGTGTCGTACGCACGTGCTTCGCTGATGGCACCAGCGAGCCGATATCCGTGACGCCGCTGTCGGCGACGGCGAGCGCCGGCGTCAGCCAGGCGAGCAGGACCGCCAACACGAGAGCTCCGCACCGCGACGCCATCGTGGCGGGCCGTCGGCGCCGTGGCCGCTCGGCGCCCGGGAGCGGGCGCCGCGTGATTGGGTCAGTCTTCGAAATCACTTTGCACCGTTGGCAACGCTCGGTCAGCCTCGTCTGCGATCACGGCTCTTCGCCGCCGCGCGGGCCTTTTGCATCCCGGGACGGGCTCGAGATCGATGCCGCTGCCCCCAGGCTTCCCTCGAAAATACAGCATGTTGCGCGCTTTGGCGAGCCTGTGCACGCGCGCGGCGGCCCACTGGGCGGCGCGCGAGGGGCTCAGCGAGCGTCTGCGGCGGTCCCGGCGTGGTGGCAGGCCACGCTGCGCCCGGCGAGGTGGCGCAGCGCTGGGCGCGTGCGGCGGCACTCGTCGTCGGCGAAGGGACAGCGGGTGTTGAAGGCGCATCCCGGAGGCGGTGCCAGGGGAGAGGGCAGCTCGCCGCCCAGCGGGATGCGTGCGCCGCGTTGACTCGGATCGATCTGAGGTGTCGAGGCCATCAGGGCGCGGGTATAGGGATGCAGGGGGTTGCGGAAGATGGTCTCGCTGGGGCCCTGCTCAATGGGCCGTCCGAGGTACATGACCATGACTTCGTCGGCGATGTGCCGCACCACAGACAGATCGTGGGATATGAAGACGTACGCCAGCCGGAACTGCTCCTGCAGATCCATCAGCAGGTTCAACACCTGCGCCTGAATCGACACGTCGAGTGCCGACACCGGCTCGTCCGCGACCACCACCGACGGGTTGAGCATCAGCGCGCGGGCGATGGCGATGCGCTGGCGCTGGCCGCCCGAGAACATGTGCGGGTAGCGGTCGTAGTGCTCCGGCCGCAGGCCGACGCGCGCCATCATGTCCTTAGCCTGTGCTGCGCGCGCGCGGCGATCGCCCTCGTCATTGATGACCAGAGGCTCTTCGAGGATGGCACTGACCTTCTTGCGCGGATTGAGCGAGCCGAAGGGGTCCTGAAAAACGATCTGAACCTTGCGTCGAATGCGGCGCCGCTCGGAATCGCTCGCTCTGGTCACGTCGTTGCCGTCTATCAGCAGACGCCCGGAAGTGGGCGTCTCGATCATCGTGATCTGACGAGCCAGTGTGGACTTGCCGCAGCCCGACTCTCCTACCACCGCCAGCGTCTGCCCGACCTGCAGACGGAACGACACGTCCTCCAGGGCACGCAGCGTTGCCTTGCCGCTCAGCAGACCGCGCCGCACGGTGTAGTGACGCGCGAGGCGCTCGGCCTGCACCAGGGGTTCCGTCATCGGGCCGATTCCGCACGCAGGGGATGGTGGCAGCGGACCAGGCTTGCCCCGGCCCGCTCAATCTGCGGCGCCTGCCGTGAGCAGAGCCGGTCGGCGCGTGTGCAGCGTGGGTTGAACAGACAGCCGTCGGGGCGGTCGTAGGGACCGGGCACCACACCGGGTATCGTCGGCAGGCGGCTGTGGCCGGGGTTGCGTTCCGGCAGTGCACGCAGCAGCGCATCCGTGTAAGGATGACGTGGTGCATCGAACAGGGTGGACACGTCGCGCTGCTCCACTACCTGTCCGGCGTACATGACCATGACTTCGTTCGCCGTCTCGGCCACCACGCCCATGTCGTGGGTGATCAGCACCAGCGCCATCCCCCGCTCTTTCTGCAGGCGCACCAGCAGGTCGAGAATCTGCGCCTGAATGGTCACGTCGAGAGCGGTGGTGGGCTCGTCGGCGATGAGCAGCTTCGGGTTGCAGGCGATCGCCATGGCGATCATCACCCGCTGATTCATGCCGCCGGAGAGTTGGTGCGGGAAAGAGCTCAGACGACTCGCGGCATCCGGGATGCCCACCTGGTCGAGCAGTTCCACAGCGCGTTCGCGGCGGCGGTTCCTGCTGCCGCCCTCGTGCACCTTCAGGGTTTCCATGATCTGAAAACCGACTGTGAAGCAGGGGTTGAGACTCGTCATCGGCTCCTGAAAGATCATCGCGACGTCCTTGCCCGTGATGCGTCGCTTTGCACGCGGCGTGAGCACGCTGAGGTCGCGGCCGTTGAAAAAGAGCCTCGAGGCCGACACCTCTCCGGGATAGGCAATGAGTCCCATCAGCGCCAGCATGGCCACGCTCTTGCCGGACCCCGATTCGCCGACGATGCCCAGAACACTGCCCTCGTCGAGGCTCAGGTCGATGCCGTCGACGGCTCGGAAATCTCCGAAGGTGACGCTCAGGTTCTCGACTTCGAGCAGAGCCATGATGGCTATCGTCGGCTGAGGCTTACTGCCGCTTGAGCTTAGGGTCCAGCGCGTCGCGCAGCCCGTCGCCGAGGAGATTGAGCGCCAGCACCGTGACCAGTATGGCCACGCCCGGGAAGGTCACCACCCACCAGGCGCGCAGGACGAACTCGCGCGCTTCGGCGAGCATGGTTCCCCACTCCGGCGTCGGCGGCTGGGCGCCCATGCCTAGAAATCCCAGCGCCGCGGCATCGAGGATGGCGCTGGAGAAGCTGAGCGTGGCCTGCACGATCAGCGGAGCCATGCAGTTGGGCAGCACGGTGACGACCATGAGACGCAGAAGTCCGGCCCCGCTTACTCTCGAGGCGGTCACGTAGTCCTTGCCGAGTTCGGTGATGGCGGCCGCGCGCGTCAGGCGCACGAGGTGCGGAAGGTAGACGATGGATATCGCCAGCATGGCATTGAACAGTCCGGGCCCGAGAATCGCCACGATGACCACCGCCAGAAGCAGGCTCGGCAATGACAGCATGATGTCCATGGCACGCATGATCGCTATCTCGAGCACTCCGCGAAAAAAAGCGGCGACCAGGCCGAGGGCGACGCCCAGGGTCAGCGACAGGGCTACGACGATCAGACCGATGACGAGCGAGTAACGTGCGCCGTGCATGATGCGGGAGAGAATGTCGCGCCCCACCGCATCGGTGCCGAGAATGAACTGGGACTGCCCGCCCTCCTGCCAAACCGGCGGCACCAG
>JABAHR010000030.1_pt1 | contig 11948 bp, 10 predicted proteins | sample 7062101 | NCBI WGS metagenome assembly JABAHR01 (sample SAMN14534553, study PRJNA622989) | marine sediment metagenome | biome: marine biome [ENVO:00000428]; feature: marine pelagic biome [ENVO:01000023]; material: deep marine sediment [ENVO:00002113] | place: India: Gulf of Kutch | collected...
CCTCGCAGGGATGGGACAGCACCATGCCGGCGCCCGGTCTGGGACGGATCCCGTGGCGCAGGGGACATCTTCGCCACGGGGTAATCTTCAGTCCGTCGACTTGATCGGAAATCGCCCGAAGCGATGCGGCGGGCCGGTCTATTCGGCTGCCGTCGCCGCCTGTTCCCTGGGCCGGTCGTATTCCTGGGCGCGCAGGCGTTCCTTCTCGGGTTCCAGCCAGTCTCGGCGGATCGGCACCCGGTCCTGGTGCTTGGACAGGATCAGGTGGAAGACGAAGATCCGGTCGTGACGGAACGAGGCTTCGGAGGCGGCGAGGTAGATCTCCCACATCCGCGCGAAGCGCTCGTCGAATCCCTCGATCTCGAGCACCTTGTCCCGGTTTGCCATGAAGCGCTCGCGCCACAGCCGGCAAGTGCGGGCATAGTGCAAGGGCAGGATCTCGACATCGCGCACCAGCAGGCCCGCGCGCTCCACCGCGGGCAGCACCTGGCTCAACGATGGGATGTAGCCGCCGGGGAAGATGTATTTCTCGCCGAAGGGCTGGGCGTAAAGCGCCGGCTTGGGCTGCCCCATGGAGTGGATCACCGCGGTGCCCTGCTTGTCCAGCAGGCTCGAGACCTTCTGGAAGAAGGTATCCATCTGCGGCAGCCCGACATGCTCGAGCAGCCCGATCGAGACGACGTGGTCGTAATGGCCCTCGGCCTCTCGGTAGTCGAGGTTCTTGAACTTGCAGCGCTCCGCGACGCCGCGGGCCTCGGCCCGGGCCTTGGCGACGCGCGCCTGTTCCGCCGACAGCGTAACGCCGGTCACGTCGAGCCCCGCGACCTCGGTCAGATAGAGCCCCATGCCGCCCCAGCCGCACCCGAGATCGATCGCCTTGGCGCCCGGCCGGGACAGAAGCTTTCCGGCGATGTGGCGCTGCTTGGCCAGCTGGGCGTCTTCCAGGCTCTGGTCGTCATCCTCGAAATAGGCGCAGGTGTAGTTCATGTCCGAATCGAGGAACAGCCGGTAGAGCCGTTCGTCGATATCGTAGTGATGGGCGATGTTGCGCCGTGCGCGGGCCAGCCCGGCGCGCTGGCGCAGACTGGCCAGGGCCGCGCGGCGCAGGTGATGCAATACCGCCCATGGCGTGATGGCGCGGCGGTTGCCGTTGCGCTTCGTCACGGTGATGAAATCGTAGATGTCGCCTTCCTCGCAGATCAGGCGGCCATCCATGTACATCTCGCCGATCTTCAGCACGGGGTCGCGGGCGACGGCCTTCAGCGCCTCTTCGTCGGCAAAGCGTACATGCGACCGGTCAGGCCCGGGCCCGTAGGTTTCCGTCCGTCCTGACGGATACGTGATCGTCAGCTGGCCTTTCTGCATGAACCCGCTGAAGAATCGGTGCAGGGTGTCTTCCATCGCCCTTATCCTCTTTTCAGTCCGCGCCAGGACGACCCAAACGGCGACGCCCCAACGTTAAATCCTTAAGTTTCGGTAAATATGACAGGGAATCAGCAGAGTTGGGAAGTGCCGCAGTCAACGGGCCGTCTCTGGGTGGAATTTGCGCTGCTGTACCTCGGGGTCCCGATGGTGCTGGCCTTCGCGCTGCCGCCGAGCGCGATGTTCAGCGTTCTGGGGGTGGCGGCGATGGCCGGGCTGGTGCTGCTGCACATCACTCCGGGCTTCGACTGGCGCGATCTGAGCGCCGGCAGGATCCCCTGGAAAGCGGTCTGGCTGGGCGCGCTGGTGACCGCCGTGGTGGCGGTCGCGCTGACGCTGTACCTGTTTCCGCGCAACCTGTTCTACCTGCCGCGGCGGGTGCCGGAGGTATGGGTGACGATCATGGTGCTCTACCCGGTGGTCTCGGCCCTGCCGCAGGAGCTGGTGTTCCGCCCGCTGTTCTTCCGCCGCTATGGCGCGCTGTTTCCGGGGCGCAACCTGGCGCTGGTGGTGAATGCGACCGTCTTCGCGCTGGCGCATGTCATGTATCGCGATCCGCTGGTGCTGGCGATGACCGCCGCAGGCGGCTGGGTGTTCGCCTGGATCTATGCCGTGCGCGGCAGTTTCATCGGTGCGGTGCTGCTCCACGCGATCGCGGGGTGCCTGATCTTCACCAGCGGGCTGGGCGTGCTGTTCTATTCGGGCGCGGTACGCTGAGACGCGGGCGGCCTCAGATCACCGCCAGCTCGCGTAGCGGTCTGCCCGCCGCGATCCGCGCGTAGCCCAGCGGCGACAGGTCCAGGCCGCGATACCGCCCATGCGCGATCAGCTCGGCGACGCCGCGCCCCATGGCCGGGGCTTGCTGCAGCCCGTGTCCCGAGAAGCCGTTGACGAAATGGAAATTTTCCAGCCCCGGCGCCGGCCCGATTACCGCGTTCTGGTCCAGCGTGTTGTAGGCGTAATGCCCGACCCAGGACTGCATCACCTTCGCCGCCTCGAAGGCCGGTACCCGGGCGGCGAGCAGCGGCCAGACCTTGCGCTCCCATATCCCGTGATCCATCGCAAAATCGTCCGTCCTTGCCGCGACGTCCTCGTCCGGCGGGCAGCCGGCGAGGTAATAGGCGCCTTCCTCGCGCACATGCACACCCGAAGGGTCGATGATCAGCGGCAAGCTGCCTTGCGGCCGGTCCTGCGCGGCGAAGACGAAGCTGTAGCGGCGGCGGGGCTCCACCGGCAGCTCGAGCCCGGCCATCGCCGCAACCTGGGCCGCGCGCGGCCCGGCCGCGTTGACCGCGGCGCCGCAGGCGATGCGCGTGCCGTCGGCCAAGGTCACCGCCTGCACGCGTCCGTCGGCGATCTCGATGCCCGTCACCTTGCCGGCGACGAATTCGACGCCGTTGCGGCGCGCCGCGCGCCGCCACCAGTCGCACATGCCGGCGCCGTCGAAATAGCCCTCGTCCACCGGGTTGTGCGCGCCGCAGACGATGTCGCCCGCGGCCATGAAGGGCCATGCCTCGGCGATCTGGTCCTGGGTCAGGATTCGCGTCGCCACGCCCAGGCTGTTCTGCAGCGCCTGCGCCGCGCGCAGCGCCGCCGCGCCCCGCGCGCTGTCGGCCAGGTAGAGATAGCCGAAGGATTTCAGGGTGATTTCCGGTGCGGTCTCGTCCTGGACATAGGCGGGGAAGTCGCGAATCACCTGCGCGGTGAACTGCGAGATGCGGATGTTTATCGCGGTGCTGAACTGCTGGCGCAGGCAGCTGTTGGTCAGCGTGGTCGAGGCGGTCTCGAAGGTCGGGTCGCGCTCGACCACCAGCACCCGCCCGCGAAAGCCCGGATCGACCGACAGGTGCCAGGCGACCGAGGCGCCCATGATCGCCCCGCCGATGATGACCACGTCGTAGCTGTCCCGTGCGGGCGCATCGGCGAACAGGGCCACCGCTCAGCCCTTCTGCTGCGTCTCGATGAAGCGTGAGAACGCCTCGAGCGTTGCATCGCTGACGTGATGTTCGATGCCTTCCGCGTCCAGCTCGGCCGTCTCCGCGTCCAGCCCCAGCGCCAGCAGGAACGCCACGACCGTGCGGTGCCGCCGGCGGCAATGCTCGGCCAGGGCGCTGCCGTCCTCGGTCAGGAAGACCGAGCGATAGCGCTCGTGGCTGACCAGCCCCGCCGCCTTGAGCCGCGCGAGGTTCTTCGACACGGTGGGCTGCGTGACGCCCAGCCGGGCCGAGATGTCGACGGGGCGCGCCTCGCCGTTGCTTTCGATCAGTTCGGCGATCAGCTCGACGTAATCCTCGGCCATCTCGGACTGATGCGCGTCCCGCACGGCCTGGAACCCGTCGGCCTGCGCCTCGGTCTCGCGCAGGTCGCCCTGGGCGAGCGCCACGGAAAGCTTCTTTTGCGTCTGCATCGGACGGACTCTAGCAAGCAGGGATGCCTTGACAAGCCATTAGCTCAGGCCACATAAGTTAGCCAGAGCTAAGTTTTGAAGTTCAGGCAAAATCGAGACCCCACATGACGCTCGTCCGCACCGGATTTCCCCGCCTCGCCGCAGCCGCGCTGCTGGCGCTGGTGCCAGGCCTCGCCACGGCGACGCCGGCGAAGCAGGCGCCCTGGCTCCCCGAGGCGGCGGCCTATCGCACCACGCTGTTTATGGCCAACCTGAAGCCTGTCCCCTGGGACAAGATCGCCGAGGCATGGTCCGAGCCCGCCGCCGGCGCCGAGATCGACCGCCCGGCGCTCGAGCGCCTGGAGGAAGGTGTCGATCCCGCCGCGCTCGACGCCGCGCTGGACGCGCAGGACCGGCAGGCGCTGTTCGCCGCCGCGACGCGGCTGCTGGCGCATGAATTGCTAGCGACGCTGGATCAGGCCGCTGCGACCCTCGACGAGGGCGGCGCGCAGCACCCCATCGCCGAGGCGCGCGGGCTCTACCGCGCCTTCGAGGATGGCATCGCCGCGGCCGACCCGCAGGCGGCGCGCGAGCTGGGCCGGGCCTGGCTGACCCTCAGCACCGCCGCCGGCTCGCCCGGTGTGCTGGGTGCGGGCGGGACCAAGACCGACCGCGACCGCTTCGACGCCGCGCACGCGCAGATCGCCGATTACATCGCCGCGAGCTATCTGCCGGAAAGCTTCGGCCCGCGCGCCACGCTCTCGACCCTGCCCGAACCCGCGGCGCAGGCCGGCGTGCCGCTGCCGCCGCCCGCGCTGCCGCCGGGCAGCCAGATCGCCGACCAGGACCCGCTGCCGCTGCTGGTCCTGAATTTCGAGGAGCAGGGCATCGACGAGACCGACCTGCCGCTGATCGCCTATGGGGACATGCTGTTCGACAGCGCCCAGATCTTCGGCGACCCGGCGCGCAGCCTCGGCATTGCCTGCTCGACCTGTCACAACCGGTCGGACATCAACCAGGCCTTCTTCATCCCCGGCGCCAGCCACCAGCCCGGCGCGGTCGATGTCGACGGCGAATTCTTCAACCCGATGTTCAATGACCGCCGGAACGACCCGATCGACATTCCCAGCCTGCGCGGCCTGCGCTTCACCGGCCCTTACGGCCGCGACGGGCGCTTCGGGTCCTTGCGCGACTTCACCCGCAACGTGATCGTCAACGAATTCGGCGGCGACGAGCCGACGCCCTTCATGCTCGACGCGCTGGTCGGCTACATGCTCGAATTCGACTGGCTGCCGAACAGCCAGCTGACCGCCCAGGGCGAGCTGACCGACGCCGCCACGGACGCCGCGCGGCGCGGCGAGGAGATCTTCAACACGCCCTTCGCGGGCATGGACGGGCAGAGCTGCTCGTCGTGCCACATTCCATCGGCCAATTTCCTCGACCGCAAGGCGCATGACATCGGCTCGGCTGCCGAGCCTTATGCCGGCGCGCGGGCGGGCGCGTTCGACACGCCGAGCTTGCTGGGTGCGAAATACACCGCGCCCTATTTCCACGACGGCTCGCTGCCGACGCTGGCCAGCGTCGTCGAGTGGTTCGACGAGACCAAGGCGCTGGGCCTGAGTGACGACGAGAAGACCGACCTGACCGCCTATCTCGAGGCGGTCGGCGACGCCGACGAGCCATACCAGTCCTTCGGCGAGCGCGACACGCCGTTCCGCCTGGCCTTCGAGGAACTGACCACCTTCGCCTCGACGCTGTCCACGCTGATCCCGGCGCGGGATGCGCAGCACGTCCTGCTGCTGACCGACACCGTCGCCGCCGACCTGGCCGCCGACGCCAGCACCATGTCCAACCTCGCCGCCCGGCCCGAGATCTACCAGCTGGCCGAGACGCTCGAGGCCGTCGGCGAGGCCGTCCGCGCCGAGGACTGGGCGACGGCCGAGGCGCGCTGGGCCGACTTCCAGGCCCAGCAGGCCGAGATCGACGAAAGGGTATTCTGATGCGCATCACCCGCAGACAGACGCTGATGGGCGCCGCCGCGCTGCTGGCCACCCCGGCCTTCGCCGCCACCGAACCGTTGCGCCTGGCCTTCATCCCGCAGGAGAACCCCGACAAGCTGCTGGGTGACATCGAGGCGATCACCGGCTGGCTGGGCGAACAGCTCGACATGCCCGTCGAGGGCTATGTCACCTTCGACCACGCCGCCGCCGTCGAGGCGCTGCGCAACGGCGACGCCGACATCTCGTTCATGGGCGCGCTGCCCTTCGTGCTGGCCGAGAACGAGATCGGCGCCGAGCCGCTGCTCTCGGAGGTCTACCGCGGCCAGCCCAGCTATACCGGCCGCATCTTCGTGCGCCGCGACAGCGGCATCGAGAGCCTGGCGGACCTCAAGGGCAAGGACATCGCCTTCGCCGACCCGATCTCGGAGTCCGGCTACCTCTATCCGCTGGACGAGTTCCTGGCCGCCGGCCTGATCGACGGTCCGGGCGCGGCCGATGACTTCTTCGGCCAGATCTTCTTCGCCGGCGGCTATCAGCAGGCGATGCAGGCGATGGCGGCCGGGCTGGTCGACGCGGCCGGCGCCAGCCAGTACGCCGACCTGTTGCTGACCCCGCAGCAGCAGCAGGAGGTCACCTGGATCGCCGAATCTCCCGAGATTCCCAGCCATGTCGTCATCGCCCGCAAGGGCCTGGACGACGCCGTGAAGCAGCGCTTCACGCAAGCCATGCTGAAGCTCAACGAGCCTGGCAACCGCGATCTGCTGGCCTATGTCTATGGGCCGGACGGGTACGTGCAGGCGGACCCGGAGGCCTATGACGGCGTGCGGCAGATCGCGCGGAAATACGGGTTGATCAGATGAACGAGGCCATCATGCTCGCCGGCGTCACCCACCGGCACCCCGGCGCCGAAATGGCGGCGCTGGATGGCATCGACCTGAAGGTCGGTCCGGGAGAGAGCGTTGCGCTGGTCGGCCCTTCGGGAGCGGGCAAGTCGACCTTGCTGGCCTTGCTCGACGGCCGGCTGCGCGGCTGGCGCGGCGCGGCGGTCTGCCTCGACCGCGCGCTGGACCCGACGCGGCCGCCCAGCCGGGCCGATCGCGCGGATGTCGGCTTCATCTTCCAGGAATTCGCGCTCGTGGATCGGGCGACGGTGCGCCAGAACGTGCTGAACGGCCGGCTCGGACGGACCGACCCCTGGCGCTCGCTGGTGGGGCGGTTCAGCCATGCCGACCGGGTGGCGGCGGAGAAGGCGATGGCCGATGCCGGCATCGCCGAACTGGCGGACCGCCGTGCCGACCAACTCTCGGGGGGGCAGCGCCAGCGCGTCGCCATCGCCCGCTGCCTGGCGCAGGAGCCGCGGCTGATCCTGGCCGACGAGCCGGTCAGCAACCTCGACCCGACCCGCGCCGAGGCGATCCTCGAGCTGATCACCCGGACCGCGCAGGGCCGCGGCGCCGCGGTGCTCTTCACCTCGCACCAGCCCGACCTTGCGGCGCGCCATGCCGGGCGGCTGGTGGGCCTGAAGGATGGCCGCGTCCAGTTCGACGCGCCCGCGGGCGATGTCGGCGCGGCGCAGCTGCGCGCGCTCTATGCCGACGAGCCGGCGGCGCATCTGCGCCTGGTGATCTGAGGCACCGATGCGCTCGCTCCTGCCCAGCGTCCTGATCGGCGGCGCGGTCCTGTGGGCCGGCATGACCACCCAGGCAGACATGGGTCGGATCCTGGCCGCCGGCCCCCGGATCTGGGAGTTCCTCGGCCGGATGATTCCGCCCGACATGTCGGTCTGGCCCGAGGTGCTGAAGGGCACCGCCGAGACCATGCGCATCGCCATCATCGGTACGCTGGGCGCGGTCATCGCCTCGGTGCCGCTGGGCGCGCTGGCCGCCGAGACCATCGCCCCGCCCTGGATCCACCGCCCCGTGCGCACCTTGCTGGCGGTGATCCGCGCGATCCCGCTGATACTGGTGGCGATGCTGATGGTGGGCGCGGTGGGCCTGGGCCCGCTGCCCGGCATGATCGCCATCGCCTTCCACGCCACCGGCATGCTCGCCAAGTTCTACGCCGAGGCCATCGACGGTGTTTCGCGTGCCCCGGTCGCGGCGCTGGAAAGCGCCGGGGCGGGCGTGCTGCAGCGCCTGCGCTACGCGATCTGGCCACAGATGGCGCCGGTGGTGGTGCGCGACACCATCTTCCGCTTCGAGTTGAACCTGCGCGAATCGTTGGTTCTGGGCATCGTGGGTGCGGGCGGGATCGGCTTCTATATCCAGACCTATGTGCGATCCTTCCAGTACGACAAGGCGGCGACGGTGACGATCGCCGTGGCGGTGATGGTGGTGGCCATCGAGGGGCTGAACGCGCTGCTGCGGCGCCGGTTCTCCTGACGCGCGCGCCGCAGGGGGCGCTGCCCCCGCCGCCTGACGGCGGCTCCCCCGGGATATTTGAAGACCAAGGAAGGTCCGGGGAATTCCGGTGCCGGGCAATGTCCGAAACGGGCACAGAAATGTCTGTGCGGGGATAGTCAGGCCGGATCGGGTCGGCGATGCTGCGGGCGACACGGGCTCGGGCGGGCATTGATGCGCTATTCGGCATGGCGAATTCTGAAGGAGGGGCTGACCGGCAATCGCGGCTGGCAACCGGTCTGGCGCGAGCCCGAGCCGAAGGCGGAATACGACGTCGTCATCATCGGCGGCGGCGGGCACGGGCTGGCGACGGCCTACTACCTGGCGAAGGAATTCGGCATCCGTGACGTCGCCGTGCTCGAGAAGGGCTGGCTCGGCTCGGGAAACATCGGACGCAACACCACCATCATCCGCTCCAACTACCTGCTGGAGGGCAATCAGCCGTTCTACGAATTCTCGATGAAACTCTGGGAGGGGCTGGAGCAGGATTTCAACTACAACGCCATGGTCAGCCAGCGGGGAATACTGAACCTTTGTCACTCGGACCCGCAGCGCGACGCCTATGCGCGGCGGGCGAATGCGATGCTGATCTCGGGCGCGGGGGCGGAGCTGCTGGACCGCGACGCGGTGCGCCGGCTGTGTCCGTTCCTGGCGTTCGACGATGCGCGGTTCCCGATCAAGGGCGGGCTTTGGCAGCCGCGGGGCGGCACGGCGCGGCACGATGCGGTGGCCTGGGGCTATGCCCGCGGGGCGGATGCGCGCGGCGTGGACATCGTGCAGAACTGCGAGGTCACCGGCTTCCGGATCGAGAACGGCGCGTGCCGCGGCGTCGAGACCACGCGCGGGCCGATCCGGGCGAAGACGGTGGCGATGTGCGTCGCCGGCTCTTCGGGGCGGCTGGCGGCGCTCGCCGGGATGCGGCTGCCGATCGAGAGCCATGTGCTGCAGGCCTTCGTCAGCGAGGGGCTGAAGCCGGTGATCCCGGGCGTGCTCACCTTCGGCGCGGGGCATTTCTATATCAGCCAGTCGGACAAGGGCGGGCTGGTCTTCGGCGGCGACATCGACGGCTACAACTCCTACGCCCAGCGCGGCAACCTGCCGGTGGTCGAGGATGTCTGCGAGGGCGGCATGGCGATCATGCCGATGATCGGGCGGGCGCGGCTGCTCAGGATGTGGGGCGGGGTGATGGACATGTCGATGGACGGCTCGCCCTTCATCGACCGGACGGATGTCGACGGGCTCTATTTCAACGGCGGCTGGTGCTATGGCGGCTTCAAGGCGACGCCGGCGAGCGGCTGGTGCTATGCCCATCTGCTGGCGACGGGCGAGCCGCATCCGCTGGCCGCCGCGTACCGGCTCGACCGGTTCCGGCTGGGTGCCATGATCGACGAAAAGGGCGCCGGCGCCCAGCCGAACCTGCATTGAGGGGGGCGGGATGCGCGCAACTTGCCATACGCCTGCCAGACGCTTGCCGGACGCAAGCCAGATGATGGGTTCGGGTCGGCCATGATCATCGACCATCCCCTTCTCGGGCCTCGCGACGCCGCCGAATTCGTCTGTCTCGGGGACGCGTCGCTGATCGACCGCCCCGATGGCATGGCCGAAGGCGCGGCGGAGGCGTTCCACGACTATCTCTACCTGCGCGACAACCCCGCCGGCGAACACCGCGAGCTGTGGTATCACGAGCAGGGCGACCGCAGCTGGCTGGTGGTGACGCGAAACACGCTGACGCACGAGGTGTTGCGCGTCGAACTCGCCCGCGACGTCGCCCGCGCCCGAGGACGGAGCCGATGAGCTGCCGCGTCGAGGGTGGGCTGGTGGATCGCAGCCGGGACATCCGCTTCCGCTGGAACGACCGCTGGATGAGCGGGCATCCGGGCGACACGCTGGCCTCGGCGCTGCTGGCGAATGGCCACCGCCTGGTGGGCCGGTCGTTCAAGTATCACCGGCCGCGGGGTGTCTTCTCCGCCGGCTCGGAGGAGCCAAACGCGCTGGTCACGCTGGGCAGCGGCGCGGCGCAGGAGCCCAATACGCGCGCGACGATGGTCGAGCTGTGCGACGGGCTCAGCGCGACCAGCCAGAACCATCGCGGGCCGCTGGGCCGGGACCTGATGGCGGTCAACGACCTGCTCTGGCCGTTCCTGGGGGCCGGGTTCTATTACAAGACGTTCATGTGGCCCAAGGCCTTCTGGGAAAGGCTCTACGAGCCCGTCATCCGCGCCTCGGCCGGGTTGGGGCGGCTGTCGGGCAAGCCCGACCCGGACGTCTACGACCACGGCTACCGGCATTGCGACCTGCTGGTGATCGGCGCCGGGCCGGCGGGCCTCGCGGCGGCGCTGGAGGCCGGGCGGGCCGGCCTGCGGGTGATCCTGGCCGACGAGGATTTCCTGCCCGGCGGGCGGCTGAATGCCGAGAGCCATGCCGTCGCCGACATGCCCGGCGCCGACTGGGCGGCGCATGCCGCCGCCGAGCTCGCCGCGATGGACACTGTCCGGATGATGACCCGCACGACGGTCTACGGCGCCTATGACCACGGTATCTACGGCGCCCTGGAGCGCTGCAACGATCACCTCGCCGATGCGCGGGGCAAGCCCCGGCAGGTGCTCTGGCGCATCTATGCAAGGCGCGCGCTGCTGGCAGCTGGCGCGACCGAGCGCTCGATCGCCTTCGGCAACAACGACCGGCCGGGGGTGATGCTGGCAGGCGCGGTGCGGACCTATGTCAACCGCTTCGGCGTGGCGCCGGGGCAGAAGGTGGCCGTCTTGACCAACAACGACGATGGCTGGCGCACGGCGCGCGACCTGAGGGCGAAGGGCGTCGGCGTGAGCGCCGTGATCGACACGCGGGCCGGGGTGCCGCAGGAGCTCGAGGGCGTGCGGGTCGACAAGGGCCGCGTCGTGATCGATACGGTGGGGCGCAGGGGGATCAGAGCGATCACGCTGGATGGCGGCATTCGGGTCGAGGCCGATTGCCTGGCGGTCTCGGGTGGCTGGTCGCCGAACGTGCATCTGACCTGCCACCAGCGCGGGCGGCCGGAATGGCGCGAAGAGATTGCCGGCTTCGTGCCCGGCGGCGCGCTGCCGCCCGGCATGAGCGTCGCCGGCGCCGCGAACGGCACCATGACGCTGGCCGCCGCGCTGGCCGAGGGCCACCGGGCCGCCGCCGGGATCGTTTCAGATCTGGGCGCGAAACCGTCGAAGGCCAGCCCACCACGGGCCGAGGACGAACCGTTCGCCATCACACCGTTTTGGCATGTAGGCGGCAGCCGCGGCCGCGCCTGGGTCGACCTCCAGAACGACGTTACCGCGAAGGATGTCAGGCAGAGCCACGCCGAGGGCTTTCGCTCGGTAGAGCATCTCAAGCGCTATACCACGCTGGGGATGGCGACGGACCAGGGCAAGACCTCGAACCTGCTGGGCCTGGCGGTGCTGGCCGAGGCGAGCGGACGGACGATCTCCGAGACCGGCACCACCATCTTCCGCCCACCCTACACGCCGGTGCCCATCGGCGCCTTCGCCGGGCGGGCGCGGGGCAGGGACTTCCGCCCGACGCGCCTGACCCCGAGCCATGCCTGGGCCGAGGAAAATGGCGCCAGCTTCGTCGAGACTGGGCCCTGGCTGCGCGCGCAATGGTTCGCGCGCCCCGGCGAGACAGGGTGGCGCGACAGCGTCGACCGCGAGGTGCAGGCGGTGCGCGCGGGCGTTGGTATCTGCGATGTGACCACGCTGGGCAAGATCGACA
>JABAHR010002406.1_pt2 | contig 11938 bp, 11 predicted proteins | sample 7062101 | NCBI WGS metagenome assembly JABAHR01 (sample SAMN14534553, study PRJNA622989) | marine sediment metagenome | biome: marine biome [ENVO:00000428]; feature: marine pelagic biome [ENVO:01000023]; material: deep marine sediment [ENVO:00002113] | place: India: Gulf of Kutch | collected...
AGCGGAAATGCCCGGGCAGGTGCCGGGGGATATCAGTAAGGGCAGGGCAGATAAGTTGAGAGCTCTTGCCAGAGAAAAATATCACGGGTTTGCTCAGAAGTTTATAGGTCAAGACCTTGAGGTTGTTGTCGAACATTCTAGCAAGGATAGCTTGCTGAAAGGGATCAGTCGAAATTATCTCGATATACGCTTTCCGGGAAAGGTTTCTTCTGCCGGTGAATGTAAAAATGTAAGACCTGTTCATTTTGATGCCTCGGTCTTGATTGCGCGCGAAGTGAACTGAAAACAGGTGCTTCTGTATTAAAAGTTGTATAAAAATTAAAGAAATAGCTTGCTTTTACTGGAAAAGTTATGTTAAAAGCGGCAATCATTACTAGTTTGTGTTTTATTTCGTTGCTCGACAGACAGATTAAAGGTAGTCAGTTTGGACAAACCACTCAGNNTGGGAGTGAAGGAGTTTCAAGATGGCTGAAGGTACAGTGAAATGGTTTAACGAAGCAAAGGGTTTTGGGTTCATCGAGCAGGACAATGGTCCTGACGTATTTGTCCACTTCTCCCAGATCATGGGCGACGGTTTCAAGACTCTCGCTGAGAATGAGCGCGTGTCCTTTGATGTGACTGAAGGTCAAAAGGGCCCCCAGGCATCGAATGTCGTTAAGCTTTAATTCATAGCATTTCGACCAGTTTTAAAAGGGCGGCCCAGTGGGTCGCCCTTTTATTTTGTCTTAATTTCGATATTCTTTGCTAGTTTCAATGTGCGGAGATAATGTGAATGTCTTTTGCCAGACCATTCCTTAAATCAGCAATATCGAAAAAATCTGTCGATTCAGCACAGCTCGGCACCTTCCTTGGTGTCTTTACCCCGACAATTCTGACGATTCTCGGTGTCATCATGTACCTGCGCTTTGGTTGGGTTGTCGGACAGGTCGGTCTCTTCAAAACGCTGCTGATAGTCATTCTCGCCAACAGCATCACTATCCTCACCGCTTTGAGCCTCTCGGCAATCGCGACAAACAGCCATGTCGGCGTTGGCGGCGCTTACTACATGATTTCGAGAAGCTTGGGCTTGGAAGTTGGCGGAGCTATCGGTTTTCCTCTCTACCTGTCTCAGACCCTGTCGGTAACTCTCTATGCCTTTGGCCTTGCGGAATCCCTGCGTGTTGTCTGGGCGGACGTTCCCGTTCCGGCGGCTGCATTTGTGATTATCGTTGCCGTTGCAATCTTATCCTTTCAGGGGGCGCGCTTTGCTTTGCGGGCTCAGCTTCCTGTCATGATTCTGATTGCCTTGTCACTTGTCGCTCTGGCATTTGGTGCGTTTTCTAGTGACAATATAACTGATGGTATCGTTGCCGAATCTGCAAGCGGAGTTGCCGGTTTCTGGGTCGTTTTTGCGGTCTTCTTTCCTGCAGTGACAGGCATCATGGCTGGACTGAGCATGTCCGGAGATCTAGCCAACCCTCGACAGTCAATCCCCCGCGGAAGTGTGGCGGCAACCCTGGTCGGGTTGCTTGTCTATCTTCTGGTTCCCGTGTTCCTGTATCTGAGTGCTAGCCCAGGTGAACTGATCAACGACTCCCTGATATGGACAAAGATTGCTGTATTCGGTCCATGGTTGATCCTACCTGGACTCTGGGGCGCGATCTTCTCTTCTGCTGTCGGTTCCATGCTGGGTGCTCCGCGGACCCTTCAGGCGCTTGCTCTGGACCGTTTGGTTCCACATTCTCTGGCTGGTCAAAGTGATTCCGGGCGGGAACCAAAACTGGGTATGCTGATAACGCTTGTTTTGAGTCTTCTGGCTGTCTTTCTCGGTAACCTCAATACAGTTGCAATTGTGGCGACAATGTTTTTCTTAAGTGTATACGGCACAATCAACCTGGTTGCTGCGCTTGAGGAACTCACCGGCAACCCGAATTGGAGGCCGACGCTCGATATCCCCTGGCAATTGTGTCTGTTGGCGGGGCTGTCCTGTTTTGGGGTGATGCTGCTGATTCATTGGCCGGCAACTATTGTGGCTATCACGATTGAGCTGTCAATCTGGCTTCTTCTCAAACGGCGCATTCGCAAAGAGGCGTGGGGGGATTTACGCCGTGATATTTACGAAGCCTTGATACGCTGGTCATTGGTCAAGCTTGCTGATCGTCCGATGACTGCGCGTAACTGGCGGCCACACATGCTGGTGTTTGTCAGCAATGTCGAGAAGCGACTTGATTTAGCCCGATTCGGCTCCTGGTTTAATGAAAACCGTGGTGTCGTAACGATCTGTGAACTCCTTAAAGGGGATCTCATGGAGCTAGATATTGACACACGTGATCGTCAACAGGAGATAAACGCCATCTTGAAGCGTGAAAGAATTGTCGCATTCGGCGAGGTCAATGTTGTCGAAGATGTCGAACGCGGAATTCTTGCTGTTGCCCAGGCAAACGGTATGGCTGGCATGGACAGCAACACGGTTTTGGTCGGCTGGCCTGATGATGAACGTCGCCTGGTTGCTTTTTTGCGAGTCATCAGACGCTTGAAATGCCTGGAGCAAAGCCTTGTTATCGGTAAGGTCAATCCGCTGCAGCAGTTTCGCGAAGGGGAAGTCCATGAAATTCATGTCTGGTGGGGTGGGCTGAAGCGCAACGGTGACCTCATGCTGTTGATGGCCTACCTGTTAAGCCGGAACCATGTTTGGCGGGATGCCAGAATCAAAATCATGAGTATTGCATCCAATGATTTGATGAAGGTACAGACCGAGCGATTTCTGGAGCAGTTGATTCCCGAAATAAGGATCAAGGCTGAGGTCGAAGTGATGGTCAAGGGCGAAGGTGAGGGTGTTGTGGACATCATGCATCGTGAGAGTGCCCATGCAGACGTTGCATTACTCGGGTTGGCAACCCCAGAGGATGGGGACGAGGAGAAATACGCTGAACGTCTTAAGGAAATCGCTGAAGGCATGCCGACCTGTTTCTTTATTCATAACGGCAGCCTTTTCCTGGGAAATCTGGTGACGCCGGAGCAGGTTGAGTAAGCCGGTTCCTTTTCTTGTCTCTCAGGAAGCACAAGATATATTGCGTTCCAGCTAAACTCGAAAGATCAAATCAAGAAATAGAGTAATGGTAAAGATATAAATGCTAATGCCATACCTAAGCTTACCAGTGCAGCTGCAAGCTCTGGAACCAAGCCTGCTGCAATAGCTAAAGCGCCAGCAGTCACCATAGGAGGCATCCCTGCTTCGAAAATTGATATGTCAGCCGCCAGGTTTGATAGCCCCAGCAAGCGACATCCGGCCAAAGCGACCAGCGGAGCGATGGCCAATTTGATCGCTAAACCATACGCCAATGGTTGAAGCACAGCCGGGCTTAGCCTGATTCTCAACTGAAAGCCAATCGCAGTCATCACCAGGGGGGTTAACATTCCCGACAGTGTTTCCAGTCCCTTGATCACAGCCTCAGGATAAGGCCAGTTTCGAAACAACAAACCGGTTAAGAGGACCATTGTGGGTGGAAAAAGTAAGGCCCGTTTGGCAACTTCAGCGATTTTAATGGTTCCCTCTCGTCCATAAAGAGCAAGGATGACCGATCCATAGATAGCAAAGATCAGCATCGTCCCGATCTGGTCGTAAATAATCAGGTACGGGATGCCCGCTTCGCCAAAAAAAGCATTGACCATTGGAACGCCCATAAATGAAGTATTGCCGATGGGCACGACGAGAAGCAGCACACCGATTGTTTCTCTTGACCAGGAAAATCTCTTGCCGGCAATCAAGACCAATGTTGCAGAAAGGGCAAGCATTGCCCAGGGAACAATCGCCGGAACGATCATTTCTCCAGAGAGCTCTAGTTGAGGGACTTTAAGCAAAATGACCGCAGGCAGGGCAACATAGAGTGCAAACATGTTGAGGACCTGTGCCGTCTGGTCCGGAAAGGCCTCTATCTTGCGAAAAAGCACTCCGAGTCCGACAAAGAGGGCAATCAAAACGAAATTTTCCATAGAATTTGAAACTCTTCAGGAATGCTTGGATGTTTTTTTGTCGCTGTTTTGAGGCTTGTTATATACACGTCGACCACTTCTGATGCAATGTTTTTGTCTTTGTCGTACTTTTCTTTTATGGTTGCCAAGTGATCAGTCGATTAAAGGGGTATTTTTCAAGAATTTCGGAAGGCTTTTACTCTCTTGAATTGCAGAGTTTGTAGGAATCCGGCAAAATCGTGATATTAATTTCTCATTAGCCACTGAAATAATTATTAGGATTCTTGATCTTTGAATATTCAGCCGATTTGCTATTGATTGCCGAAAATGACAGTTGCTTGATATATAAGAACTTGAGGGAATTATTCTTCGTTGGCTACTCACCACCCTGTTTTGTAGGTGGGGAATGCTCAGTGTCTACTTCGGCATCAAGTTTATGCAAAGCATCCAAGACTTCACTTAAAATGCTGGGAGAACCTCCTCCCATGTTTTCTTCTTCTGCAACCTCTAATTCTAAAGCATCATATTCCCAACGTCGAAGAACTTTTACTTTTTGCTCTAGCGTAAAAGATTGTTCAGTAAGGACACTTTTTGGATGAGCAAACTCTTTGGCTGGATTTAGCAATGCTTTTTTAAAGTCCATGATTGATCCTTGTAGAATAAATTTGCGCAACCAAGATTTCCAGGCTTTAGGCAGTTGTGTCCCATTTGATGACATCAACAGGACAGACTTCATCACATGCTCCACAATCAGTGCAAACATCCTTATCGATCACATGAACTTCACCTTGCTCACTAATGGCTTCTACCGGACAGACTTCCGCACATGCCGCACAATTGATACATCCTTCGTCAATCCAATGTGTTCCCATAATAACTCCCCTTAATTCTTTGTTTATAATAAAGTTACCATTGATTTGAGGTGGCGCAACACAACGTCTCTCATGATCATTAAAGACATTGTCAAAAGTTCCTTAGCTTTGATACGTCTCAAAAAAGCGCGTACCTAGTAACAGGAAAACTGGTGAATCGACCCCAATCACTTCTGCATCTCTATTGATATAGGCTCTTGGGAAAAGTTACAGGACAGCTTGAGCCAGAATGGTCTGCAGATCAATGACAGACCAGTTAAGCACTGGGGGCTCATGGCCCAGGAGTGTCAATATATTTCCGTGGTCCAGAGGAGAATGTAATAGAAGCCCTGTATCATGACGATGAAGAACTCGACAGGCTTGTCTGCTTCACTCTTGAAAATGTGAAAGCCTTAGGGGTCTAGGGCGCCTGAATTAGGGGGATGCAAAAATCAAGCTTGATGTTTCTCAGGGAAACAATGATGACCCTTAGTCTTAGTTCACCTAAGGACATAATAGATCAACCGGTGTTGCAATAGTCATTGCGGCACCGGTTGATTGATCTAAGATAAAATCTCTGAACTTATCCGACTTCGTTGTAAATTCTCTCCCTGAACTCCACGCCGAGTTCTGCCGCAACCTTTTTGCAAGCGTCAATATCAATGCCGGACAGGGTAATTGCTGTCGCTGTAACTTTCGGGATATGCCTCTTTGCTTCAACCAGAAAATCCTTGAGGGCGGTATATCCTGCCTCACCAAATTCCGATTGGCAGATCTTTTGGTAGGTAGCCGCATCAGGGGCGTTTAGCGAAACACTGATCGCATCGACCAATCCTTCGAGCTCCGGCAGGATGTTACGGCTGTGAACCAGGTTAGCCTGGCCATCTGTGTTGACGCGCACAGTGATTCCTCTCTGTTTCAGTTCGGTCGCGACCTGCTTGACCAGATCAAGGCGTAACAGCGGTTCTCCGTAACCACAAAAGACGACCTCATCGTATGCGGAAGGATCACCAATAGCTTTCATGACATCATCATAAGATGGTTCTCGTTCCAGGCAAAGCTGGTGTCCTTTGACGGTAAAATCTCTGAATTTTGCACAAAAGGTACAGCTGTTAGTGCATCGATTGGTAATGTTGAGATAAAGACTATTACGAATGACATATGCGATCCGCGTGCTCTGATCAACTTCGCCGATGCCGAACAAACGCCAGGCGTTCAGGCTGGTGATGCGCGCGACATCCTCGAGGGTTAAGCCTTTGACCTCGGCCAATTTTTCTGCCGTTGCCCTGACATAGGCCGGCTCACAACGCTTGCCGCGCCAGTTTTGTGGAGACAGGTAAGGGCAGTCGGTTTCCACCAGCATGACATCGATCGGCAGGGCCTGAGCAATGCTTCTCAATGCATCGTTCTTCGGGTAGGTCAACGGGCCTGCAAACGAGATGTAAAAACCCATTTCCACACATTTTCGCGCCATCTCCAGGTCACCGGAGAAACAGTGTAGCACACCACCGGCTTCGCGGGCGTTTTCCTCGTGCATGACCTGTATCACATCATCATGTGCATCGCGGTCGTGGATGATTAGCGGCTTACGCAGTTTTTTTGCCAATTGGATGTGCCTGCGGAATGATTCCTTCTGCAGGTCCCTTGGGGAGCGGTCCCGATAGAAGTCAAGACCAGTCTCGCCGATTGCAACAACCTTGTCGACTGACTCGGCCATGCGATGCAATTCATCGATGACGTCATCATTGACGGTGCTGGCATCATGGGGGTGAATGCCAATACTGGCATAAACGTTCGGATAGCGGATCGCCAGATCGACGCTGGTACGAGAGCTTTCCAAATCGCAACCGACAGTGAGGATGTTCTCAACACCATGCTCGCGTGCGCGCCGGATGACATCATCCAGGTCATTTGTATAGGGCTTCGAGTCAAGGTGGGCGTGAGAATCGACCAAGGGCGTTTTCAGTTTAGTCATCATTCTTCTGGCGCATCGCTTGTGGCGAGAGGCGCGAATAAACATGTTTAGTTAAAAAACTCGGGGACTGAAAGAATCCTGTCCCCTTGATTATATTGGTTTTGGGCTTTTTCGCGCTATCCGCTTCTTTGCTCTGTATCAATCCGTGGAAAGAGCGGGGCGGCCTTTTCAATTTGGGAGCCGGGCTTTAANNGGCTGCCTTTTCTATCCGCGAGCCGGGCTCCAGCATCCCCCAGCTGTCGTGTTCATCCAGAAGCCTGTCTGCAGAGTCGATACCGAGGATGCTGCAAATACTGGCACCGGTATCAGGCATGAATGGTGTGACCAGCAAACCTATAAGGCGAACCGCTTCCAGCAGGTTATACATAACCGTGCCGAGTCTCTCTTTCTGGGATTCGTCTTTTGCCAGGGTCCATGGGGCGGAATCATCGATATACTTGTTAGCGGCGCTGACCAGATCCCAGATGGCCTGCAGCGCCTTGTTGAAGGCGAGGGCCTCCATCTGTTTGTCGGTTGACTCAATTTGTAGCTCAAATTTCTTCCTTAGCTCAGAGTCAATTTCGTTTGTTTCCATAGGTTTTGGCAGCACACCGTTAAAGTATTTGCTGAGCATTGCCGTTGAACGACTAACCAGATTGCCGAGATCGTTGGCCAGGTCAGAATTGATTCGGTGAATCAGGGCGCTGTGGGAGAAGTCGCCATCAAGACCGAAAGGCACTTCCCGCATCAGGAAGTAGCGGATTGCATCAACACCGTATTTGTCTATCAACATGTTGGGTTCTACGACATTCGCCAGGCTCTTGCTCATCTTCTGACCCTCAACGGTCCACCAGCCATGGGCGAAGACTTTTTCCGGTAGCGGAATTCCGGCCGCCATCAGGAAGGTTGGCCAGTAGACAGTATGAAAGCGCAGGATGTCTTTGCCGATCACGTGGACATTGCATGGCCAGAACTTGTTGAAATCACCGTTCTGCTTCGGGAAGCCAAGCGCGCTGATATAGTTTGTCAAAGCATCGAACCATACATAAATGACATGTTTTTCATTGTCGGGAACCGGAATTCCCCATGAAAAGGTAGTCCGGGAGATGGAGAGATCACGCAAGCCTTCACGGACAAAGCTGAGGATTTCATTGCGCCGGGTCTTGGGCTGAATAAAATCCGGGTTGGCCTCAATGTGCTCGAGCAATTGATCCTGGTATTTGCTCATGCGAAAGAAATATGATTCTTCCTTGAGCTTGTCCGTTGGCCTGCCGCAGTCAGGGCAGTTGCCATCGAGTAATTGTGTCTCAGTCCAGAAGGTTTCACAGGGTGTACAATACCAGTCTTCGTACTCGCCGAGATAGATATCGCCTTTGGCTTCGATCGTACGGAATATTTCCTGGACAGCGAGTTTATGGCGCTCCTGTGAGGTGCGAATAAAATCAGTGTGAGAGATATTCAGCTTGTCCCAGAGCGACTGAAAACGTTTCACAACCCGGTCGGCCAGTTCCAGAGGAGTTTCTCCTTTGGCCTGAGCTGCCTTTTCAACTTTCTGTCCATGCTCGTCCGTGCCTGTGAGGAAGCTGACCTCATAACCGCGCGCGCGCTTGTAACGGGCCAGTACATCGCAGGCAAGAGTTGTATATGCGTGCCCTATGTGCGGGACATCGTTGACGTAGTAGATCGGTGTTGTCAGGTAAAAGCACTTATCTTCCGCCATCGGTTTTATTCTCCCTGTTTCGTCTGGTTTGGCTTGCGCCCGCCACGTGGTCTGCGTCTGCCGCGACGACGCCTTTTCTTTCGAGGCTTGCCGTCTGCGGTGTCCTGCTGTTGATTCTTTTGGGTTTGTTCTGTTGGCTTCTCGGGTTCTGCCGTTGTTGCTATCTGTGTCTTCTGCGGTTTTTTTGTAGATTGCTTTCTTGGTTGTCCCCGATCTTTACCCAATCGACTGGTGTGCGTTTCTCCGGCAGATTGCTCCTGTTGTTCGGTTTTTTCTGCCTTGCCTTCCTTTAATTCCTTGAGAGTAATACAGCAACAGCTGCCTTCCCTGTCACGCAAGGAGATCTTCTGGCGAAGAATGTCGATGTTGGTGACTTCATGTTCCTGGCCCTGCCAGGCAATCTTCTTGCCACATTTCGGCATGCCTTTTTTGAGCTCGCTGTAAGTTTCAAATTCATAGCCGAGACAACAGAGCAGGCGACCACATTGACCGGAAATTTTGGTCGGGTTGAGTGCCAGCCCCTGTTCTTTGGCCATTTTGACTGATACCGGGTTGAACTGGGTGAGAAAGCTGCAACAACAGAGTTCTCTGCCGCAGATTCCCAGACCACCGACAAGCTTGGCTTCATCGCGAACGCCAATTTGCCTCATTTCGATACGGGTATGGAAATGATGGGCCAGATCTTTGACCAGTTCGCGGAAATCAATGCGGCCGTCAGCAGTGAAGAAAAAGATGATTTTAGACCCGTCAAAAGCATATTCTGCACGAACCAGTTTCATCTCCAACTGGCGACTGCTGATCCTTTCGAGACAATATTTGTAAGCATCCTCTTCACGTGCAGAGTTGGCCTGTGCCAACGCCATATCTTCGTCCGTTGCGATTCGAAGTATACTTTTGAGCCCCTCTGGTGCTTCTGAAGGATCAACCTCTCGTGGCGGGATGACGACAGTTGCCATGGCGCGGCCACGATCTGTTTCAACGATGACTTTGTCCCCTGCTTTAAGCTCAAGAGTATGGGCATTGAAGTCGTACTGACGTCCTGCCTGCTGGAATTTAAGTGGAACGATACGTATCATAAATTAGTGTGTTTTCTTTAAAGTCAACAGCCGGCTTATGGATAATCACGCTGCCAGCTTGAGAAGCAGGACTTCCATTGCCAGTTGCCGGTTCACGTTTCTTTCGATAAGTCGCCTTGTTTCAAGTAATGCTTCAAGCTTTTCACGCAGGGACGTAATCGTTTCCTGCCTGGAAACTCGCTGGATTTTTTCCATCAGGTCAAGGTTGACCAGATCATCTTGCTCGCGACCCTGGAGCGTCATCAAGACATCCCGGTAAAAGGCCTGAAAAATTTCCAGAATATCCGGAAGAATAGTCTTGTCGGCAGCAAGTTGATCTGCAAAATCCAGAATTGGCAAGATACTTCCTGAAGACAGCCCCGTCAAGGTTTTTAGCAGTTCCCGCCGCTGTTCCAGATAAAGCTCGCGGTCCTTGCCGAAGGCTTTTTTGAAACTTCCCTCTGACAGGGCGGCAAGGACATGTGACTCTGCCTGATCAATGTCAAGCTGCTTCTCAAGTTCGCTCTTGATGCGGCTGCTGGGATGTTTCGTAAAAGGTAACGGTTGGCAGCGTGAGCGGATTGTCTCAAGGAGAAGGTTGGGCTGGTCAGAGAGCAGGATCAACAAGGTGTCACCACGAGGTTCTTCAAGGGTTTTCAAGAGTGCATTTGCAGCGCCGACAGTCATGACATCGGCCTTTTCTATTAAACAGATCTTTCTCGGTGCTTCCAACGGTTTGAGATTCAACTCTTTCTGAAATGTCCTGATCTGTTCAATCTTGATAGAGTTTCCGTCCGGTTCAAGGATGTGCAGGTCAGGGTGGTTTTGGTGGTCAATTTTCCGACAAGCAATGCAATTTCCGCAGCCGCGTTGTTCATCACAGACAATCGCACGTGCCAGCGCAATTGCCATCAGTCGTTTGCCAATACCATCCGGACCGGAAAAAAGGTAGGCATGTGCCAGCCTGCCGTTGGCAAGCGCACGCTGTAAAATATCCTTTTGTCGATCGTGCCCTAAAATCTGGTCAAATATCATGCTGGCCTTCTGTTTTCGAGGAAGCAGTCAACGACGGTTCTTATGCGCTCGGCGATGCATTCCTTGCTCCCCACAGCGTCAATCACATGAAATCTTTTTTCCCTTGAGGCAAGGTCCAGGTATCCACGGCGAATTTTTTCATGGAAGTCCAGAGATTCCAGTTCAAATCGGCCTTCAGCCTCCATGCAATCATCCCGGTTTCTTTGTCTGGCCCTGCGCAGACCTGAGTCAACAGGATAATCCAGTAGTAAGGTTATATCAGGAGAAATGTTGTTAGCGGCAAACGTGTTAATAGCCTGAAGTTGTTCTGCGTTAAGACCACGGCCTACGCCCTGATAGATGGTTGTTGCATCGGCGAAACGGTCACAGAGAACAAATTTGCCATCCTGCAAAGCAGGCTGGATAACCTCTGCTACGTGCTGTGCTCTTGCAGCACTGTATAGCAATAACTCGGCACGGGCAGTCATCATGCTGTTTTCAGGATCAAGCAGCAGGGTACGGATCGTGTTCGATATGGAGCAGCCACCTGGTTCGCGGGTTGCAACGACCTGATACCCCAGGTGGAGCAAATGATTTTTCAACTGTTCTAATTGCGTTGATTTACCGCTGCCCTCTATTCCTTCGAATGTTATAAAAAATGACATAAATTACTATCTTTACGACTTTAAATGTTAATGCATGATAAATGTAAAATAATCTGTAATCTTATAATGAAATCATTGTTTGGTGCAATTGATATATGCCAGCAGCTAGTGTAATATGAGTCACTTTTTGTGGGTTGCTAATATTCACAATAAATACATTAAGGTATTATCCTGTGGCGCAAACAACATTCAGCCATATCGAAAAGCTGCACAAGATTGAGGCGGCTCTTGATTATAACTTTAAGCAGATCGATCTTCTTGAGAAGGCGATGACTCACAGCTCTTACGCCAATGAAGTGATGGACACTTTGCTTGACAATGAGCGTCTCGAGTTTCTCGGTGATGCGGTGCTAGATCTGGTTATCAGTGAATACCTTATGGAGGTCTTCCCCGAACAGAATGAAGGTGTCCTCACGCAGATCAGGGCGGACCTTGTTGCCATGCCCAGTCTTGCCGGACTGGCGAAATTCCTTGATATCGGTGAAGGCTTGTTGCTCGGCAGGGGAGAAGAACGCAGTGGTGGTCGTGACAAACCTAACCTGCTCGCTGATGCCCTGGAAGCTACCTTTGGGGCTGTTTTTGTCGATGGCGGATATGCCGCCGCGAAAGACGTCATCCAGCCGTTATTCATTCCTCTGCTGCAACAAACACTCAATGAAGAGGGCCAGGATTACAAGACTCGGCTTCAGGAGCTTTTACAGGGTCAGCATAAACCCTTGCCGGTTTAC
>JABAHR010000309.1_pt1 | contig 11937 bp, 9 predicted proteins | sample 7062101 | NCBI WGS metagenome assembly JABAHR01 (sample SAMN14534553, study PRJNA622989) | marine sediment metagenome | biome: marine biome [ENVO:00000428]; feature: marine pelagic biome [ENVO:01000023]; material: deep marine sediment [ENVO:00002113] | place: India: Gulf of Kutch | collected...
GTCCGTTGCTCTAAGTGCATGACTGTGCATAACGATGCACAGCTGATACACGCAAATTTCACGCAGCCGTCCGTCGCGGCCGTCGATCGCCGAACCGCCGAGATTCAGGGTGTTGCCCGGGCGACGCGGTAAGAGCACCTACTGAGCGTCGGGTTGCCGCTCAGTTGCACTTTCCAGGGCGGCGAGGATTTCGGAAGGAAACTTCGGATTGAACCGGACACCCGCGGTCATCGGAGAATATTCATCAACCAGCGGTTGCCAACGCGGGTCCGTACTGAGCCGCTGAAGTATCGGGTCGAAAATGAAGTCATGAGTACCGTCAGGGAATGCATCACGAATCGCATAAAGGATTCGGAACGCCGCGTCGGGATCGCCGGTCCAGGCGTATAGCTGGGCATATTCGATTGGCGCCGACTCTTCTGTTGCCAGATTTTTGAACGCATCCTGTGCCGCGGCAGCGCCCGCCGAATCGCCCAGGTCGCTAAGCGCCATGGCCCTGCCGTGCTCCCTGGCAAGTGCCACCGGCGTCTTGTCGAAAGCCTCGACCGCCACCTCCGGCTTGCCATCCAGGAGCAGCGCAAATCCAAGCGACGAGTTGATCGCGGGCGAGTTGGGTGTGATCGAGGCCGCCGTCCGATACGCACGAACCGCGTCTTCGAATCGACCGCTTTGAAGATAGGCGTTGCCGAGGAGGGTATGCGCCCAATAAGCCAGCGGATCGCGACTGGCAAGGAATTCGCCGATGGCAATAGCGATGTCCGGCCGGCCCAGTTCCATCGCGAGGCGGGTCGCAGGTAGCAAGGTGTCGTAGTGTCTCGGCTCGGCCTCGATTGCCTTTTCGATATGGCGCGCGGCCGCTGCGTAATCTCCCGTCCTTTCGATCGCTTCCCACGCAAGGTTCGCATTGGTTTTGGCATGGTCGGGCGCTAATCTTTCCATCTCTTTCATCATGCGGACGCGCCGATCTCGATAGTCCATTACGGCATCCCGATCACCTCCTCGTTCCAGGACTCTCAATTTGCGTACGTATACCAGGTGAAGATTGAACATCGCGTCGACGTAACCGGGTTCCAGTTCGAGCGCCTGCTCGAGCAGGTCTTCCGCAGTGTTGATAAACGACGGATCGTTTGTTTTCAACAGTTGGTCTGCTCGCAGATACAGGGCATATGCTTCGGGGTTGTGACGATCGATCGGTTCGAGCCCCACGTCGATTGCCAATTTGAGCTCTTCAATGACCCTCGCGGCCACCTCGTCCTGGATCGAGAAGATGTTTTCGAATTGGCGTTCGTACGAATCCGACCACAGGTGTTCGTCGTCACTCATGTCGGTTAACTGCACGCTGATCCGGATTCGGTCGCCGGCCCACCAGACCGTCCCCTGCAGTACGTGCCTGACATTGAGCTGTTGCGCTATTTCGGCCACTCCGAGCCCGGCGCTCTCGAGTGCCACGATGGAGGGACGCGCGATGACGCGTAATCCTTCTATCCTTGCAAGGAGGTTCAGAAGGGCGTCGGAGACGCCGGCGGAAAAGTACTCCTTGTCCGGATCCGTACTGGTGTTCACGAACGACATGACGGCGATAGATTGCTCGAGAGCGACAGGCGCCGCCCGAAACCAGAATTTGTCCGCCGCGAAATAGACGACCGCCAGCACAAGCAGCACCGTTATCGCACGGTGCAACGAATCCTTGTTCGTGCGCCGCGTTTCCGCGGAAACATCCTCTTCGCGCTGGAATCCCTCCGGCGTCCACTCGAAGACCCATGACAGGATCAGCACAGGAACGAACCCAATGGCGAGAACGACAACGGTGATCTTGGCCGGGCCGTCGCCAAGCCCGAACAACGGCGCGATCGTCTCGACGACCTGGATCAATAGCCAGGATCCAACAAGGTAGGCGGCGCCGACGCGAAATACGTTGCGCCGTTTCAGCTCACTGAATAAGGAACCACCCGCCATTTTGCAATTCTAGCACTCGTCATCCCCCACGAAGACGACATGGCTGCTTGCTGATACCGTTTACTGACGGCGTATCTCCATTTGTACCTGTTAGCCAGAAACGGCCTGATGGCTGAAGCGAAGCCGTTTATCGCGACACTCGAGACGCTTGGAAGTCCCAGTATCAATCAATTCCTCGACTGGTTCGCGACCAGGTTCGGACTTGCCTCCGCACGACGGATGGAGGCGGAGATTCCGCGTTCCCGGCACACGTGAGTGTGGCCCCGCCCGCGTGGACGCGTCAGTAACTTCACCAAGCAATGAATGCCTTGCGACGACCACTTCTGGCCGTAAGCAGCCGCCACGGCATTTTGGGCTAGAATGACTGCTGTTGACCCGAGGCGGACACCACCCACTGACCCCGGCAATTGACTGCCTTGTGAAGATCAGTTACCCGAAAATACTCAGCGCACTTCTCCTGGCGGGGGCAGGAATCGCTGCGACTGAAGGTTGGGGCCAGGTTGATCCAGCGTGGCTGAGAAGCTGGGATGAGGCTCAAGAGGGTCGACCGGTGAGCATGGGGTCTACCGGCCGAATAGCCTTGGAGGATGAACCCGGCATTCCACTGGTAATTCATGGCCGGGTGTTCACGCCCGATAATAAGCCCGCCGATGGCGTAGTCGTTCACGCTTATCACAGAGATCGTGACGGTTTCGACTTCGGGCCCAACGATAATTCTCTTACTACTTGGAGGCTTCAGGGCTGGGTGAAGACAGATGCGGAGGGGCGTTTTGAACTGCGGACGATCCGACCGGCTCCTGATCACTTAGGCCGGGAAGGGGCCCATATTCACTTCACGCTTGAGTCAAGTGACTTTGGGCGACAATGGGCTCAGAAGGTTTTCTTCTCGGATGATTCCCTGGTGACAGGTAACCAGCGTCGGCGATCAGAAGACGCTGGCAGATTTGCTTGGGTCCTGACAGTTCAAGTTGAAGATGGCGTCCAGCACGTTGATGTGAAAATTCGGCTAAGGGAAGAAGGCGATTTCTGATGATCGCCTTTACCTGTGTTGATGGCTGCAGCAACAGTGTCCGCTTTTCGCCGATTCCGTCCATTCGCCTCATTTGAGCTAAACTGACCGGTATTGACCCATACCGGACGCTCGCTAACTTTCTAGAATCTTTCCTTCGGTAACCTAACGTGGACAAAAGTGAAGAAACCCAAACTTAGCGAGCTGGCACACTATGCGGAAATCGCTGCAGCGATCACTGTCGTTGTCTCATTGATCTATGTCGGTCGACAGGTAGAAGAAAATACGGCAGCGATAAGATCGTCGACAGTGCAGGCTGTCGCCAATTCGTCCGATATCGCGTTACAAAATCAAGCGGCGGACGAGGATCTTCTCCGCATACGAATGACCGGCAATGCTGATATCTCTGCGCTAACGGAATTGGAGGCGTGGCGTTACGCGAGTTTTCATCGAGGTCAGTGGTTACGTATGCAGAATATATACGCACAACAGCAACTCGGCGTGTTGGACGAAGGCTTTTGGTATACGTACTCGAGAATTATTTGCGAGATTTATTCTCCGCCTGGCGTTCGCGCCACCTGGTCCGACCACTCGGGTGTACTGGACCCCGATTTCGTCAAGTTTGTTGAATCTTGCGCCGACTGACGCTTTTTCGGCACTTCGCCAATATGGCTGTCCACTTCTGGCCGCCTCCAGCTGCTCGCCTGGAATCGGCTACAATGGCCGGTATTGAACCAAAGTGGACTGTTACGAACGATTGGTTAGTGTCGCGATAGCGACATCATCGATCATTTCTCGTATTCCAAAAAAACCAACAAGAATCGCTAGTGTCACGATTTGAATTCATTTTTGTCCTGATTTCTATTGTCGCCGGTCTCGCTTTGACCCGATTGTTGTCTGGTTTGACGCAGTCATTACGGCGGTCCGAGCGAGGGCTAGACATTGCACACGTCTTATTCTCGCTGGCGATTGTCGTGCTGCTCTTCAGCATTTGGTGGAACTCTTTTCGTTGGGAGGAACACGAGGTCTGGACGTATCTGGATTACTCACTCATTTGCGTTTATATGTCGATATTCTATGCGACGGCTGTAATTTTATATCCTCTCAATTCGCCAGTTGTCCCTCGTTTCGACGAAATCCGGACTCCGTTCTATGTCGTACTCATCCTGTACACTTTCGTCGAAATGTTGGTCGTATATATCCGGGATGGCTACTTGTCGCCTTGGAACTATTTGCCGTTAGTTTTTCACATAGTAGTGTTGGCGGGGATCGGCCTTTATCTGCGCAACCGGAGATTTGATCAGCTATTCGCGGCCTGGTACCTGTTTGTAAACTTTACATGGCAGACTTTTGCTCGCATGGTGGGCTGACCTAGGTCGGCTTTTGGCCGTAAGCAGCCGCCTAGGCTGAATCGGCTACAATGACTGGTACTGACCCAAAATGGTCGTTGGCCACTAAAAATTCACTTAAATCGTCAGGCTAGGTAGCCCACATGTCAGTCGAAGCTGTTTTTCAGATCATTGAGGCGCTGGCGGTCGTCATTGGCGTCGGATTCGCGATCATCCAGGTGCGTCAGTATCGACGTGACAAGCATCGCGAGGCCGCGATGGAGTTGCTGCGTTCGTTTCAGACGCCGCAGTTCGCCAAAGCATTGAACATTGTTTACAACCTGCCGGACGGCCTCTCAAAAGATGAGATTGAAACTCAAGTTGGTGACGACTTTCATCTCGTCTATGCGTTGATGACAACCTGGGAGAGCTTGGGAATCCTCGTATATCGGGGTGAAATCGATCTGGACCTGATTGACGATTTCTTCAGTGGTCCGATAAAAATCTCTTGGACAAAGCTCAAAGGTCATGTCATGGGGGAACGGGCTTTATTAGAGCGAGACACAATCGAAGAGTGGTTTCAGTGGCTGATGGAACGACTCGCAGAGAGGGAAGCGAGAACGCCGCCAATCCCTGCACATATTGCTCACAAGCACTGGCCGAATGAACGCGCGTCACACTAACAAGCCTTAGCGCGGCTTTAGACCATCATCAACACATAATCAACGTCTCCTCGTGGCCGAAAGCAGACATGCAACTCAGTCAAATTCGGGGCATTTGAGTGACAGCCCCGTGGACAAGCGGACAGATGAAGTATTTGTTGGTTTTGGGCCTGTGCAAGTGGGCACTAAACGGGCGCTTCACTACCCCCATGCGCCTTTATTGCCACTCGGCAAGCAATTCCACGAAAGCGGGTTCGTCACGAATCGGGTCGTAATAAGGCAGGAACGGTTCCAGAAACGGAAAAGCATTGCTTGGCTTCGAGTACGCCTCGCGCAGGCAACCCACGGCCGCCGCTGTAGCCCCGGCCATACCGACTATCCGGCAGGTCTCGGCTGCAAAACTGGAGTAGAAGGTCATGTCCTTGCGTGCTTCGTGCAAGTATCGCTGAATGTTCTCTTTCGCCTCTTCTGTTTTGCCCTCAGCCGCAGCAATTAATGCCACTATGGAGTACGTCCCGACATTCATGAATTCGCCATCACTCTGGCGACCTTGCTCGAGAAACGCTCGCGCAGCAGGCAGTATTTCTGCCAGGCGGTCTTCGTAACCGAGGAACCAGTAAGTAATGATGCGGGCGGCAGCCTGATCGGAAATATAGACGCCGATGTCGGACTCGTCTGTGTCCAATTCGGGCAGTAACTGTTCAGCCCCTTCATAATCCCGGCCTCCGATGCGCGCCTCCCAGGTATGCATTGGCCTCGCATCGACCGAATACTCAGCCTGGATGGCTTCCACGCCTGCTGCATAGCGACCGATATCGCGGTGCTCTCGCATTGCAAGAACATTCCGTAAATGGGCGACATTGTAGTTTTCGAATTCCGCCGCATCGATAACAGCCTGTGCCTCGTCATATTGATGCGTCACCAACAGATTCCAGATCAGGCGGTTAACGTGTCCCGAATCGCGCGGATCGAGTTGTATGCGCTTCCTGATGGTTTCAATGCGTCCGTCGAAGTCGCCCAGGCGCCGCTGGATCCAGGTCATGACGTCCAGAATTCTAGTGTCGCTGGGGGCCAGGCGCTCGGCTTGTCGAATGATGGCGTAAGCCTGGGGATAGTCCTTTAACGTGTAGTAGGAATAAAAGAACTTTGCGAGCAGGTGATCGACGGAATCCGGCGCCAGGATGCGAATCTGCTCCAGCACCTCCTCCGCTCTCGGGAGGGACTCCGTATCCTCCTGGTGGAAGAAGTTGGTAAAGGTCAGGTGCCCAACGAGATCGGCCATCGCGCGCGTGAACGTCGGGTCAAGCTCGATAGCACGTTCCAGTGCCTGCCGGTACTCCTCGTTTTTCCACACGCGCTGCGCGTTCCGGATCTCGACGGCGCGGCGGAATTCGCGATATGCCGCCATGTTCTCGGTCGGGATGATGGCCAGCTGACTCACGTCCTGGGGGGTGAGCGTGGTGTGCATTGCTGTCATAATGGCGCGGGCAATCTCCGTTTGCACGTCGAAGATATTCGCCACCGTCAATTCGCGGTCATACGTTTGCGCCCACAGGTGCTCATCGTCCCGTGCATCAATCAACTGTGCATTGATGCGTATCCGGTCACCGGCGCTTTGCACGCCGCCTTCGAGGATGACGTCGGCGCCGAGCTGGGCGCCGATCTCGCGAATGTTCAGGGTGGTGTCCTTGTACTCGAGCACCGACGTCCGCGAGATGACGCGGATCGACTCGAGCTGTGCCAGCTGCGTCAGCAGGTCGTCGTGAACGCCGACGGCGAAGAACTCGCTGTCGCCGCCGAGACTCGCCGCCGTGAACGGCAGCACGGCAATCATGGGCGGGCCGTCTCCCGCTCTTTCCCGCACCAGGACCGGCTCCTCGGCAACACGGCCGGCCATGTTGTAGACGATGCCGGCGGCGACCGCGACCAGGGCAACGAGTAAAACGTAGTCCACTCCCCTCAATGGCAGCGATGCAGCCGCTTCGCCCGGCCCTGCGGGCTGTGTCCGGCTGATGCCGTTTGTACCGATGTCAAAAAACCAACCGAATACGAGAACAGCCGGGAAGCCAAGCACGGCACCGAACAACACGTAGCGAACGGCACGCTCCGGAATGTCCAGCGCGGGAAATACGACGTCCGCCACCTGCAATACCAACCAGGCGCCGACGATATACAGCGCCGCGGTTCGAAACACGCGCCGTCGCCGAAGTTCGATAAACAGTCGTTTCATGGGCTTTGAAGCGTGGGCATTGGCACCTGGCTTACCAGTACGCTCCTACTATACAGGCGCACCGAACTGTAGTCAGAGCGTAGATAGAGCTTCCAACACGCGGATTCTTAGTCCGCCGCTCTAGCAGCACCTGGTTCTTCAGCGAGCGATGCCAGCGCTCCGATCTTACTGTGCTAGACATAAGACAGCAAAAAACGAGTCAGAGGCGCCATAAAAGCTGGTTCCGGAGCCGAAAGTTGCTTAGTGGTAAATGATCGGTAATATTCGGTCGGGGGCTAAAACAAGAACGCCTGACGACTTTCGCACAGGCCAGCAAGACGACGTCCATTCGAGATGCTAAAACCCGCACTTCTGACCCCTCGTGCTGAGTCCAGTGCGGCGTCGACCTGGAATAGTAAAGGAGAAACTGAAATGATCAATTTGCAGCGTATGCTATGTGGGCTATTCTGCGTACTTGTTGTTCAGCCTGCATCCGCGGAGTTGATCAAGAGAGAAGGCGAGCGTAGTGTCTCCGTATGGGTGGAGTGCCTAAACGACACAATCACTGTGGACTATGAATTCAGTCTGAATTACAGCCTGGTACAAAAAGACAACATGACGGTCTCCGTTCGGAGCGCACGCCAATCCGGCGAGGCTACAGACTCATATGCGAACACCTGGAAATTTAATGGTCACTTTCGAAGAACGTCACATGACCTTATTGCTGGCGATACATACAAGGCCCACGTCACGCTGCTCAGCCATGACGTGTTAGTCGGTCGTCCTGGTGGCCCCGGAAATTTGTTATTTACCGTGATGCGGAAGTTCGTCTGGTTTGATGGTGAATACGTACTCAACTCCCTGAAGCAAGAGGTCACCTGTCTCCCTTAATAAAGGATAGGAAATTCTATCGCGTCGTTGAGCCCCGGAGAACGAAAAACGGCCGTTGCATCCTGATGCGGAGACCAAATAGGCGGGCGCTAGCAACGCTTGAGCGCGACCCTGTCCGTAGTGGTCGACTTATGCCTCGATCACTACCGAGCCGTGAGAGTGGTGGCCAGGGGCAGACCGATTCGCGAAGCGAATCAGGACGCACGAAGTGCGCCCCGCAGGGGTGAGGATCGGCCTGAGCCGATTCGAGTCACAAAATGCGACAGCGTTACGGTATCCATCGGCGGCCGGCTTAAAAACCAGGTCTGGTTCCACGATCTTCGCGACAACACAAATCACTTGCTGTCGGAGGACCAGTACCTTGGCAATAGCGTGGCATGGGGTGAGCGATAACCCGGTGCGTAAGCTAATATCAAGCAAGGGAGACATGCAATGCGGAAATCAGTAAATACGCTTAAGTCAGTTGCCCTTGCAGCTGTAATCCTTGCAAGTTCCTTCGGCTACGCGCAGCAAGCGGGCACGGGCACGCTCGCTATTGCCGGCGCGGAGTACAGCCTGAACGTTCTGTACTGCAGCCAGCTCGGTGAGCCCGGAACGATTGCACTGAATGCCAAAGCCTCGAATGCCGACGGTTCGCCAATCCTGAATCTCAACCTGACCTCCAGCGACATGAACGGCCGTAAAGAGCAATATGTCGATATCGCGTTTGCTGATGGACAACATTACGAGGCACGCGTGGGCAACACGGGCGCAGGTTGGAAACCGGCTGGTCCACTCGTCACCGTCGCATTGCCGAAGGTTTCGGTCGAAGGAATGTTTTACGATCCGGAAGGGAATGCGTTTCCCGGCAGTATCGAGATCACTTGCCCGGGTTAGCCTCCTTCGCACATCAACTGTTCGCTCACGCACGGCATCACGCAACTCAAACATTGCATTAGCTCTCCGATGTTTGAATCATCGATCGCCGCGCACTCGGCTTCACGCGCAGCGATTGCCTCGCAGCTGCAGTCGCACCCGGTATCGGATGAGGTGTCGGGGACGCCCGGACTGACCTGGCCGCCCTGACCACTGCCACTTCCACCGGAGCCGCCAGAACCACCTGAGCCGCTGCCTGTGCCGGAGCTGCCGAAGCCGGGCAAAGGAACTGGCGAGCGCTCTGCAACCGCGCCGACAAAGCGTTCGATATAGCGCTCCATGCCGGGCGTGACTTCGTCTACGCCGGCCGTCTCGCCGAAATAACGCCAGCCGAAGGGCAGGAAGATTTCTGCATCGACGTGATCGACTACGGGGCAACGTCCCTGGGCACAGGTTTGCGGGTTATAAATGTTGTATTCGCAGAGATCGACTGAAATCTTCACGTGAAGTCCGTTCTCGTCGGACTGCAGGATCTCCCCGATTGGCGCCTCCGGGTTGCCGCAGGCGCTCGACGATATGGCCTGGGAGTCGGTTTCGCGCCCTACCATGCCGCGGAACGCGCCCGTAAAACCGTATCCCGTCTGCATCGGCATCGACCCAAATGTGTACTTCATGTCGTCGTTCCCAACCACGGGCAGTTCGAAACCCGTCATGCCAGGCAGCATGAACCCTGAATCTGCGATGCCGTACAGGAGATTTCGGCTACCAGCCTGAAGTAACTGCATACTTGGTGCCGCCATGACGGACGCTCGCGGGCATCCGAACTTCTGCCCCGAGCTCGCTTTCGCCGTGCAAAAAGCGAGCGCCATTTTGAGCCCTGAAATTTCTCGTGTTGTCCACGGCTCGTCCGGCCGGACGTTGGACAATGAAAAATAACGTTCACCATCCGATTTGCTGACGCCATCCTCCTCGATCCGCGTGCCGGTCATCCATGTCTTGACATAGCCAATCTCCCTGGATTTCTTGATGAAGGGCTTGACGAGACATCGGGTCGGATCGCGTTTGAACATCTTGTAACAGGCAAACTCGTTTTCGCTCCCGACTGCGGTATCGGAATTGCGACCGATCATGAAGCCCAGATGGAGTCCTTCAGCATGTGGTTTCGTGAAGCCGGTGCGGCCTGCCTCTATCATCAGCTCGGCGCCGGGCGGCATGTTTTGCCACTTCACGTGTATGCATTGCGCAGCGATCTTGTCGAGATCGAGTTCGATCATGGCCTGCTGGCCTCCGGCTCCCACAGCGCCATCGAGGACTACTTCGTGACAGCCGCCGAAAACCCTGTTGAGCCATTCCTTGCGAGCGTCTCCGGGATTGAAGATTTTGTTATCGAAACGGGTATATGTTCCGGCAAACGAACCGAATTCCGTTATGAACTCCGGATATACAAAGTAGAGGCCGTCCTCGGCCAATTTTTTGTCGGCTTGCTTCAATGCTGCATGCAGCCATCGGATGCCATATTTATCTGACTTCGTATCGAGCCTGCGGTCGAGTAATCGTGCAAGCATTGGCAGACCGTCATAATGCCGCACGAGGTGATCCCAGAACGTGCTCGTGTGATACACCTCTTCTTGCAACCAAGTGCTTTTGGGTTTTTCCTCGTCCGGTATGTCTGAGGGCGTCGACTTTTCGGATTTGTCCTGCTTTTCTTCGAGCGTCAGCGGTATGTTGTATCGACGTAAGGCGATATTCGTACCACTGGGGATACCTGTATTCACGGCGCCGAAGTATCGTTCTTCCTTGAGTCGCAAGCTAACGGCGTTGGCCATTCCTTCGACAATCCAACCGTCCAGGACGCCAGGCGAGGCCCGCTTTGCTGCGCAGTCGGCCGCATACGGACTGCCGAACTGGATTGCATGCATCAGTTCGTGCGCAAATACGAAGTAGGTGAACGCGGCAGGATGTGAATAGTAAGAGGGCGCGATATAGCTTCGAAAGAATGGGGCAATGACCCCATCGACGGGACCACCGCATACTGGAAAATAGCGGGATTGCAACACCCATTCAGCAGAGTAGACGCCATAGCGCGGCCGATTCGGCAGCATCGCAGGCGCCTTGAATTTTTCGCTCTCGAGCCTGGCGCCGATCAAGTTCCATTCCCGAAGCATCGCATCGTGGCCTTCGACCGCTTTTTGACCCGTCACGAGGTTCGGATCGATTTCGTCGTCGAACTCTGACTCGACTACCGCAAACTCGTGAACCGGCCATTGGGCCCAGGCAGGTGTGGCCGCGACAACCAGGAGCGCGAGAGTAAATTGCAGCGCCTTCATTGTTCCCGGGGCCAGCTTGCGACGCGCGCCCGCAGTTTCTGCAGCTTATCCGCATGTGCCAGCACTGGCTCGCGGTCGCGGGCCGTATACAGTGCGACTCTCGTGACATAGTCGAGCTCGGTATACGAATCGATATGTGCGTCCGGGCCGTCTGACTTCATCTGCCTCTCGAGCTCTGTCCATTCGGTTCCGAGGTCGCGGTTTTGTGTCGCTAGCTGGTTCGCGTCGTCGGCCTCGAGTACCCGGTTCGCATAGTGGCGCCACATCGAGATGACTTCATCAGGCTTAGCGTCGAAACCGTTAGCCGCGAGAAAGCCGAGCAACGTCGAACTTTGTTCAGGATCCGTCTGGTCGATAGCCGCAATGGCTGTCTCGACGTTCCAGAGTAATTCGGCGGCAAATCCTCGCTGCTCGATGTTGTCCGACAGCAGGGCGGTATTCCTGGCTTCGGCCGTCTCGATCAATTCGGCCAGCGTCGTTATGACACGTTCAACGTCCGCCTCAGTAAGCGGCGCATAACGGGCGCCCAGTTGCTCCGCGTATCCGGGTGGCGATGCAGCAAGAACGAGGGCTACTGTCGCAATGCAGCGATGAAACGCATACGTTGATTGCCTGGTGGAAATCACTCGTCTTTCTTTTGCTGCGCTTTCTCCATCTGTTCGGCCTGCTTCAGGAGTTCAGTCATGTCAGGCATCTGCGG
>JABAHR010016812.1_pt1 | contig 11924 bp, 5 predicted proteins | sample 7062101 | NCBI WGS metagenome assembly JABAHR01 (sample SAMN14534553, study PRJNA622989) | marine sediment metagenome | biome: marine biome [ENVO:00000428]; feature: marine pelagic biome [ENVO:01000023]; material: deep marine sediment [ENVO:00002113] | place: India: Gulf of Kutch | collected...
TTACAGTTTGCGGGCTCGCCATCCTGTCGGGTACTGCACATGCTGGTGAAGAAACGCTGCCCTTCAAACTTGTCGTCCGGGATCTTGCCGAACTGACACATTCCGAACCGGCGACCGAAGGTGTGGGAATGGCTGCGTATCAGTCGATTGGCGTTGCGGTTTTCGATAATGGCCGCCTTGCCTACAAGGAGTTCGTGAATGTCGCGATGAACGTGAACCCGCCTGTCAAATCCCCGGGCTTTTCGAACTATGTGTTCGCGAATGGCGACTCGCTGCAGGTCTCTTTCCTCGCGGGCCCAGGCGATGGTGGGTTCTTCGTCGACTACACGATCCTGTCCGGGACTGGCGCATATGCCGGCGCAACCGGAGACGGTCGCCTTCAGGCCATGGACGCTTCCTGGGCTGACGCGACCCTATTTGAAGGGGCATTTCGGGTCGTCACACCCTGACGAGGCAGACTTCCTATTTGTGGAGGAGCGCGAGGCCAAGTCCCGAAGAGCTATACCCTTGTGTGAGAAGCCTTGTTGATAACTGGTTCCGTAGGACCGCCAATCAGCAGGTGATAATCGGTCCGGCCTGTTGAAAGAGTGTGCTCAACGTGGTTTTCACCGGTTCCTCAGNNCGAGCGCGCTCACAGCCAAGGTCGGCAAGGAGCCCGAGCCGCAGCCCGCATGTCATGGCCGAATCCGGCTTGCAGACGCGCGGAATTTTTTGGGCTCTAATCCCCTCGATTAGCTTTTTGACTCTGCGTGGAGAAGGCGCTCCGGCGCCGGTTGACGGCGGTCAATGCGCCGCTGGCGGCAGGTGGTTACATGCGACCAGCCCTCGCACGCCGGAGGGGCCGCCGCGTCGCGCGCCCAATCAGCGGAATCGCCAGAATCCCCGGTCCGTTCGGTAGCAGCCCAGCAAGCGGAAATGCTCGCTCATGCAGCAGGATACTCAGGAAAGCAAGCCATGGCTCTCCAGCGAAACGGCGAGCCAGAAACGCCTGCGCAAGGCCGCCTTTCGGCTGGTGACGGCATGCGTCGACGGCTCGGCCTGTGCGAATCTGGTGGTCGCGCATGCCGCCGCGATCGCCGAGGCCGTGGGCGCACGCCTTATGATACTGAGGGTCCTCGAACACCAGAAGCGCGCCCATTCGCCCTTCGATCCGGTGGAGTGGGATCTGTACCGGCGCGAAGTCCAATCCGTCCTCTCGGGCCTCGCCGAAGCCGCGGAGGAGCATGTTCCGACAGACACGCAGGTCCTGGAGGGGGTTCCGTCCGAACGGATTTCGAACTGGGTCCATGAGAACAAGGCGGACATTGTGGTGGTCGGCGCAAATACCGACGCGGCCGGGAGCCTGCACGGGCTGGGCGCGACGGCGCGTCGGATCGCCGAGACATGCGAGGCGGCGGTTCTCATCGTGCCGAGCGCAAAGGACATGCCCGCAATCGGCGGCGTCAGGTACCGGAGAATCATGGTGCCGCTGGACACCTCTCACCGCGCCGAATACGCGCTGCCGCTGGCGCTGCGGATCGCCAACGCCCATGCGGCAGAGTTGCTGCTCGTCCACGCGGTACGAGAGGCCGAGCTGGTAGAGAAAGGCGCGCCGGATGAAGAGGACAGGCGCCTCAGAGCCCAGCTGGCGAAGCGTAACCGGGATGCGGCGCAAATTTATCTGACCCGGCTGCTCAGCCGGATGCCGCACGGCGAATGCGCCTGCCAGATCCGGCTGCTCCAGGGTGCCGACCCGCGCCATGCGCTGATGAACATGCAGCCCGACGAAGCTGTCGACCTGACGGTCATCAGCGCGTGCGGAATGAGCGGCCATCGCGACGTCCTGATCGGGTCCACCGCGGACTACCTGCTTACACACGCGGACCGGCCGGTGCTGCTGGTCAGGTGCGAAGACCACAAGGTGAAGCATCCGCACGAGGATCAACCGGTGAGGATGCCCGGGCAGTCGCTACCTTGACGGCCGATGCGGCGGCCAGAGGTGCCGCGGTGGCTGCCGAAGGGTGGGCCGCCGACATCTCGACGGCAGCCGCGTCAATCGCCGCCTGCCACGAAACGACACTCGGCGCGCCAAGCCCGGTGCCCGCGTGGTCGCGGCTCGCCGAACTGCCGGACTGGCTGGCGCGCGCACGCCCGCAATTCGTCGATCCGCCCGATGCGGCGGTCGAGGCCGCGGAGTGGCTGCTGGACAACGAGCACCAGCTGCGACGCGCGGTCCGGCAGGTCGCCGAAGACCTGCCGGCCGCGTTTTATCGCCGCCTGCCGCGCCTGGCTGACGCCGACTTCGGCGGCGTGCCGAGGGTCTGGGCGGTGGCGCAGGATTTTCTGGCGACGGTGCGCATGCACGTCGAATCGGCGACGCTCGAAGCCTTCCTTGCCGGCTATCAGGAGCGCGCAGCGCTGACCATCGGCGAATTATGGGCCCTGCCGGCGATGCTGCGCCTTGCCTGCATAGACAGGGTGGTCAAGGGCCTTTGCGCACTGATCCCCGGATTGGAAACACCGCTCGACGTCTCGCTGGAAACCGTGACCGTCGGTGCGGCTGACCGCACCCAAGACGTCTCGCACGGGATCACTGCGCTGATCCGGCTCAGCAGCATCGCCTGGGACCACCTGTTCGAGCGGGTCTCGATCGTCGAGGCGATCCTGCGGCAGGACGGCTCCGGCACCTATGCACGAATGGATTTCGAGACCCGAGACCGGTACCGCAGTGTGGTCGAGGAAATCGCCGAGCACTCACCACTGCCGGAAACCGCGATTGCCCGCGCTGCGCTCGAGGCGAGCCAGGCGCATCGCGGCGACGGCGTGCAGGGGCATGTCGGCTGGTGGCTGGTCGATGAGGGGCGACCGGCGCTCGAGGCTCAGGTTTCCTTTGATCCACCCACCGGCTTGCGGTTGCGCCGCTGGGCGCTGCGGCATGCAGGGATCGCCTACGCGTCAGGGCTGGCCGGCTTCGGACTGCTGTCCATGCTGCTGCCCGCCGGGCTGCTGCTGGAACTCGGTGCCAGCCCGGCGCAGTTGACGCTCGGCTTGCTGCTGGCCATCGCTCCGGCCTCGATCATCAGCGTGACGGTGACGCATTGGCTGGTGACCGTGACCATGCCGCCGCGCGTTCTGAGCAAGCTCGATTTCAGCGCCGGCATCGCCGAAGGGGCGGAGACTGCCGTCGTCATCCCGGTGATCCTGCGCAGCGAGAAAGAGGTGCAGGAGACGCTGGAAAAGCTGGAACTGATCTGGCTGTCGAACCCGGATCCCAGAATATGCTGCTGCCTGCTGAGCGATCTTGGCGACGCGCCGGAGGAAGTCACCCCGACGGATGCAGGCATCCTGTCGGCGCTTGTCGGGGGGATCGGGGCGCTCAACGACAGCCATGCCGAACATCGCCCCTTCTGCCTGCTGCACCGCAGTCGCCGCTGGAGCGCGAGCGAGGGCGCGTGGATGGGATGGGAGCGAAAACGCGGCAAGCTCGAGCAGTTCAACGCCTTCATGGCAGGCGAGGCGGATGCAGCCTTCAGCACCGTTGCCGGCGCTACCGCCAAGCTGCGGTCATCGATCCTGGCCGTCGCCCTGGACATCGACACCACGGCACCGCCCGGCGCGATTCAGCGGCTCGCCGGCACGCTGGCGCATCCGCTCAACCGCGCACGGATCGTCGGTGGCCGGGTCGAACGCGGATACACGTTCCTGCAGCCGCGCGTCGAGATCGCCCCCGAATCCGGCCTGCGATCCCTGTTTACCAGGCTCTACACCGGGGATACCGCGATCGACATCTACAGCCGGGCTGTCTCGGACGTGTATCAGGACCTGTTCGCCAAGGGCATCTACATTGGCAAGGGCGCCTACGACATCGCGGCAATGCACCGCGTGCTGGGCGGCCGGGTGCCCGAGAACGCGATGCTGAGCCATGACCTGTTCGAGGGTCTGCTCGGCCGTGCCGCGCTGGTCAGCGACGTCGTGTTCTATGAGGACTTCCCGCCCGACTACGTCGCCTATGTCCGTCGCCAGCATCGCTGGGTGCGCGGTGACTGGCAGCTTCTCCCCTTCCTGATGGGAAGATTGCCTGGCCGAGCGGCCGGCGGCAGCGGTGCGCCCCTTGCGCTTCTGGACCGCTGGAAGATCATCGACAACCTGCGCCGTAGCCTGCTGCCGCCGTCTCTGGTCGTGCTCGCCGTTTGCGGATGGTTGATCCTGCCCGGCAGCGCATGGATCTGGACCGGGCTGACGGTCGCCGCGCCGGCGGCGTACCTGTTCACCGACACGGTCAGCGGTTTCGCCCGCGGATGGCGCCGGGGCGCGGTTCGCAGGTGGCGGCGCATGATCGCCGATCACGCGGGTCGATGGATGCTCGCGATCGTCTTCATGGCGAACGACGCGCTTGTCGCGATCGACGCGATCTCGCGCACCTGTTGGCGGATGTTCGTCACGCGAAGGAAGATGCTGCAATGGACCGCTTCCGCCCACGTCGCCGCCGGTGGGCAGGGCGGTGCGGTGGCGACCTGGTCGCACATGCCCGGCGCCCCCCTGGCCGCGGTGGCCATCGCCCTGGCGATCGCGCTCCTCCGCCCCGAGTCATTTGTCGGCGCCCTGCCGCTTCTGGCGGTGTGGTTCCTCTCGCCCCAGGTGGCCTTCCTCTCCGGGCGGGTGCGCAGCTTGCGGCGCAGGCCGCCCAGCGCCGAGGATCGGCGATACCTGCGTCGTGTGGCCCGCAGGACATGGTACTATTTCGAGACTTTCGCCGGGCCTGCGGACAACTGGCTGCCGCCGGACAACTATCAGGCGCCTCCACACGAGGCGATCGCGCACCGGACCTCGCCGACGAATATCGGCATGCTCTGCCTGTCCTCGCTCACGGCGCTCGACCTTGGGCATATCGGGCTGGCGGAATTCGACGTCCGGACGCGGAACCTGATCGGCACGCTGGATCAGTTGCCGAAGTATCACGGGCACCTGCTCAACTGGATCGACACGCGCACGCTGGAACCGCTGACGCCGCGCTATGTCTCTGCGGTGGACAGCGGCAACCTGGCGGTCAGCCTGGTTACGCTCGGCGAAGGGTGCCGAGAGGCGGCGGAGGGGCCGGTCATCTCTCCGGCCCTCTGGGATGGGCTGGAGGATTGCTTCGCGCTTCTCCAGGATTCGGCGGCCACATTCGGCACCGACCAGCTTGCCGCCATCGAGCCGGAATTCGCGGCGGTCCGGCAGATCCTCGAGACGGCGAAACCAGACGTGAGGCAGTGGCGCATGGCGCTGGAAGAGCTGACACGGAACACCTGGCCCCGGCTCGAGAAGGCGATCGCCGCCGAAATCAGTCAGGCGCTGGCCTCCGAGGCGCATGCCTGGATCGAACGGACGGGCCACCACATCGCGATGATGGCGCGAGACCTCGACCGGTTCGCGCCGTGGCTTGCCGTCCTGGACCGGATGCCGGAAGCGATGAAGGCGCCTGCAGGGAACATCTGGATGCATCTCGGGCCGGACACGCCGCTTTCGGATCTGGGCGCGGCTGCCGATGCCGCGATTGCCAATCTGGACGCGCTGAGGTCATCCGGTGACGAGGGCCGCGAGTGGGCCGACCGGCTCGACGCGGCGATCGGCCAGGGGGTCCTGGAACAGGAGGCGTTGCGCGAGACGCTTCTCGAGGCCGTGCGGCGCACGCATGAGATTGCCTACGCCATGGATTTCCGGCTGCTCTTTGACCACGACACCCGAACATTCTTCATCGGCTACGACACCGAAACCGATCGGCTCGATCAGCACCATTACGACCTTCTTGCCTCCGAGGCGCGGCTCACCAGCTATTTCGCCGTCGCCAAGCGGGATGTCCCGATCGCGCACTGGTTCCACCTCTGGCGTCCGATGGCCACCGTTGGGGGCCGGCTGGCGGTTCTTTCGTGGAACGGGTCGATGTTCGAATACCTTATGCCGACGCTGCTGCTGCGCGGCAGCTCGGAGCGGCTCGTGGGCGAAAGCGAGCGCTCGGCGGTCGAGGCGCAGATCCGCTACGGCGCCCGGCTAGGGCATCCCTGGGGGGTCTCGGAGTCGGCCTTCGCCACGCAGGACGCGGCGGGGAACTATCAGTACCAGGCCTTCGGCGTGCCGGAGATTGGGCTGAAGCGGGGCCTCTCCGAGGATTACGTCGTTTCACCCTATGCGAGCGCACTGGCGCTCGCGGTCGATCCGGTCGGCGCGATCCACAATCTCAGGCGCCTGGAAGAGCTGGGCGTCGCCGGTCGGTACGGCTTTTACGACGCCGCCGATTTCACCGCCGGCCGGCGTCCGCCGGAGCGCGACTTCGCAGTCGTGTCGAACTTCATGGCGCACCATCAGGGGATGTTGCTGGCCGCAATCGACAATGCGCTCAACGACGACATCCTGGTTCGCCGCTTCGGGCGCGAGCCTCGCATGCGTGCAATGCGCCTGCTTCTGGAGGAGCGCGTGCCGCGGGAATACGTCCCCGAAATCCTGCGCGAAGAGGAAGTGCCAGTCCCGGAGCCCGCCCACGAGGCTCCGCCGGCGCTCGATTCCTGGGAGGCGCCCGATACCGCCGAGCGACAGCTGCACGTCATCGGAAGCCGGAAGCTGTCCGCCTGGATCACGGATTCCGGCGGCGGCGCGCTCTGGTCGGGCGACCAGTCGCTGACGCGCTGGACCGGCGATCAAGGCTGCGACGACGGGGGCATGCGGATCTTCTTCCGCGATACCGACCGGCCGCATGCTTGGTCCTTCGGCCACAAGCCTACCGGGGCGCCTTCGCAGGAGGCTCGGGTGGTATTCCACGGGCACATGGCGGAATTCCACCAGAGCCACGATGAAATCTCGCTGCACCAGGAGATCTGCGTGTCCACCGCCGACGCGATGGAGGTTCGGCGGATCACCCTGGTCAACGAGAGCGACCGCCCGCGCGAGATCGAGCTCACGAGCTATGCCGAGGTCGTCCTGGAATCGGCGGCGGCCCATGCGCGGCACCCAGCCTTCAGCAAGCTCTTCGTGCACAGCGAACGCATCGAAGACCGGCAGGGCGTGCTCTTCGCGCGACGCCCCAAGCATGTGGGCGACAGCGGTATGGTGCTGCTGCACAGGCTGGTCTGCGACGCCGGCGATGTTGAGCCTGCAGGCTTCGAGACCGACCGTCGGGCTTTTCTCGGCCGGCTGGGTGAGCACGCGGCGCCGGCGGGGATCGAAGGCTCGCTCGAAGGCCGGGCCGGCTGGACGCTCGACCCTGTCATGGCCCTGCGCGCGACGGCGCGGCTTGCGCCCGGCGGACGCGCGACGCTCGCTTTCGTCACCATCGCGGCCGCGACGCGCGGTGCAGCGCTGGAGATCGCGGACCGGCACGGCAGCCTCGCGCTGCTTGAGTGGTGTTTCCGGGACAGCGCTCGCGCCGTCGCGGCCGAGGCGCAGAAACTTGAGATGGATACGCGCGATATCGCAGATGTCCAGGCGGTCAGTCGCGAGGTGATGTTCCACCACACCGCCGGCACGCCGCTCGGCGCGTCGCCGCCGGCCCAGCCCGATCTATGGGGCCTCGGCGTATCCGGGGACGTTCCCGTCATGCTGCTGCGCGTCGAGGACCCCGAGCGCTCGGGACTGCTGCCCGCCGCGGTGCGCGCCCACCAGTGGTTGCGGCTTCGTGGCCTCGAGACCGATCTGGTAATCCTGAACATGTCTGTCTCGAGTTACGACGAGCCGCTGCGCCGCCTGCTGGGGGACGCGATGCGTGCATTCGCATCCTCCGTTGCCTTCGGCGGGCGCGGCGGGATTCATCTTCACGCGCAGAACCGGCTGTCGCCGGAGCAAGGCGCGGCGCTCGACGCCGTCGCCTACAGCCTCGAGGACCGGGGGGACGGGCGTCTCTGGCATCCGGCGGACCGGTTGCCGCCTAGCGTCATGCCCCGTTTCGAACCCTTCGGCGTGCCCGCGATCGAGGAAGAGGCGGGTCTTGTCCGGCCCGACGACCTGCAATTCGACAACGGGTTCGGCGGCTTCGCCCCGGGTGGCGATGCCTACCGGATCTTCCTCGAGCCGGGGGCGCACACGCCGGCGCCGTGGTGCAACGTACTGGCGAACGACGCATTCGGAACGATCGTCAGCGAAGCGGGGCTGGGCTTTACCTGGGGTCTTAACAGCGGCGAACACCGGATCACCCCCTGGTCGAATGACCCGGTTGGGGATCCGCAGGGCGAGGCGCTCTACCTCCGCGACGAGGAAACCGCCGAGTGCTGGAGCCCGACCCCGGCACCGGCAGGGGCAGGGGCCGCCTGCCTGGTTAGTCACGGTATGGGCGAGACGGTCTGGCAACGCCGCTCCAACGGGCTCGACCAGGAAATGCGCGTCCTGGTGCCACCGGGCGCGTCGGTGAAGCTGATCCATCTGACGCTTCGGAACACCACGGCGCGGCCCCGCCGCCTGACTGCGACCTACTACGCCGAATGGCGGATAGGGCCGCTGCCCGACGCCGCCCGGCGACATACCTTGTGCGGCTACCACGCACCGGCGCGGAGCCTGATCGCCCGCAGCGGGTGGGCGCCGGATTTCCGCGACCGCATCGCCTTCCTCTCGGCCAGCCGTCGGCCTCACAGCCTGACCTGCGACCGCACCCATTTCCTCGGCCGCTCCGGCACCCGGTCCCGGCCCGATGCGCTCGAGCGTTGGGATCTCGGCGGGAACACCACAATGCCTTCGGACCCCTGCGGCGCCTACCAGGTTCATGTGGACCTCGACGGCGGGGCCCAGGACGAGATCGTCTTCGTGCTGGGCGAAGCCGGCAGCATCGAGGACGTCCAGGCGCTCGCCCGGCACTGGTCCGACCCCGCGGCCGTGACCACCGCTCGGACCGAACTGGCGCGGATCTGGGAAAAGCGCCTCGGCGCGGTCCGGGTCCACACGCCCGATCCCGCCTTCGACCTGATGGTGAATTTCTGGCTGCCCTACCAGACCTATTCCTCGCGGGTGCTCGCCCGGGCCGGTTTCTACCAGGCCGGCGGCGCGTTCGGATATCGGGACCAGCTGCAGGACATGGTAGCGCTGCTCTGGAGCGAGCCCGAGCGGCTTCGCGACCACCTCCTGGCCTGCGCCGCGCACCAGTTCGAGGAGGGCGACGTTTTGCACTGGTGGCATGAGCCCGCCGAGCGGGGCGTGCGGACCCGCTGTTCGGACGACATGATGTGGCTGGTCTACGCGACGCATGCATATGTCTCGGCGACCGGAGATAGCGCGATCCTGGACGCCCAGATTCCGTTCCTTTCGGCGCCACTGCTGAAGCCGGAGGAGGAGGACCGCTACGCCGCCTACGGGCCGGGCGCTGAGACCGCACCGCTGTTCGAGCATTGCCGGCGGGCGATGGAGCGCGGGACGACCGCCGGGGCGCACGGGCTACCGCTGATGGGCAGCGGCGACTGGAACGACGGCATGGACCGCGTCGGCGCCCGGGGGCAGGGCGAGAGCACCTGGCTGGCGTGGTTCGGCGCCGTTTGCGCGGATGGCTTCGCAGCGCTCGCCGAGCGCCGGGGCGCGACGGAACTGGCCGCGGATTGGAGAGAGCGTGCGCAGACGCTCCGTGCCGCCGCCGAGACAAACGCCTGGGATGGCGAGTGGTACGTGCGTGCCTTCGACGACGATGGCGCGCCCTGGGGCTCGGCCTCGAACGAAGAGTGCCGTATCGACAGCATCGCGCAATCCTGGGCGGTTTTCGCTGGCAGCGACCCGGCGCGCGCGGGGCAGGCGGTCGCCAATGCGGCCGACCGGCTGATCGACACCGAGCATCGCCTGGTGCGCCTGCTCACGCCGCCCTTCGACCGGACGCTGCGCGATCCGGGCTATATCCGAGCCTACCCGCCCGGCGTGCGCGAAAACGGTGGGCAATACACGCACGCCTCCGCCTGGCTGGGCATAGCCCTGGCCCGGCTCGGCCGCGGCGACGCGGCATACGGGGTTTTCGACACGATCAACCCTGCGCGGCACGGTGCCAACGAAGCCGCCGCATCGCTCTATCGCGCCGAACCCTACGTGATCGCGGCGGATGTCGGGGGAAGCCCGCCCCAGCTCGGGCAGGCGGGGTGGTCCTGGTACACCGGCGCCGCCGGCTGGACATGGCGCCTCGCGGTCGAAGCCATCCTCGGGCTAACCCTGGTCGACGGGAAGCTCGCGATCAGCCCCTGCCTGCCCGCCCAATGGAACGGCTTCGTGGCCGAGATCGCGGGTCCGGCAGGCAGCATCCGGCTGCAGGCTGAGAACCGCGATGGGCAGGGGCGCGGATTATGGGCGTTGACCGTGGACGGCAGGTCTCAAGTCGACAAGGTGGTCACGTTCCCGGCTGATGGCTCGGTGCGCACGGTCCTGGCGCAGCGGGCGTAGGATGCCAGGGCGGCGAACCCAAGGTGATACCAGGTTAGCGTGGCAGGCTGGGCCGGACTGACTCAGCGCTCGAATGTCCGCTCGGCGGACGAAGCCGACATTCCGACCAATCGGCGGCTTGAGGACTGCTCGATTNNGCCTCAAAGAAATTTCGTCGGTTCAAGCTAACCTCGGCCAACTCTGGCAGTGGGTCTAATCAATCAAGAATTGCAGGGACCAGGCACGCCGGTTGCGGCATCAAATCTTCGTCTCAAAAATTGTGAAGGAAAGCGAAAAGGTTCTTTTTTATGAAAACGCCCACACTTTCAATGAAATTATAAACAAATACTGATGGTTATCAGATTTTTGGAAGCCCCATGTTGTCCTGCGTCGATGCCACGTCTACGCTCGCTGAAAGTTGTTTTTTGATGAAAGTACATTGCAATGCAGAGACATGCCCTTTGGCTCAGTATTTTCTTGCCGCTGGCGACCGGCTCTCTGGCGCAACCCGTATCCGATCCGAATGGCCGTGTAACCGGGAATTTTGGCGAAGTCGTTTTCGATCTTCCAGCGCTGTGTGAGCGCGCGCCCTTCGTAACAGCCAAGACACACGACAAAACTGGACGACCGGCGTTCGAAGCCGCGCTGATGCCCAATGGAATTGCAAGCATAGAAGTCCGCTCGGAGCAGCATAATCGGCAGTTCGGAGCGGTCATAGATGCGCTGAATTTCGAAGCACTAAATTTCCCGCTTTCGATCACGGGAGACGTCGACGATATCGACTTTTCTTTCCTTATCGATTGCCCGGCGGAGTTCTCCGATTAGGCAAGCACAGCCGCGACTGAAATCGCCCTATAGTGCGATTGCCCTATTTACACACTGGCCCGGAATTGGAAACCATCGGGTCATCCGGCGCCCGTCCGATGGGCGTACCATTTAAGCAGCGCATTGATTTGAAATGGAGATATCGCCCCGATGATGACCCCCTTTTTCCGACCGGCCATACTGTTGTTTGTTATTGTTGCACCCGGTATCGGCCTTGCCCAGGAACAGGGCAGTATCACCGCGACGATTGGCGGCGAGGACCGCAGCTTTAGCCTGACCCCGACCCAGAGCGACTGGTCCGGCTGGGGCAATGGCGGAGGCGGCAGCGCCAACATCTTCGCGGGCGAAGACGGGCCCGACGGCGGCTGGGCCGATTTCACCCTCGGCTTCAGCTGGGCGGGCGACAACGTCTCCAGCCCCGAAATCAGCGCAAGTGTCGCGGATGCCAACCTGTTCGGCGATGACGAAACGGGGTTGTCGGTCACGNNTCACGCTTGACTCGATCTCGGTCGACGGCGATTTCCTGACCGTTTCGGGCGATTTCGAGGGCATGATCGGCCCCAGCGACAATTACGGCCGCGACATCGACAAAGATGGGCGCGTGCCGATCCGCGGCATGTTCGAGGTGACGCTGGGACCGGTGGAATGATCGTGTCCGGCCTGGCCGGCATCGGCATTGCCGTTGCCGCCGCCATTGGCCCGGCAGCCGCGCAGGAATTGTCGGACAGGTACGAACCGCTCGGTACGATCACCGGGCGGCTCAACGGGGC
>JABAHR010002503.1_pt2 | contig 11920 bp, 13 predicted proteins | sample 7062101 | NCBI WGS metagenome assembly JABAHR01 (sample SAMN14534553, study PRJNA622989) | marine sediment metagenome | biome: marine biome [ENVO:00000428]; feature: marine pelagic biome [ENVO:01000023]; material: deep marine sediment [ENVO:00002113] | place: India: Gulf of Kutch | collected...
TCTGTATAAACTTTATAAACCACATCGTACCACCACTTTTTTTCTGCAACCTTTCTTTCACTATCAGCCATGTTTTGAAATGCAAGAGGCGGAGCCGAAGAGAAGTGTTTGCCGAATGCTTTTTTTAATTCCTGAGGATCGGGATTTACTCCGTACTTTACAGCAGGAGCAGCGTAGGTGTTTCCCAAGCCCTCTTTTATAAAAAATAAAGTGTCAGCAGCATCGAAGAATATAGCCTTTATATTTGATAAGTTCATAAGTAGATTCCTGATATTTGAATGAAACTCTACTATACCAGTTTTAATAGTAATAGCCTGTAATTTAAAAAATAATAAGTGGTTTAATATTGCCTTTAGTGCTATGACAGTACATAACTCAGTATCTCTACTACCTGCTCAGGTGTTCTGGCAGAGGCATTTGCGGCGGCATCCACTTCTTTTAGAGCGTGGTCGTGTTCTTCATCATGAAGTGTAATTATCGATTTATTGAGAGCATTTGCGTAACCGGCATCGAAAGCTGCATTCCACTGTTTGTATTTCGGTCCAAATCTTACAACCACAAGGTCTGCATCATTTATCATTGTCTTTCTTCTTATCTCATTGAGTCCTGCGCCCTTTCTGTCACTCCAGAAAGGTTTTTCTTCAGCTCCGAGTATATTTACACCACACATATCGCTTGATTCATGGTCTGTCACAGGAGATGTAAATGTTACGTCTAACCCCTTTGACTCTGTTCCCTCGATGATCCTTTCTCTCCAGTCCGAATGAATTTCACCTGCCAGATATACAGTTAATGATTTTTTACTCATTTTGTTGCTCCACGTATATAATTACTGATATAATAACTACCTAGAAAATACTTTAATTCAAGTGATAAATTACTTTAACTATTTATTTTAACCTATTTTAATCATGAAATTAACCCCTTTTCATATTGCCGTACAGGTAAGAGATATAGATGAAGCAAGGGAGTTTTATGAAAATTTACTTGGTTTAGAAGAAGGCAGGAGTGATGACAACTGGATGGATTTTAATATGTACGGTCATCAGTATATCTGTCATTTAAACCCTGATTTAGGTAAACACGGAAAGGTAAAACTCCATTATAATCCAGTTGATGAACATTCTGTTCCTGTCCCCCATGCAGGAGTAGTATTGGAAATGAAAGACTGGATTAAACTTAGCGACAAACTAACTGGAAAAAATATAGAGTTTGTGATAGAACCATATATAAGATTCAAAGGAAGACCTGGTGAGCAGGCAACCATGTTCTTCTTAGACCCCAGTGGTAATGCATTAGAATTTAAGTCATTAAAAAATATTGAAGAAAATTTATTCACAGAATAAGGAGAATCTATCATGAGTGTAGTATTAATAGCTGAAGTAAAAAACAAAACCGGGGATAAAAGAAGAGCTTATTTCTTATATGCAAGAAATTTTACCAGATACAAGAGGTTTTGAGGGTAATTAAGGTATAGATGTATGTTTTGATGAAGAACAAGCTGACTTAATAATACTAGTAGAGAAATGGAAGACAGCCGATAATTACCATAAATATCATGAATGGAGAGTATCTACAGGCACACTAGATAAATTGAGATCCTTTCTTGCCGGAAAACCGAGCAGAAGGTTTTTAGAGATTGCTGATTGTTAAATTGTATTAATTGTAAATACAAGAAAATATCAGCAATGGCCAGGGTCGGTGTATATGCCGTAGACATCCCTAAACACATCGCTAATTTCACCAAGCGTCGCATATTCCCTTACAGCTTCAATTATAAACGGCATCAGGTTGTCTCCGTCTACGGCAGCATCTCTGATTTTTATAAGTAGTGTTTGTACTTTTTTATTATTCCTGAAGCTTTTTATTTCTTTTAGTTTTCTGATCTGTTTGTTTTCAATATCTTCATCAAATCTATGGGTTTNNGCATCTAATTGTTTTTGATATACATATGCTGCATCGGCTATCTCGTTCTGAGGATACCCTTTTTCTATAGCAGGAATTATGCCTCCCATATCACCAATCTTCTTAATATAACTTAGAGCTTCCTCTTCAATCTTATTTGTCATTTCCTCAATAAAAAAGCTTCCTCCAAGGGGATCGATAGTGTTCACTACTCCGCTCTCCTCTGCAATTATCTGCTGTGTCCTAAGGGCCAATGTGACAGATTCCTCTGTAGGTAGAGAAAGTGTTTCATCCATGCAGTTTGTATGAAGAGACTGTGTTCCGCCAAGCACGCCTGCTAAAGCCTGGATCGCAACCCTTATGAGGTTGTTTTGAGGCTGCTGCGCTGTGAGGCTGCATCCAGCGGTCTGCGTATGTGTTTTAAGAGTTAGGGCTTTGGGGTTTTTTGCCCCAAACCTCTCTTTCATAATCCTTGCCCAGATTCTTCTCGCTGCCCTCAATTTTGCAATCTCTTCAAAAAAATCATTATGCAGGTTAAAAAAGAATGAGAGTCTGGGGGCAAAATCATCAATTTTTATACCCCTTTCAATAGATTTTTCTACATAACATATTCCGTCTGCAATTGTAAAGGCAAGCTCCTGTACTGCCGTAGAACCCGCTTCTCTTATATGATATCCGGATATAGAAACCGGACTCCAGAGCGGAACCTCTTTTGTGCAGAATTCGATCATATCTACAACTATTTTTACCGAACTCTCAGGTGGGCTTATCCATTCTCTTTGTGCAATAAATTCCTTTAGCATATCGTTTTGAATTGTGCCTCTGATGCTGCTCCAATTAAGCCCTTGCTTTTCGGCTACAACCAGATACATGGCAAGCAGTATGCTTGCCGTAGAATTTACAGTCATAGATGTTGAGATTTTAGATAAATCAATTCCATTGAAGAGGATTTCCATATCGTCTATAGTTGACACGTTTACTCCCTCTTTTCCAACCTCGCCTTTGGCTCTGGGGCTGTCACAGTCATAACCCATAAGCACCGGCATATCAAATGCTGTGCTTAGGCCGTTTTGTCCCCGCTCTAAGAGAAATTTGAATCGTTTGTTTGTGTCTTCGGGCAGACCGAATCCGGCAAACTGGCGCATTGTCCACAGACGCCCTACGTGCATTGTGTCGTAGATGCCTCTTGTATATGGATAAGAACCGGGAAACCCGATTTGACTTAGAAATTCTGAATTATCTAATGAAACAGGAGTGCTAAGCGGAGGCACTGGCATATTAGATATTGTTGTAAATTCTGCATCTCTTACCGAACTATTTTTAAATTTCTTCTGCCACTTCTTTTTTTCTTCTTCAATGAGTCTTATTTCCTCTTTATTCATTTATCTAACCCCCATAAGACTAATTTTAGAAATATATATAGCTAATTGCAACTAACTAATAATATATGTTATCGTTAATAATATGAAAACCCCTGAACAATTTGTACAAAGCCTAAGAGAACTAAACCCTATTGTTTATTTAAAGGGAGAAAAGATAAAGAGTGTAGCCGATGAGCCCATGCTGGCACCGGGAGTAAACGCCATATCACTAACATATGAGTATTCACAAAATGCCGAATATAAAGACATTATGGTTGCTACTTCTCATATTACAGAAAAAACAGTAAGTAGACTTTTACATATCAATACAAATACAGAAGACCTGTTAAAGAAGCTTGAGATGACAAGACTTTTATGCAGGACTACTGGCTGCGCACAGAGATACCTGTGTCACGATGCACTGAATGCACTATATGAAAATACGCATCTGGTTGATTCAAATACAGATTCTAGTTATCACACCAAATTTTTAGATTATCTGGAATATCTACAGGATGAAGACCTAACTACTTGCGTGGCAATGACTGATGCAAAAGGAGACAGGACAAAGAGACCGCATGAACAGAGCAATCCCGACCTTTACTTAAGGATAGTTAAGAAGAATAAAAAAGGGATAACCGTAAGGGGAATTAAAGCTATAGTTACAGGCGCCCCTTATACACATGAAATAATAGTTCTTCCCTGCAGGACAATGACTGAAAAAGACTCAGACTATGCAGTCTCTTTTGCAGTACCGATTGACACAAAAGGAGTAGAGATGGTATCGAGAGAAGCGGGACGGCCTCAGCAAAGCTCAGCCGAGCTATCCAGCAAGTATGGCCAGGCCACAGCACAAATACTTTTTGACGACGTGTTTGTACCCTGGGAAAGGGTTTTTCTTGCAGGAGAGTATGAATATGCCGGTTTGCTGACCGAATCTTTTGCCACCCATCACAGAGTAAGCTGTATTGGCGCAAGAGCAGGGCTTGGAGACATGCTAATCGGCGCTTCTACAACAATGGCTGAGAGCAATGGTCTCAATCCAAATAAAGTCGGTCATATAAGACAGAGTATCACAGAGCTTATAAAGTATGTTGAATCATTTTACGCATGCGGCGTAACATCCTCTGTGTTTGGAAAGGAAACCCCAGCTGGAAATTTTAGCCCTGATCCCGTATATGCCAACATAGGCAAGCTTCTTCAGGGAACACATATATATGACATGTATAAAGTAGCCCATGAAGTATCGGGAGGTATTCTGGTGGCTTCACCTTCACCAGAAGATATGGAAATCCCTCATATTGGGAAGAAACTATCATCTTATCTTACTGCTAATGACAGCATTCCGTCTGAAAAGAGGCTTAAGATGGCAAGGTTACTAGAGGACATAACAGCCTCGTATCAGGGTGGGTGGTACTCTATTATAGGTATTCATGGAGGCGGCTCACCAGAAGCACAAAGGATAGAGATGATGAGAAAATATGATTTTGATGAAAGAAAATCTCTTGCAGCAAAAATAACTGGTCTTAATAGTTAGGACTGAATCATGGAAGAAGATATAAAGAAATTGTGTCTAACAGTATATGGTGAGCATTGTCCTGATTTATGTCCTTTAGATAAAGATGAGTGTGATGAGTGCTCTGTATGTGCTGACCCACAAAACCTGGAATATTTATTATCAGAGGACGAGCTGCCTCAAAAATGGAAAGAGTTTATTAGAAACTGCACAGAGTAATTTACTTTTTCTTAGGCCGGCCACCTACAAATTCAATACACATATCAATCCATTTTTTAAGAGACTCTTTCCTTTTTATGCCTTTTGGGAGAACATAAATCATTCCCTTAAGCGGCTTTCCTGTAAAATCCATTTCAGTAGCATATTTTTGCTTAAGGGCATAATCATAATTGTAAGGCCCTACCCTTGCCATAAGCTTATCCCCTCTTATACCACATAGCATATTTCCGTTAAGTAAAAAACAGAGTCCTCCAAACATTTTCTTTTGGGTTATTCCAGGCTTAGTGCTCAGAACTGATTCTATTCTTTCTGTCAGATTTTGGTTATATGCCATATTGTATAATGATTAATTCCTAACTTTTTTTAAATTATCTTTTTTACGGTTATTGATCTTGGTGTTCTTACTTCACTGCCTTAATGAAAACGTTCGTCCAGTACTTGCGCAATTAATTTATTATCAGGTCTAGTGGTGCCATTTCGGTTTATATGCTGATATTTTTTTGCCCGCACATTCTTAAAAATTGGCTTGTTTCTTTCTCATCCCATGGAACCTGTCCTTTAGCTTTTATAGCAAGGTGTGATAAAGCTCTTTTGTCTTCAAGAGACATCTTTGCCATAAGCTGCTTTGAAGCCTCCCTTAAAGCAGCAGTTAACTTAGGAGGTCCATAAATAGAATATCTTTTTTTTACAGCCTGAGACAAATGTTTCTTTTTCAATTTATACATTTGTCTTTTATCAAGTATAGATTATAGAATTTTATTTATATAACTTTTTGCGGTGCTAAGAGCTATATTATATTTCTTTGTAAGCATCAGTTCGTCAGCAATTTCTTCCTGAGTTTTTAGTTCTATATACATATTTAAGATTTGTTGAGAATGCCTTTTATATATAGAAACTATAGTGTTAGTAGAATCCTTAAAGAATGGGTTATTTCTATACTTTGTTTTAAGACCTCTCATAGAGTATCTTGAGTTATTAAGGTTATACTTATGTACCGAGAGAGACCTTGCAGTTCTTATTTTCCTGCCCTTATGAAAGACTGTATTTAATCTGGAAGCAATTCTTTGTAAAATGGTCTTAGAGTTCTTTGTTTTTTTGTTATAAAACTCTAAACATAAACTTAAAAAAGAATCTGTCTCTTCATTTGTTCAGGGGACGGCTCCCTGAGCCTTAAGTCACAGATGTGAGATTTTAACTTTATCTTTATAGCTTAGGTTGCGTAATGCCGATTTGGACACGATGCATTAATTATAAAATAAATGCGGTTTGTTGTATACAGGTTTATGAATCAGAGGGATTATAACCAAGATTGGGCTGAAGCCATCTTTCTGCCTCTTTAAGGCTTATACCCTTACGATCTGCATAATCTATAACCTGATCTATATCAATCTTACCAATATTGAAGTACTTTGACTTAGGATGTGAAAAGTACAGACCTGAAACAGAGCTTGCGGGATGCATGGCACAGTTCTCCGTAAGCCTGACCCCTATATTTTCTTTAACATCAAGGAGATTCCATAATATTTTTTTCTCCGTATGATCGGGGCATGCGGGGTAACCGGGGGCGGGCCTGATTCCAATATATTTTTCTTTAATCAATTCATCATTGGTTAACTGTTCATTATTTCCATATCCCCAGTATTCTCTTACTTTTTTGTGAATCATTTCTGCAAGCGCCTCTGCAATCCTGTCCCCAAGCGCCTGTACCATTATGGAATTGTAATCATCATTTTTATTTTTAAAGTATGAAGCAAATTCATCCACTTCTTCTCCGGCAGTTACACAGAAAGCCCCAATGTAATCTTTAATTCCTGAATCTTTTGGAGCTATAAAATCAGATAGGCAAAGATATTGCGCTTTTTCTCCACGAAACTCCTGCTGTCTTAAGAAGTGAAGAGTGCTCGTAACTGTGCTCCTGTTATCATCGCTATACAGCTCAATATCGTCTTCTATTGAATTTGCTGGGAAAAACCCGATAACAGCCCTTGGATTAAACCTCTTATCTCTTATAATCTCTCTAAGCAGCTGCCTGCCTTCATAATATAACTTTTTAGCATGATCTCCATATTTTTTATGTTTTAATATCTTTGGATAGCTTCCTTTAAGTTCCCATACCCAGAACAGCGGGGACCAGTCGATATATTCTATAATCTCATCCATACTTATATTATCCATTACCTTAATTCCGGTAAATTCCGGTATGTGTATGTTCATTTTGTCCCAATTCGTTTTTAAGCCTTTATGCCTGGCATCTTTTATTGAAAGGAAGTCCTTTTGATTTGTTTTATTAAGGTGTAATTGTCTCAGCTTCTCCTGCTCAGTCTTAATTTCATTTATATATTTTTTAGAGTAATTGGGATTTAGAAGGTTGTTACAAACATTTACTACAAGTGATGCGTCCTGGACATGAGAAACGACGCCACTGTAATTAGGAGCTATCTTGATTGCAGTGTGAGCCTTACTTGTAGTAGCTCCTCCTATAAGAAGCGGAGTATCAAAGCCCTGTCTTTCCATCTCCGATGAGTTAAACATCATCTCGTCGAGTGAGGGTGTAATAAGGCCGCTCAGACCTATAAAATCGGCGTTTAATTTTTTTGCAGTTTTAAGTATCTCATCACATGAAACCATAACACCAAGGTCTTTAACTTCATAGTTATTACAAGCAAGGACTACAGAGACTATATTCTTCCCTATATCATGCACATCACCCTTTACCGTTGCTATAACAAACCTGCCCTGTCCCTTTGAATCTTTGTTTTTTTGTTTTTCAGCTTCCATAAAAGGCTCTAAATATGCAACAGCCTTTTTCATTACTCGTGCGCTCTTTACTACCTGGGGCAAAAACATTTTGCCATCACCAAAAAGCTTGCCTACTACCTTCATGCCGTCCATAAGCGGGCCTTCAATTACATCAAGAGGTCTGGACAGCTTAGAGCGTACCTCTTCAGTATCATCCTCAATAAAATCCGTGATGCCGTTTACAAGGGCATATTCAATCCTCTTGTTTACATCCTGGCTTCTCCATATTTTATCCTCTTTCTTTTCTGAGGTTTTTAGTCCCTTAAACTGTTCTGCAAATTCTATTAATTCATCAGTTGCCTCTGTATTCTTATTTAAGAGAACATTTTCTACTTTTTCTAATAGCTCCTTTTCTACATCATCATAAACAGCCAGCATTCCTGCATTTACAATCCCCATATCAAGCCCTGCTTCTATTGCATGAAAAAGAAATGCGCTGTGCATGGCTTCCCTTACTATATTGTTTCCTCTAAATGAAAATGAGATATTGCTCACTCCACCGCTTGTAAGCGCTCCCGGGCAGGTTTTCTTAATCTCCCTCACAGCTTCAATAAAATCAACTGCATAGTTATTATGTTCTTCAATACCCGTGCCGACTGTAAGTATATTAGGGTCAAATATGATGTCTGCCGGATCTACATCTGCTTTTTCTGTAAGTAATTTATATGCTCTCTTGCAAATCCTGACTTTATCTTTTTTATTTGCGGCCTGACCTTTTTCGTCAAAGGCCATCACAACCATCGATGCACCGTACTTCTTAACTTTCCGAGCCTGATCTATAAACTTCTCCTCTCCTTCTTTAAGGCTTATAGAGTTAACAATGCATTTACCCTGAACGCAGCGGAGTCCGGCTTCAATAACAGACCATTTTGAGCTGTCTATCATTATCGGCACTTTAGCTATATCGGGCTCGGAGGCTATCAAATTCAAGAAACGTTCCATACATTTTTCACTATCGAGCAGTCCTTCATCAAAATTCACATCTATAATATTGGCCCCGTTTTCAACCTGCTGAGCAGCAACGCTCAAAGCCATATCGTAATCATCTTCTTTTATTAATTTAGAAAATCTCGGTGAACCCGTAACATTAGTCCTTTCTCCCACCATTATGAATTGAGAACCTTCACCAGAAAGAATTGTGAGAGNNGGAGTAGTACCGCAGCAGCCTCCTACTATGTTTATAAATCCGCTCTTGCAAAATTCGTCCAGGTAGCCTGATGTGATCTCAGGGGTCTGGTCGTATCCCGTCTCACTAAGCGGGTTTGGCAGCCCTGCGTTTGGGTAACAGCTTATATAACAGTCTGCGATATTGGACAGCTCCTCGATATAAGGGCGCATGTCCTCGGCTCCAAGGGCGCAGTTAATTCCAACGCTCAGGGGTTTTGCATGTCTTACAGAGTTCCAGAATGCTTCTACCGTCTGCCCAGAAAGAGTCCTGCCGGATTTATCTGTAATTGTTACCGAGAGCATGACAGGCAGCCGTTTTCCAGATCTTTCAAAGAACTGTTCAATTGCATAAATACATGCCTTTAGATTTAGAGTATCGAAAGTAGTCTCAGGCAGTAAAATATCCACCCCGCCCTCTACTAAAGCTTCTGTCTGCTCATAATATGCATCTACCAGTTCTTCAAAACTAACGGCCCTGAATGCGGGGTTGTTTACATCAGCAGACATTGATGCTGTCCTGTTTGTCGGACCAATTGCTCCTGCCACAAAACAAATCCGATCCGGACTGTTTTTCATTACTTCACCTGCAGCCTTTTTTGCGATCTTTGCAGACTGTATGTTTATATCTTTTACTATATGCTCAAGTCCATAATCTGACTGCGCTATCCTGGTAGCGCTAAATGTATTCGTTTCAACAATGTCTGCTCCGGCCTCAAAATATTGCCTGTGTATTTCTGAAATTATATCAGGACGAGTAAGTGAAAGAAGATCGTTGTTTCCCTTAAGGTCTTTATCGTGATCCTTGAATAAATTTCCCCTGAAATCCTCTTCTTCCAGCTTGTATCTCTGTATCATGGTACCCATTGCACCATCGAGGATAAGGATTGCTTCTTTCAGTAGTTTATATATAGGATGACTAGTCATATTTCTATAGAGTAAAGCTTATATATATAACATCTTAATTGAATTTTTCATCTTAACATACTCATATTATTGTTAAATAATCTTTAAAATTACTCCTGTTTATGCAAATTAGGGAGCTGATTCCCTAACTGATATAATTAAATGAAGTCTTATTCCTATTTTAAATATAACAAACACTAAAATAAGATATTTATACTATATAACAATATATTTAACACTTTTTATTTTAGGATATAACATAAGTCTTATATATCTATTAAGTCTGTCTAGCAAACCGAGAGAAGTCCAGACATCGGTAGTATATATATAAATTTTGATACTTTAACCACCCTTCCCTGTGGACTAATTGTAAATGTGCTTGTTACTAATTCATTAAAGTACTCATGTCCAAATGGCAAAAGTGGGAATATACTTGTAAATATGACATTAGTCGAAGATAATGAATACAGATTAGCCATAAGTAATGATGGCATTAGTCTGCCTCAAAATATTTACATGCCAAGTCTAAAATCACTTGGCCTTAAACTTGCATTAAGATTATCGGAACAACTTGACGGAGCATTTAATATTGATGTTTTAAAGTGAACAACATTTAATATCACATTTTTAGGATAAAGAAAATGATATAGGAATATAGTTAATGAACCCTAGCAAAATTATTATTGTTGAAGATGAAGATGTTGTAGCAGACAAATTAAAGTCAAGGATTGAAGATTTTGGACATTCAGTGTCACATATCCTAAGTTCAGGTGAAAAAGCCATCGACGCTATAAAAGAATCTGAACCGGACTTAGTAATAATGGATATTATGTTGAAGGGGGAAATGGATAGAATAGAAACTTCTCAGATTATTAATCGGGATTACGATATACCAGTGATATACATAACAGCTTACTCTGATAAAAAACTCTAGATAGAGCAAAAGATATGACACCATATGGATATATTGTAAAACCATTTGATGAGAACAACCTTTATAACACTATAGAGATGGCTTTATATAAGCATAAAATGGAGAAAAGACTTAAAAAGAGTGAAAATAAGTTCAGACTCTTATATGAAAATAATCTTTCCATGTACTTTACAGTAGATACATCAGGAGTCGTTCTATCTGTAAATCATTATGGAGCTAAGCAACTAGGTTATACCCCAGATGAACTAATAGGTGAAGAAGTATTAGGTGTTTTTTATGAAGATGACAAAAAGATGTAAGAGAACAGATTGAAAAATGTATTAAAAATCCCTATACCCCTTTTAACTGGGAACTTAGAAAAGTAAAAAAGGACGGCACCGTTATATGGGTTCAGGAACATGCCAGAGCCGTGGAAAATGAATATGGAAAGATAGTCATACTTATTACATGCGATGACATTTCAAAAAGAAAGGCCATGGAAGAAGAATTAAAAAAAGTAAAAGGCCAATTAGAAACCAGGGTTACAGAACGCACACTCCAGCTATCGAACATTAATTATCAGCTATCAAAAGAAATAGAAGAAAGAAAGAGAGTAGAGAATCAGATAAAATCTTCTTTAGAAGAAAAGGAAATACTTCTAAAAGAAATTCATCATCGTGTTAAAAACAATCTTCAAATCATATCAAGCCTCCTTAGTTTACAATCTAACAATTCTCAGGATAAAAACCTTATTAAGGAATTTAAAGACATTCAGAACAGAATCTACTCAATGGTACTTATTCATGAACATCTTTATGAATCTGAAAATCTTACTAAAATAGAATTTTCTAATTATATAGAAACCCTTGCCTATACTTTATTTGATACATACGAACAAAGAGATACGAATATTGGAATAAAAGTTGAAATAGAAGATATTTTTTTGGGGATAGATGTAGCCATTCCATGCGGGCTCATAGTTAATGAGCTAATATCAAACTCTTTACAACATGCATTCAGAGATATTGAGCAATCTGCAGCAAATACGAAAGAGAAGTTAATAAACATTAATATGTTTGCAGATAAATCTAATGATTGTTATGTAATAGATTACAAAGATAATGGAAAGGGAATACC